>WNGJ01000639.1_pt1 | contig 32556 bp, 30 predicted proteins | sample 5400611 | NCBI WGS metagenome assembly WNGJ01 (sample SAMN13153375, study PRJNA577476) | soil metagenome | isolation source: 40 cm soil or saprolite under Garry oak tree replicate 1 | place: USA:California | collected 2016-06-15
TGTTCCGCCTGCGCGGCGCATGACAGCGGTGGTCACGTTCTCACAATTCTCTGGCATTGGAAAACGCAAACGAGCTCACCCGCCGCGTGTTTTCGTCGAGGATCAGCGTGCGGGTGATCGGCGGCTCGGCGCGCTGGCTGCAATTCTCGCGCTCGCAGAGCCGGCAGTTGACGCCGATCGGCGTGCCTTCGGTTTTTTCCAGATCCATGCCGGCCGCATAGACCAGTTTCGCCGCGTGGCGGATCTCGCAGCCCAGGCTGATCGCAAAGCGCGGCTGGGCCAGCGGATGCGGCGCGATCGGCCGGCGCACCGTCTGCGCGATCGAGAAATAGCGCGTGCCGTCGGGCAGTTCGATCACCTGTTTCAACAGGCGATCCGGCGTATCGAAGGTCGAGTGCACGTTCCACAAAGGACATGTGCCGCCGAATTTGGAGAACGGAAAAGTGCCGGAGGAAAAGCGCTTGGAGACGTTGCCGGCATTGTCGACGCGCAGCAGGAAGAACGGAATGCCGCGCGCGTTGGGGCGTTGCAATGTCGTGAGGCGGTGGCAGACCTGCTCGAAGCCGGCATTGAAGCGCTGCGCCAGCACATGCACGTCGTAGCTCAGCGCTTCCGCGGCGGCATGAAACGCCGCATAGGGCATCATCGCGGCGGCGGCGAAATAATTTGCAAGCGTGATGCGGTAAAGCCTGCGTGGCGCGTCGTCCAGCGGTCCGGCGCGCGCCACGATGGTCTCGAAATGGGTCTGCGCCTCGGCGAGGCCGATCTGGAATGCGAGCTGAAACACCCGGCCCTGGATGTCGATGAGTTCGGAGATCAGAAGCTGCCGTCGGTGGCGGTCGAACCGCCGCAAGGTCTCGCGCATCACATCGACCGGCATCAGGCGGGTGACGACCGAATGTTTTTCGCGCAACCGCGCCGACAGCGCGGCGAACAGTTCTTCGCTGGGGACGTTCAGTTCGTCGCGCAGGTTTTCCGCCGCCGTTTCCAGCTCCGGGAAATAGTTGCGGTTGGCCTCGATCAGATCGCGCACGCGCTCGATCGGGTTGGCCTCGAATCGCGTGCCTTCGTCGCGGTCGGCCATTTGCGCGGCGACCAGGGTTTCGCCGCGCCGCGCTTCGGCGTAGGCGGCGTAGAGCCGCTGAAGCGCGTGGGTGACGCCGGGGCAAAGCTCGGCGAGGTCGCGCAGTTCCTGCTTCGGCAGGTCGATCTGGCGGAACAGGGGATCGGAGAAGATCTCGTTCAGCTCGGCGAAAAAGCGGTCCTCATCGGCGGTCGCAAGGTCGCGCAGGTCGAGGTCATAGGCCTCCGCCAGGCGGAGCAGGATCTGTGCCGTCACCGGGCGCTGGTTGCGCTCGATCAGGTTGATATAGCTCGGGGAAATGCCGAGTCCCTCGGCAATCTGAGTCTGCGACAGCCCCAATTGCTGGCGAATTCGCCGGAAACGGGGGCCGACGAAAAGTTTCTTTCCGGTGTCAGCAGGCATGGCAGCCTCCCTGACCTGGTTTGTGACAAGCTTTACAATATAACATATACGACATGTGTGTATGTTACATGACATCACGATTCGAATGCAAGCTTACTATACTAATTTGGTGGATCAGCGTTTAGCTCCAGCCACGCATTTCGCAATGCACTGTCAAGAATGTCGATTGGAGAAAAATAATGGCGAAGACTTTTGACCAGCTGGTCCCGGCGCCCGCGGGGCGTTTCGACGGCATCACCCGTCCTTACAGCCCGACTGAGGTGGAGCGGCTGCGCGGCTCGGTGCCGATCGCCTACACCCTCGCCGAACGCGGCGCCAATCGGCTGTGGAATGCCCTGAACCGCGAGCCCTATGTCAATTCGCTCGGCGCGGTCACCGGCAACCAAGCGATGCAGCAGGCGCGCGCCGGACTGCCCGCGATCTACCTGTCGGGCTGGCAGGTCGCGGCCGACGCCAACACCGCGGGCGCGATGTATCCGGACCAAAGCCTCTATCCGGCGAACGCCGGCCCCGAGCTCTGCCGCCGCATCAACCGCACCTTCCAGCGCGCCGACCAGATCGAGCATTCCGAAGGCGGCACCAAGATCGACTGGTTCGTGCCCGTCGTCGCTGACGCCGAAGCAGGCTTCGGTGGTCCGTTGAACGCGTTCGAGATCATGAAGGCCTATATCGAGGCGGGCGCGGCCGGCGTGCACTTCGAGGACCAGCTCGCGTCCGAAAAGAAGTGCGGCCACATGGGTGGCAAGGTCTTGATCCCGACGGCTGCGCATGAGCGCAACCTGATCGCGGCGCGCTTGGCTGCCGACGTCTGCGGCGTGCCGAGCTTCGTGCTGGCGCGCACCGACGCGGAAAGCGCCAAGTTGATCACCGCCGATGTCGACGAGCGCGATCGCGAGTTCATCACCGGCGAGCGCACCCCGGAAGGCTTCTACCGTCTGAAGCCCGGCACCGGTCTGGCGCACTGCATCAAGCGCGGCATCGCATTTGCGAAGTATGCCGACCTGATCTGGTGGGAGACCTCAACGCCGAACCTCGACGAAGCCTGGCAGTTCGCCGAAGCGATGCACAAGGTCTATCCGAACAAGATGCTGGCCTACAATTGCTCGCCCTCGTTCAATTGGGAAGCCAACATCGACAAGACGACCATCGCAAAATTCCAGCGCGAGATCGGCGCGATGGGATACAAGTTCCAGTTTGTGACCTTGGCGGGCTTCCACTCGCTCAACCACGGCATGTTCGAGCTGGCGCGCGGCTACAAGACCGAGGGCATGGCAGCTTACTCCCGTCTGCAGCAGGCCGAGTTCGCGTCCGAGAAGTTCGGCTACTCGGCGACGCGCCATCAGCGCGAGGTCGGCACCGGCTATTTCGACCTGGTCTCGACCACCATCACCGGCGGCCAGTCGTCGACGACCGCGCTTCACGATTCCACCGAAGCCGCGCAATTCAAGGCGCACGGCGCGGACATCAAGATTCAAGCAGCGGAATAGCAGGAGGTACTCATGACCAATGGCAGCAATTTCTGGGTGATTGGCGGCGAGTTCGGCTCGATGAACTTCCACAAGCTCGTGGAAGGCTCAGCCCAGGTCAAAGGTCCGTTCAAGACCCGCAAGGAAGCTGAAGACTGCTGGCGCGAGGTCTCGGAGGAAAATCGTCATCGCGGCGCGGTGCGCTTCTCGATCGTGGAAGAGCCGAACCGCGCAACCGCTTGACGGGCTTCTCGCCCCGTCAGAAGAAGCGTCCAAGGAGAGGGCGGCCTCATCCGGTTTGCCGGACGGGGCCGCCTGTCTTTTAGGTTGTGCACGTTATAAGTCATTGGAATTCATGGGTATTTGCGGAAAGCATGGTAACTGATAGGCTAATGGCGCATTAGAACCGAAAGGACAGGCCGTCCCATGTCAGAGGCGCCAAACAGCGGCGGCAGCGCTGCCGCCGGGGGCCGTCCGATCCGGCTGCGCGACGCGCTGCGGCAGGCGCGGATCGAGGCCGCCGATCGCACCGGCGTCGTCGTCGATCTGCGCGATGCGGAGGTCGCGCGGCTCGAGATCCTGAACGAGGCGCTCGATCCCCTGTTCGGGCAGGTGCCCGAACTGATCGACCTGTTCGATCGAGGCGTCAGCCAGGGGGAAACGCCAAGGTTGTGGATCGATGCGGTGACTCATGTGCTGATGGGGCGCGACAAGCGCATCTATCGTTTCGTGCAGGACACGCGGTTCGGCCGCACCGTGCTCGCCGAGTCGCATGATGTCTCGACAATCGTGGAAGCGGTGACCGGTTATGTCGCGCGCCGCATGGTCGAGCGGGAACGCGCGCTGGTGGTCACGCCCGCGCTGGCGCCGATCAAGGCCGAGAAGCCGCGCCGCAGCCGGTTCTGGGCGTTCGCGCTCGGCTTCGTTCTCGGCGCCGCCGCGTTGTTCGCCTTCGCGCTGTATGCGGCCTTGCGGACTCTTTGAGATCGGCGCCGTTCTGTGACTTAAATCAACCGAACCCGCCTGATCTCGCGGGCCTGCAATTTTTCATTGATGCCGCGCACGATCTGCTCACAGCGCCAGGCGCCACCATTCCGCGCGATCGCAAAGAGATTATAGGCGGCGGCGGGGTAGCGGCCATGCGCGCGCGCCGACGCCGAAGGAACGCCGACGACGGGGATCGTTCGGTTCGGCCCGTCAATCCAGCTGGTCGAATGAATGTGGTCGTGCCCATGCAGGACCAGATCGACGCCATGCCGTTTCAGGAGTGCGAGCAACACGGGCGCATCGGTCAGCCGCTTGATCTTCGAATCCGAGCGCAGTGGATGATGGACGAGGAGGACTCGGAACGCGTCGTCGCCGGCAAGCCGCGACAGAATTTGCTCGAGCGCCTCGGCTTGAGCGCGCCCGAGCGTGCCCGTCGCCATGAAGAGCGGCGTCGGGATCGCGGTCGAGAGTCCGATCAGCAGCAGTGGCCCGCGCCGGCGCAGGAACGGAAATGTCGCATCAGAGGCGCCGTCACCTCTGAGATAGTCGGCCCAGCTCTCTGCGAACCGATGCTGCGTGGCCCGGACATAGGCATCGTGGTTGCCCGGAATCGCCGTGACCTGATCCGGCGGACCGACGCCTTGCAGCCAAGTCAGCGCTGGCGCGAATTCGGTCTCGAGCGCGAGGTTCACGAGGTCGCCGGTGACCGCGATGTGGCCGGGAACTTGCGCCCGCAGGTCCGACACCAGGACATCGAGCACGGCGCGGCGGTGATATTTGTGCCGGTTGCGCGTCCAGTTGAGGTAGCCGAGGGCACGTTTCCCCAGGAGTTCGGACAACCGCGGAACGGGCAGGGGCGGCAGGTGTGGATCGGACAGATGCGCCAGCGTAAAAGCGGCCATCACGCTGAGCCCGCCGGCTTGTCCGCGCGATGGCGCCAAGGCACGATCATCATGTCATGGTACTCTTCGAATTGCTGCCATGTATTGACAAGCAAGCCCTATTTTCGCAAGGACCAACGCGATGGAATTTCGGTGGCGATGAATTGGGCTGGCTTACAAAAACGTCTTGAGCCGCTTTTGCGGCATTTTTTTCACTTCTATTGGCGATTTGCCCGTGGCATGACGCTCGGTGTCCGCGCCGTGGTGGTCGACAGGGACGATCGGGTGTTCCTGGTCAAGCACAGCTATGTCGCCGGCTGGCACCTGCCTGGCGGCGGAGTCGAGACCGGAGAGACCTTTCTGGATGCGCTACGCCGCGAACTCGTCGAAGAAGGCCGCATCGAACTCGTCGGCGAACCTGCCCTGCACGGGCTGTTCTTCAACAGCCACGTGTCCCGCAGAGACCATGTTGCGGTCTACGTCGTCAGGCAGTTCGTCCAGGATCGGCTGCCCGAACCCAATCGCGAGATCGTCGCTTGCGGCTACTTTGAACCAGATACGCTGCCGTTGGGCACGACCGAGGGCACGCGGCTGCGGATCAGCGAGGTGCTCGACGGCCAGGCGCGCATCGCGACGTGGCGGTAGGAGACACCCATGCCAGCAGCGGTGACATCGAATGCGCTCTCTGCCAGCAAGATCAAATCCCTGAAGCTGCTTTGTGGCTTCGTCTGCCTGCTGGTGCTCGCCAGCAATGTGTGGTCGATGCAGCGCTGGAACGAAGCGCGCGGCGTGTTCGATGACGTCTGCTATTTGCGCCAGGCGCATCTGTTCCAGAGATTCGGGCTTGGCGGTTTCGACACCGATCTGTCCAAGGACGACGACCAATATTTAGCGTCCAAGCTGAAAGAGATCGGCTATCCGACCTGGAACGACATCACGACAGCGCCTTGTCACACACCGATGCCGGCGTTGGGCAAGCGCGTGATCCAGTATCCGCCGGGCACCGGGCTGGTGCTGGCCCTGTTCCCGCAAGGCCATCAGGTGGTCCCGCTTTACGTCGCAGTCTCGATCATGCTGTTTGGCTTTGCGCTGCTCGGCATTTTTACCGCGCGCACGGCATCATCGGTCGTGCTTGCCGGCGTGTTCGGCTGCCTTGCGATCTACCTGATGATCAATCCCTCGAAAGCGAGCTATTCGATAGCGCCGACGATGGCGACGTGCGCGCTGGTCGGCTATCTGACGGCCCGTTTATTCATCGGAACGCCGCCAGGCCGACGGGTCTGGATCGCGGTTCTGCTCGGCCTGCTGTTGGGACTATCCGTCGACTTCAGGCTGCCGAACCTGTTCCTGTCGTCAGGCTACTTTCTGTTTTTCCTGGTGGCGTTCCTGTCGTCGCGGAAGATACCGGCCTTCCTGCAAGGCCTTTGCTTCGGTATCGCGTTCCTGGCCGGAATGGTGCCGACGCTGCTTTCGAACGCGATCAACGCCGGCAGCCCCCTTGCGACGACCTATGGCGGGCAGGACGTCACGCCGCCCGATTTCTCCTTTGGCATCATCCGGCAGTACATGACGGACATGCAATTCGGCCTGCTGCTGCTCGCGGGCGTGTGGACGGTGCGCATCCTTCTCATGCATCGCGAAAACGGCATCCGACAGGTCGCGCTGGCGGTGGCCGCAAATCTCCTGGTGAACCTCGCCTTCTTCATGAGCCATCCGATCTTTACGCCCTATTATACAATCCCGATCGCCATGCTGTCGTTGTGGACCCTGCTGTTTGCGTCCCTGATGCAGCCGGTGGAAGTGGTGGACCACGGGCTTGTGGAGCAAGCGATAGGCGCCCGATCGTGATATGGAGCTTTGAGTCGACAGGCTGCCACGGACGGGCGTTCTTGCAATGATACCATCATCGATGCGGGTTGCCGTTCTGGTGCCGTGCTTTAACGAAGAAGCCGCGGTGGCGACCGTCGTTTCCGATTTCCGCAAGGCGCTGCCGGAGGCGAAAATCTACGTCTACGACAACAATTCGTCGGACCGGACCGTTGCGGTCGCGCGCCAGGCGGGCGCGGAAGTGCGCAGCGAAAGCCGCCAGGGCAAGGGACACGTGGTGCGGCGGATGTTTGCCGATGTCGATGCCGATATTTACGTGCTGGTCGACGGCGATGCCACGTACGATGCACCAAGCGCGCCGCGCATGATCGAGCGACTCGTGAACGATCATCTCGATATGGTGGTCGGCCTGCGCATCGACCAGGCCGAGGCGGCCTATCGGAGAGGCCACCGCATCGGCAACCGGATGCTGACCGGCTTTCTGTCATCGGTGTTCGGTCAGGCTTTCAAGGACATCCTGTCCGGCTATCGGGTGTTCTCGCGGCGCTTCGTCAAATCCTTTCCGGTGCTGTCGGACGGTTTTGAGATCGAGACCGAGTTGAGCGTTCATGCGCTGGAATTGGCGATGCCTGTCGCCGAGCTCGAAACGCCTTATTACGCACGGCCCGAGGGGTCGGTCAGCAAGCTCAACACCTGGCGCGACGGTTTCCGGATTCTCGGCACCATCCTGAAACTCTATCGTTCGGAGAAGCCGCTGCGCTTCTTCGTGGTGATCGGTTTCTTCCTGGCGCTGGTGTCGATCGGCCTCGCGATCCCGGTCATCATCACCTATCTGGAAGAAGGCATCGTCCCGCGGCTGCCGACCGCGGTGCTGTCGACCGGGTTGATGATCGTGGCCGTCCTGTCGGTGTCCTCCGGGCTGGTGCTCGACACCGTGACGCGCGGACGGCGCGAGATGAAGCTGTTGGCCTATTTGTCCCAGCCTCCCGTCGGCTAGCACGCGATGACTTCATGCATTAGTCCTGGCTGACAGGAGCCATGGACCGGGCTCGCGCCGAGTGCTATCCCGCGAGAGCTTTGATCTGACTGTTTTGACGCGAACCGATGCCGACGCCGCTTGATCATGCCATGAGACCATGAACGACGTGTCCCTCACCATCTTGCCGGAAACCCCGAACGATGCGCAGTCGATCGAACGACTGCATGAGCGGACCTTCGGGCCCGGCCGCTACGTGCTCAGCGCCTACCGGCTGCGTGAGCACGTCGGCCATGTGCTCGAGCTCTCGTTTACGGCCCGCATCGGCACCCTGCTGGTGGGATCGGTGCGGCAACTGCCGATTTGCGTCGGCGACACCACGGCTCTGCTGCTGGGACCACTGACGGTCGAACCGCCGTTTCGCAAGCGGGGCGTTGGCCGCGCGCTGCTCGACCGCGCGCTCGGGGATGCCAGGGCGCAGGGCCATCGTCTGGTGCTGTTGGTGGGCGATGAAGCCTATTACGGCCGCGTCGGCTTCAAGCGCGTGCCGAAGGGCACGGCCGCCATGCCAGGGCCGGTCGACTACAATCGCCTGCTGGTCGCCGAACTCACCGAAAACGCGTTCGAGGGCGTATCCGGCGCGATCCGCCCGGATTGGAGCATGGCGCGATAATAAGGGGTTTCGGGGCGTGGTTCGATCGGTGTCAGGAGGCGTGCCTGACGCGAGGTGGCCTCAGGCGAACGAACTCGGCACCGACGGTCAAGTGGAGCAGCTCGACGGCTTGCGGCAGCAGGAACAACGGCGGTATGGCGAGCAGCGCCGTGTTGGCCATCGTCGCAACGGCGCAGAAGGCGCAGGCCGTTTGACCGGCATCGGCCGTTGCCGCGAGACTCGCGACCGCGAGACTGCCGGCGTCGACGAATTCGGCCGGTAGCAGGACGAAAGACGCCGCCGGCGCCGACTGCGCCGCAGCCCTCGCAACATAGCCGGACGGCAATGCTGCGAAATGAACGGCTAATAGGAAAAACGCGAGCCGTGCGCTACGCTTGATACCCGAAAAAAACAATTTCATGCCAATACGCGTTTGACGCTGAAAAGCGAGCACGCAATCACTCCGATTTGAACGGGCAGCATCGCAGTGGCCCGTTGATAGTGTCAACGGTTGCTCTACGCGCACTGGTAGAATCGGCAGATCCTTTTCGGTCGACGGATGCCGGTGCGGGAGTAGGGATGCCTTTGTCTGATCGCGATTTTCGCGATCAGCGTCCCTCGCGCAGCCAGGTCGCGGCAAAGGCGCCGAGCAAGAGCAACAGGCCGATCAGGCCGGCGAAGATCGGCAGCACGCCGACGCCCGTGACGATGCTCGCGTCGCGCATCTTCACGCCCATCCAACCGTCGCCGCGGAACACGCTTGAAGCGCGAACCGGCACGATGCGCGGAAGCTCAAGGCTCGCGCTTTCCACGACGCGCCGTGCGTCGCCGCCGGTCGCCTGCGCGAGCGGCTTCAGCATCTCGGTCGTCGAGGTGACTTCTGAAAATTCCTTGGGGTTGGTCGGGCCGACATTGATCAGGGCTTTCAGCGTGCCGTCGCTCGCCTGCCACAGCCCGAGTTCATTCGCCGGGATCGTTGCCCGCCATTCGCCGGGCTCGCCGGACGCGAGCGCCAGATCGCGCGTGGTTCCGGAGGGAGATGTCACCGTCACCGGCGCGACGCTGTCCGCCATGGTCTGGCGCACGACCGAAAGATCGTGGCCTTGCACCTGTAGCCGCAGCGCCTCTTCATCGAGGTCGGGCTGCTTCATCAGCCAATGCGACATCCGCCGCAGCAGGTCGAGATGCGGCCCGCCGCCCTCGTAGCCGCGCGCCCACAGCCAGATATGGTCGCTGAGCAAAAGCGCGACGCGGCCTTCGCCGAATCGCGACAACAACAGCAGCGGCTTGCCGTCGGCACCGGTCATGACCGGCGGACTGATCGCGTTGCGCGTCTCGACCGTGCGGAAGAACCGGCTCCAGTGCGGCGGTTCACTCGCCGATCCGTCCAGTCCGCGCGTCACCGGATGACGTTTGCCGGCATCCGACAGATGCGCGTAAAACGGCTTCTCGGTGACGCCGACCGGCTCCGCCGGCAGCACCGAGTCGAGCGGCGTGCGCCAGATGCTGGTGGTCGACGCGTAATCGGGACCCGCCGACACCAGCACCGCGCCGCCCGAGCGCACATAGCGCGCGATATTGTCGAAATAGGCGATCGGCAGCACGCCCTGGCGCGCGTAACGGTCGAAGATGATGAGCTGGAATTCGTTGATCTTCTGCTGAAACAGTTCGCGGGTCGGAAACGCGATCAGCGACAATTCGTTGATCGGCGTGCCGTCCTGCTTCTCCGGCGGACGCAGGATGGTGAAATGCACGAGGTCGACGCTGGGATCGGATTTCAGCAGGTTGCGCCAGGTGCGCTCGCCGGAATGCGGTTCGCCCGAAACCAGCAGCACCCGCAATTTGTCGCGGACGCCGTCGATCGCGACGACGGCGCGGTTGTTGACCAGCGTAAGTTCGTTGTCGAGCGGAGAGGCCTCGATCTCGACGATGTTCGGCCCGGCATGCTTGATGTCGATGTCGACGCTGGAGGTCTGGCCGCTCTGCAGCGTGCGCTCGCTGATCACCTCGCCATCGCGGCGGATCACGACCTTGGCGCGTTCGCCGGTGACGCCTTGATCGTCGAGCCGGTAGGTCACGGTCTGCGTCTGCCCGACAATGCCGAAGCGCGGCGCGGCCGATATCGCGATCCGACGGTCGCGCTCATCCTTGCGCCCGGTGATCAGCGCATGCACCGGCGCCTGGAAGCCGATCGCGGCGGCACTTGCGGGAATGTCGTGCACCCGACCGTCAGTGACCAGAAAAGCGCCGGCGACCCGATCCACCGGGACATCCGACAGCGCCGATGACAGCGCGCCGAACAAATGGGTGCCGTCGGTCTCGCCGTCGGCCTGGCCGGCGTCGACCACGCGCACCTCCAGGCCCTTGATCTTCTTCAGGGCATCGACCAGCGCCTCCCGCGCCTGCGCGGTCTCCTTGTTGCGCTCGCCGAAATTCTGGCTTGGGCTCTTGTCGACCACGACGGCGACCACCGAGGTCAACGGCTCGCGGTCTTCGCGGGTGAATGACGGATTGGCGAGCGCCAGCACGATCAGCGCCAGCGCGGTCACACGCACCGCGGCGCCGCGTGCCCGGCCAAGCAGCAACAGTCCCGCGATCACGACAATGGCTGCGATCGCAATCCAGAGGACGAGCGAGGGAACAAGCGGCGCGAATGCGATGCCGTACTGCATCTCTTGATCCTATTGCCCGAGCCGCTCGATCAGCGCGGGCGCGTGCACCTGATCGGCCTTGTAGTTGCCGGTCAGCGTGTACATCACGATATTGACGCCGGCGCGGAAGGCAAACTCGCGCTGCTTCGGCTCGCCGGGAATCAGCGGCAGCATCGGCTGGCCGTCGGGGCGGATCGCCCAGGCGCCGGCCAGATCGTTCGAGGTGATGATGATCGGCGACACGCCATCCCCGCCGCGCGCCGGCCGCGACGCCTGTTCGTCTTCATCCTCGCGCGGCAAGGTCTCGACCCAGGTCTGGCCGGTGGTGAAGCGTCCCGGAAAGTCGCGCAGCAAATAGAAGGTCTTGGTCAACACGTGCTCGCGCGGCACCGGCTCCAATTCGGGAACGTCGAGCGCGGACAGGATGTCGCGCAGGGCCTGCATGCCCGGCGTCTGCGATGTGCCGTTGTCGCCCGGCGGCGCCTCGACCGCGTCGCGGGTGTCGAACACCACGGTGCCGCCCTGCTTCATGTAGGCGTCGATGCGGTTGAGCGCATCCTGTGGCGGTTTCGGCGCGCCGGGGACGACCGGCCAGTAGATCAGGGGGAAGAACGCCAGCTCATCATGAGCCGGATCGACGCCTACGGGATCGCCGGCTTCAAGGGCCGTGCGCTGTGCCAGGAACAGGGTCAGCCCGGACAGGCCTGCCTTCACGATATTGTCCACATCGGCATTGCCGGTGACGACATAGGCGAGGCGGGTTTGCGAAACCGCCTTCATCGCAAAATCGTCGCTGCTCTCGGCCCGTGCGGAGCCGGGCATCGCCAACGTGGCGGACACGATGAAGGCGAACGCCAATACGGCCGGTGCTGCGCGTCGCCGCAACAGTCCGGCGATGCCGGCGCCGAGCATTGCGACCACGATGGCGTCGAGCAGGAACAAGGCCAGCGACCCGGAGAGGAGAATGCCTCTGAGGTCACGCGGTTCGGCGTTTGTGTAGCTCGCGCGCCGCGCGTGCAGCGAGGACACCTCAAGCGGCGCGATGCGGTCGGCTGCTGCGAGCGTATTCACCGCGAGCGGTCCGTCCGCGGGGCCATAAAATCCCGGCGGATGATCGACCGTCGCCCGGTCCCGGTAATCGGCAGGCAGCGGCTTGGCGGCCGCGGGCGGCGGGCCGAACACGCCGAACCCGTCGAGCGTATGCAGCGGCGCCACCGTCTCCTTGCTCGCTTCGCCGGCCACGCCAGCGCCCGGGGTCGAAGTGTAGCCGGAATTGTCCACGATCCGCCTCAGCATCTCGACGAACGTGCCAGATAGCGGCAGATCCGACCAGCGCATATCGGCGCTGACATGAAACAGGCTGACTATTCCCTTGCCGCGATGTTCGCCGGTGACGAGCGGCGTCCCGTCCTCCAGCGACGCCCAGCTCTTGGTCGCGAGCACCGCATCGGGCTCGGCCAGCACCTGCCGGCTGACCGTGACATCCTTCGGCACGGCAAGGCCCGCGAACGGACCGTCGGTGGCGAACGCGGCGAGATGCTGCGGTTTCTCCCAGGTCAGGCTGCCGCCGAGAGAGCGGCCGCCGCGGCGCAGCTTGACCGGCACCAGATCGTCGTCGCTTTGCGCCAGACGCGGGCCGGCAAAGCGCACCAGGACGCCGCCCTGGTCGATCCAGGCGGTCAGGCGTTCGCGAAGTTCCGGCGACAGCGTGCCGACATCCGCCATCACGATCATGGGCAGCTTCTGGTCGAGAAACTGGGTGATCGCCTGCTGCGGAGCGCCGCGATCGCCGAGCCTGACATCCGCGAACGGCGCCAGCGCCCGTGTCAGATAGAAGATCGACGCCAACAGCGGCTGCGCGGTATCGCTGGTCGAGCCGCTGACGATGCCGATCGCTCGGCGCCGCCACCTCTTATCCAGAAGTTGAACCGCGCCGGCCGACCGCTCACCCGAAATCTCAAGACGTGCGATATCGTTGCGCAACTCGACCGGAAGATCGAAAGCCGCTTCCGTCTCAAGGCCTTGCGGCGGGAAGTTATAGCGGGCTTCGGCGATCGGCGAGCCCTTGGCGTCGAGCGCGCGCACGATACCGGTGGCGATGCCGCTGTCGGTGCGCAGCACCTTGACCGTCATCTTCGCCGCGGCGTTTTCGGCCGCCGCCAGCGCCAGGGGCGAGGCAACGCCGCCATCGAAAATCGTAAGCCGGCGGTCTGTGAGGATCTTGCCCAGGCCCTCGATGAACTCCGCGCCGCGTCCGGTGTCGACGCCGTCGGACAGCCAGGCGATCTCGGCGTCGCCGGTTGCCTTCAGGAAGCGTTCGACCGCGGGAAGGACATCGACCCTATCGACCGCATAGGGCTTGGGCGCGAGCTGCCGCAGCGCCACCCGCGCCGCGCCCGCCGGCATGATCGTGATGTCGCGCGCGGGCTCCGAAAACGGGACGAGCGCGATGCCGCGCCGGTCGGCATCGGCATTGGCGATCAATTCGTCGGCGGCCTTGACGCGGGAGTCCCAGTTCGATGCCGCGCTCCAGCCGTCGTCCAACAGGATCATCAATGGCGCCTTGCTGCCGGCGAGGCTGGTTTGCGGATTCCAGATCGGGCCGGCCGCCGCCAGGATGACGAGCGCTGCGGCGGCGAGCCGCAGCACCGTCAGCCACCATGGCGTGCGCGAGGGAGTTTCCTCCTTTGGCGCGATGTCGAACAACAGCCGCGTCGGCGGAAATTCGATGCGCCGCGGCCGCGGCGGCATCACCCGCAGCAGCCACCACAGGAACGGCAGGCTGAGGAGCCCCAGCAGCATCAGCGGTTCGGCGAAGGAGAGGGGGAGGCCAGCGATCATGCGCTCCGCCCCACCTTGACACCGGCGCGCGCGGTGCCCTTGCTCACCATCATCCCGCCGTGCAGGAACAGCAGCAATTCGGCGGCCGAACGGCTCGTGGTGTGGGTGGCAAACAGCCAGTCAAGCTTGTTGGTCTCGTCGCGAATCTGGTCGCGGTGCAGCGCGACGCGCGCCACGTAATCGTCAGCCCATCTTTCCGCGCGGCCCGCGGTGATGACGCCAAAGCCTTCCGGCTCGACGAATTCGATACGGCCCGAATAAGGGAAGCTTTCCTCGGCGGGATCGACGATCTGCACCAGCGTGCCGTGCGCGCCCGAGGCCGACAGTCCCGCAAGCATGATCCTGATGTCCGAGATCGGCGACCAGAAGTCCGACAGCACCACGACTTCCGCGAGCGCCGACGGCACGAAGGATGGCGGCAGGCTCAGTCTGTCCGCGTCATCGTGCAGCATCGCCTGCGCCATCTTGTCGATCACGCTGCGGCTCGATGTCGGATTCATCAGGCCGGGAAGGCCGACGCGCTCGCCGCCCGCGACCAGAAGCTCGGCCAGCGCGAAGGTCACGATCAACGCCCGCTCCAGCTTGCTGTCGCGCGCGTCTTTCGATGCGAACGCCATCGAGGGCGAACGGTCCGGCCACAGCCACACTGTATGCGCGGCCTCCCATTCCTGCTCGCGGACATAAAGATGATCGTCGCGGGCCGAGCGGCGCCAGTCGACACGTTGCGACGGCTCGCCCGAGACGAAGCGGCGGTACTGCCAGAAACTCTCGCCAGCACCCGCGCGTCGCCGTCCATGCAGACCGTGGATCACGTTGGCGGCGATGCGGCGGGCCTCCAACACCAGACGCGGCAGCGACGCGGCGAGCGTTCGGCTCTCGCCATCGGCACGTCGGATTGCTGCGATCTCCTTGGCTTCGTGCGTGGTCGGTGCGGCCATCAACCGATCCGCGTCTTCAATTGCCGGATCACGTCCGGAATGGTGCGCCCCTCCGCGCGCGCCGCGAAGGTCAGGGCCATGCGATGCTTGAGAACCGGCTCGGCGAGATCGAGCACGTCGTCGATGGAGGGCGCGAGCCGCCCGTCGAGCAGCGCGCGGGCGCGCACCGCGAGCATCAGCGATTGGCTGGCGCGCGGACCCGGCCCCCAGGCGATCAGCTTGCCGGCTTCGCCAGCCTCGGGCCCCGGACGCGCCGACCGCACCAGCGAGAGGATCGCCTCGACGACGGAATCGCCGACCGGCAGGCGACGCACCAGGCGCTGCGCCGCGAGCAGCGCGTCCCCGTCCATGGCGCTCTTGGCCAGCGTCTCTTCCGCACCGGTGGTTTCAAACAGGATGCGGCGCTCGGCGTCGCGGTCCGGGTAGTCGACGTCGATCTCCATCAGGAAGCGGTCGAGTTGCGCCTCGGGCAGCGGATAGGTGCCTTCCTGTTCCAGCGGATTTTGCGTGGCGAGCACGTGGAACGGCTTTGGCAGATCGTGGCGCGCGCCGGCGACGGTAATGTGCTGCTCCTGCATCGCCTGCAACAGGGCCGACTGGGTGCGGGGGCTGGCGCGATTGATCTCGTCCGCCATCAACAGTTGCGCAAAAACTGGGCCCGAAATGAAGCGGAACGACCGTTTGCCGGAATTGCTCTCGTCGAGCACCTCAGCACCGAGAATATCCGACGGCATCAGGTCCGGCGTGAACTGGATACGCTTGGCATCGAGCCCGAGCGTGATCCCCAACGTTTCGACCAGCTTGGTCTTGGCGAGGCCGGGAACACCGATCAGAAGTGCGTGCCCGCCGGACAGGATCGTCACCAAGGTGTTCTCGATGACCCTGTCCTGGCCGAAAATGACCGTGGAAATCGCTTCCTTTGTGGCGCGGACCTGACCCGAGACCTGTTCCGCCGAGCGAACGATCACGTCCTCGAGTTTTTCGACACTGTCCGCCATCCGTTGCTCCTTGACCTTATCGACGCCTCCGATCGCGTCGTCATGGCATGAACCCCATGCGAAGTCTGCGCAAAGGCCATGTCGTCAGTGAATTAAACTATCCCCACATTATCGGCATTTCGGGGTATGAACGGCATCACGATGTGGCGACCGGTTCCCCGGACTTTTCCGGGGAACCCGGGACACAATCAGAAGACGTGCACCAATCGTGCCAATCGTGCGAGCCAAATCGTGATTGCCAAACTCAGGGTAAACCATGGCGAAGCAAGGGCAGACCACCAAACGAGGCCAGACGACCAGTCAAGGCCTTGAAGGTCTGACGGCGGCGGCCAAGCAGGCCGCAGACGACGCTGCAAAAGACGACGCTGCAAAAGACGACGCTGCAAAAAAAAATATCACCGGAACGGCATTGCCTCCGGTGCATCTGTGGAATCCGCCGTTCTGCGGCGATCTCGACATGCGAATCGCTCGCGATGGTACATGGTTCTATATGGGGACGCCAATCGGCCGGCCCGCGCTGGTGCGGCTGTTTTCGACCATCCTCAAGCGCGAAGACGGCAAGCATTTTCTGGTGACGCCGGTGGAGAAGGTCGGCATTCGCGTTGACGATGCGCCGTTTCTCGCGGTCGAAATGCTGAAAGAGAACGATGGGACAGACAAGCTGTTGCGCTTTCGGACCAATGTCGATGATTGGGTCACTTGCGACTCCAATCATCGCCTGCGCTTCGAGCCTGCCGCCGACGAAGGGCTGACGCCCTATCTCCATGTCCGTAGCGACCTGTGGGCGAAGGTCACCCGCGCGCTCTATTACGATCTTGTTGACATGGGCGAGGAGCGAGTGGTCGATGGTCGCGAGATGTTCGGGGTGACATCGGCGGGGGAGTTTTTTCCGATGGCGGATGCGCAGCAGGCGAGGGCCGCGCTTTGAACGAGCCAATGGTGAGGACTGAGCCTGCCAGGATCGGCGCGGCGGATTTTTTCGACCGGGCTCGCACGCGGTTGCGCTTCGACGTTCCGCCCGGGCTGCTCGATCCGAACGTCATTCCGGAAAGCGGCGACCCCGGCACGGACCGGATGCTCGAGATCATCGCCCGCGAACAGCCGATCCGGCCCGCGGCGGTGTTGATCCCGATCGTCGACCACCGAGAGCCGACCGTGCTGTTGACGCAACGCGCAGGCCATCTCGCCGATCACGCCGGCCAGATCGCCTTTCCCGGCGGCAAGATCGATACGACGGACGCGTCGCCACTCGACGCGGCGCTGCGCGAGGCCTGGGAAGAGATCGGGCTTGACCGCGCCTTGGTCGATCCGATCGGCTATCTCGATCTCTACGGAACCGGCTTCGGATTCCGCATCCTGCCGACGGTGGCGCGGGTGCGACCGGGCTTTACCCTGAACATCAATCATTCCGAGGTCGACGACGCTTTTGAGGTGCCGTTGGCATTCCTCATGAACCCGGCGAACCATCAGCTTCACAGCAAGGAATTTCGCGGCATGGAGCGCTCCTATTACGCCATGCCCTACGCCGAACGGTATATCTGGGGCGCCACGGCAGGCATCCTGCGCATCCTGTACGAGCGGATCTGTCAGCCATGATCCGGCCGGCGCTCACCGAGATCGGAATTTTCCTGATCCCTTTCGGTCTCTATGCGCTGTTCTTGATTGCAACCCGCTCCGGACTTCTCGTGCAATCTTCCTGGCCGATCTATCTTGTCGCCAGACTCGTGCTCGGATCGCTGCTCCTGGTGATCTTGAGCTTCATCGTGCTCGCGCGCTTCTCCGGCGGTTCGCCGAACTCAACCTATTTTCCCGCGCATATCGAGAACGGCAAGCTCGTTCCCGGAGTTGAGAAATGAACAGTTCGCGGGTGCTGAACGCGCCCTGGCTCTCGCCCGGTCCGACATCGCGTGTGCTGCAGCTTCTGAACGATAACGGCGAGGAAGCGCGCGTGGTCGGCGGCGCGGTCCGCAATGCGCTGCTTAACATTCCGTCCGGCGACATCGATATCGCAACCACGGCGTTGCCTGCGGAAGTGGTCCGCCGCGCCAGGGCGGCCGGCATCAAGAGCGTGCCGACCGGCATCGACCACGGCACGGTCACCCTGGTGGTCAATGCGCAGCCGTTCGAGGTTACGACGTTGCGCGAGGACACCGAGACCTTCGGCCGCAAGGCCACGGTCGCGTTCGGCCGCGACTGGGTGGGGGACGCGCATCGGCGCGATTTCACCATCAACGCGCTTTCGGTCGGCCCCGACGGCGTCGTGCACGACTATGTCGGCGGGCTTGACGATATCGCGGCCCGGCGCGTGCGCTTCATCGGCGACGCGGGCTTGCGGATCGCGGAGGATTACCTGCGTATCCTGCGCTTTTTCCGCATTCACGCGGCGTTCGGCACGGGCGAGGTCGACCGCGCCGGATATCTCGCCTGCATCGCCGGCCGGGCCGGCCTTGCGACGCTGTCGGCGGAGCGGATGCGGATGGAGATGCTCAAGCTTCTGGTCGCGGACGGTGCTACAGGCGCGGTCATCGCGATGGCCGATGGCGGCCTGCTGCTGCCGATTTTCGGCGGCATCGCCTATATCGGGCCGTTCGCGGCGATGATTGCGGCCGAGCGTCTGCTTGGCCTGAAGCCGGATGCGATCCGAAGGCTCGCCGCGCTCGCGGTCGCCGTCACTGAAGACGCCAAGCGGGTCGCCGCCCGCCTGCGGCTGTCCAATGCCGAGACCAAGGCGCTGGACTCCATGGGACATCGCTGGTGGCGGCTCGCTGGAGCGGACGAGGCGAGGGCGCGGCGGCTGCTCTATCGGCTTGGCGAAGACAGCTATCGCAACCGCTTGATGCTGGCCTGGGCGCGGGTGGGGAATGTCGATACGGGGCCGTGGCGCGACCTTGCCACCTTGCCGCAGCGCTGGAGCGCGCCGAGATTTCCGTTGAAGGCGGCCGATTTTCTGGCGCGTGGCGTTGCCGAAGGCCCCGCGCTCGGCCATGTGCTGACGCTCGCCGAGGACGCTTGGCTCGCCGCGGATTTTCCGCTCGATCAGACTGCGCTCCGTTCCATCGCCGACCAGGCCGTCGCCCGCTTGACCCGAGATCCCAGACTGTGAGCGTTGTTTCCGGCTTTGCCGACATTTCGTTGTTGCAACTCCTGCTTGTTGCGGCCGTCGCGCTGTTTGCTTCCGTGATCGGCGGGCTCGCCGGCTACGGCACCGGCGCGCTGATGCCGCTGGTTCTGGTGCCGCTGATCGGGGCCGAACCGGTGGTGCCGATCATCGCCATCTCCGCGATCTTCACCAATTTGAGCCGCACGGCCGCTTACTTTCGCTATGCCGACCGCCGCCGCGTGCTGATCGTGGTCGCGGCCGCGGCGCTGACGACCGCGCTCGGCGCCTATGGCTATACAAGACTCACCAATGCCGGCGCGGCGCTGGTGATCGGCGCCATGCTGATCCTGAGCGTGCCGCTGCGGCGGCTGCTCCGGCGCCGCGCGGTCAGGATCGGCGATCTCGGGCTTGGCGCGGGTGCCGTCGGCTATGGCGTCGTGGTCGGCGGCACGTCGGGCTCCGGGGTGATCCTGCTGTCGCTGTTGATGGCGGCGGGGCTGGAAGGCGCATCTGTCATCGCGACCGATGCCGTGATCTCGATCGCGACCAGCCTGATCAAGATTTCCATCTTTGGTCTTGCCGGCGTCGTCACAACCCAGGTGCTGGCCTTCGCGCTTCTGATCGGGGCGATTGCGCTCCCGGGTGCATTCCTTGCCAAGGCGTTCGTCGAACGCATGCCGGTACATATTCACACCGCGATCCTCGACGCCGCCGTGATCACGGGCGGCGTGGTGATGATATCGGCGGCGCTGCGCTAGGTTAGTGCCGCAGGTCTACCGATCGTCCGGCAGCAACTCGGTCAGCGAGCGGATGATGCGATCCGGCTTGACGGCGGAGCCTTCGGGCAGGCCGTCGCCGTGAACGTCGATCCAGACGGCATAGATGCCGAGGCGTTGCGGCACCTCGACCTCCCATTCCAGATTGTCACCGACCATCCAGGTCTCGCCTGCCGTGACACCGAGCGCGTCCATGGCGTGCGAATAGGCGCGTTCTTCCGGTTTGCCGAAGCCATGCTCGCCTTCGATCTGGATATGATCGAACCGGTGGGTCAGCGCGAAACGCTCGATCTTCGCACGCTGGGTTTCCGCCGCGCCGTTGGTCACCAGCGCCAGTTTGACGCCGCGCGCTTTCAGCGCATCGATGGCGTCATGCGCGCCCGGGAAGACGAACATCTGCTCGTCGCGATAGGCGGTGAAGCGATCTGCGAGGCGGACCGCAAGCGCGAGCGGCGGCGCGGCCTCGCCGGCGACGGCAAGCGTCGCAAATCCGCCCCGAACCACCTCATGCCGGGCCTCGGCGAGCTTCAGCCGCCATTCCGCCCCAGCCGCTGCCCAGAATCGGCGCCCGGAGTCCACGATCGCCGCGGCGACCTGTTGCGGCGACAGCGGCGCAAGGTCGCCGGCAAATTCCGTGGCGACGATGTTCCAGGCGATGTCGGGGCGGGCATAGGCCGACAGGATGGTATCATCCATGTCGATCAGCATTGCGCGGGGGAGCTCTGTCATTCTCTCACGGCCACTTCACTTCCGGCGGCATCGACGACAGGATCGACTCGACATTGCCGCCGGTTTTCAGCCCGAACATGGTGCCGCGGTCGTAGAGCAGATTGAACTCGACATAACGGCCGCGCCGGATCAACTGCTCCTCGCGATCGGCCTCGCTCCACGATGTCTCGAAATTGTGCCGAACCAGTTCGGGATAGATCTTCGCGAAGGCGCGGCCGACCTCCTGGGTGAAGGCGAAATCGGCGTCCCAATCCCCTGAATTGTGGTGATCGTAGAAGATGCCGCCGATGCCGCGCTGCTCCTTGCGGTGCGGCAGGTAGAAATAGTCGTCGCACCACTTCTTGTACTTCTCATAGGGCGCGACCGCCGCGTGGGCGTCACAGGCGGATTTCATCGCGGCATGGAAGGCGATCGTGTCCGGATCCTCCTGGGTGCGCCGCCGGTTGAGCACCGGCGTCAAATCCGAGCCGCCGCCGAACCAGGTCTTCGTCGTCACGACGAAGCGCGTGTTCATATGCACAGCGGGAATATGAGGATTGCGCATATGCGCGATCAACGAAATGCCAGAAGTCCAGAACTGCGGGTCTTCGGAAGCGCCTTGAATCTGCGTACGGAATTCCGGCGAAAATTCACCGAACACGGTCGAGCAATGCACGCCGACCTTTTCGAACAGCCGCCCGTGCATCATCGACATCACGCCGCCGCCACCCGGCGCGTCGCTATGGTCGGTGCGCTGCCAGGGCGTGCGGACGAAGCGCCCCGCGTCACCGGGATAGAGCGAGGCCGGCGCCTCGTCTTCCAGTTTTTCGAAGGCCAGGCAGATGTCGTTGCGCAGGGCTTCGAACCAGCCTCTGGCGCGGGCCTTGCGATCTTCGATCACGGAGATATCCATCTGTGTCTAACCCTGTGGCCCGAAGTAAGTGCAGCTTTCATTGCAACTGTCCCGGTGAACGCTGACACGCGTGATCTTTCCCGCTGAACTCGCTCCCGGAATTGCAGCCGGAGAATCGGCAAAACAGCGAGGCGCGTTCACCTTCGCCTTGTAATGTCAGGAAGATTTCCTTTATCGCGTAACTCATCGGGCCGGCTCCACGATCGCTGGGCCGGTCTACAGCAGGGCCGTAGGCGACTGCAACATCGAACGGGGAGATCCGGCCGCCGTCACATGCTGGTTGAGGAAGCTTGCGGCTCGACGTGCGGACGGAAAGTGGTTTTCTCGGTTCCGCAGTCAGGGCATCGCCAGCTCAGCGGGATCGATGCGAACGGCGTCCCGCGAGGGATCGATTGATCCGGCAAGCCAGTCGCCGGTTCATAGATGAAATAGCACCCGCCGCACATGAACTTCTGCTGGCCGGCGGGCGGCCTGCCCAAGACCGGAAGCGGGATATGGCCAGCCGCGGTGCCAGGCGGCGCGGCCACCTGGTCGCCTGCGGTCAGGCGCCCGCCCTCCCGCACGACGAGGTAAACCCCCAATTCCTTGTGCCCGAACGCGGCACGCAGCGAGGCCGGCAGATCGAGATCTCTTCGGCCGGTTTCGGGATTGACGTTGGTTGCGCCACAGCGGCCATTTCGCCGGTCGACACGAAAGAGCACGCCCCCGATCTGGATGTCGCTGCCGACCCATTCGAATTCCTCCCACGGCCGCGCCCCGTCGATATAGAGATTCGCCCGAAACCGCAGCGGGTCGATCTTGATGCCCCACTGCGCTTCGAGGCTTCGCACGGTGGCGAGATTGATCAGCGAGATCACATTGTCCGGCTTGTCCATGAAATGGCCGCCGGGCGAGCGAACCAGCGTAGGCGCGCTGCGAAATGCCGGAACCAGCTGCCAGAATATCTCCTCGACTTTCGCGCGCGCGTGTTCATCGGCGAGATCGGCAACGACGAGCTGGCGGTTGTCCCGTGTGATCGTCAAGCGCAGCGTCTCGACATCCAGCGTCGTCTGGACCCGCGCCAACGCCTCCTCGAGCATCAGCATCACGAACAGCCCTTTTTTGCCCCATGCCGGCCGGATCGTGTCGAATGGCGCGCCGGGGCGTACCAGCGCGAAGACGCGATCGTGTGGAAACGGCTGCCTCGCCTGCAGGTCGACACGCATCAGCGGCTGCGCGCTCAATCCCTTGATCGGATAGCGGTAGATATTTTTCAGAACCGGCATTGGTGCGCCACCTTGTCGTGCGATGATCATCGCCGAGATTGCACGATTGGGTGCCGGGCTGCGTAGAGCCGGTTGCTGCCGAAGTCGTGGGGCCAGATATCGCTTGGCAGGCGGGGACCATGGAACGGAGGCAAACTGGTCCAAGAACAAGGCGGTCATGTCGGTTGCGGGATCGTCGATGGCATCGTCGACCGCGTCCGAAAGCCGGGCGATGCCTTTTTCAATCTGTTTTTGCGACAGCGCGGCGTAGCCGAGAATGATGGCGCGGCTCGTGAGCGCGGTTTGGCGCCGGAAATATACCCGCGCGGACGACAGCGAGTAGACCCCGATCCGTGCGCGCAGCGCCAGCGCTTCGACCGTAACGGCATCGGGAATTCCCGGCGGCAGATGCCAGAGAACATGCAATCCGCCACTGTCGCCATCGACGAGAACGTCGCCAAAGTTCCGGCGCAGCGCCGAGATCAGGCAGTCGCGGTTGTCCTTGTAATGGGAGCGGACTCGAAGCAGATGGGTGGCGTAGCTGCCGCTGTGCATGAAGTCCGCCAGCGTCGCCTGCTCAAGCCAGGGATTGCCGTTGTTGAGAAGGCATTTCTCGCTGCGGACGGCGTCGGCGATATGCTCGGGCACCACCATGTAGCCGAGGCGCAGTCCGGCGCCGAGCGATTTCGAGAATGTGCCCATATAGACGGCGCAGTCCGGCGCGAGTGCTGCCAGCGGCGCAAGATGCGAGCCCTGGTAGCGGATATCGCAATCGTAATCGTCCTCGATGATGTAGCAGCCATATTGCCGGGCCCAGGCAATGACCTCGTTGCGCCGCTCCGCCGACAACGTCGCGCCGGTTGGATATTGATGTGAGGGCGTTGTGTAGAGCAGGGACGCCGCGCGCTGCGGCAGATAATCCGCGATCAGCCCGTCCTGATCCACCGCGACGCTTGTAACCTCGGCGCCGGCCGCTTCGAACGCCAGCGCGGCGCCGTGATAGCAGGGATCCTCGACGACGCTGAGCGCGCCGCGAGCGAGGAAAAGCCGCGCCAGCAAGGTCAGGCCTTCCTGGATGCCGGATATGATCACGATCCGGCTGGGATCGGCGACGATGCCGCGGGCCACCACCAAATGGTTGGCGATCGCGGTGCGAAGCGCCGGTAGTCCCGCCGGTTCGCCATACTGGGTGAGACCCACCGCGCCGCCGTGCGACAGATTGGCCTGCAGCAGGCGCCGCCAGGTCTTCAGCGGGAACAGATCGGCGCCGGGGCGTCCCGGAAAAAAGTCGTGCAACAGCCGATTGCGGGTGATGTGAAGCGCGCTCTGCGCACGGGCCTGCCGCAACGGCATCGGCATCCGCATGATTTGGTCGCGGGAATCGGACGCCGGGTGCATCGGTGGGGAATTCGCCGGTAGCTGTTCGGCGACATAAATTCCGGATGCCGGGCGCGACTCGACGATCCCCTCCATCAACAGGAAATCATAGGCGCGCACCACGGTGTTGCGGGATATCGCCAGTTGTTCGGACAGCCGGCGCGAGGAGGGCAGGCGCGTGCCCGGCCCAATTCGCGCGCAACGGATCGCATCGCGAAGTTGATCGACCATCTGCGTCGTCAGTGTCTCTGGCCGCGACCGGTCGAGGAGAACGGAAATCTGCATGTTCGCTTTGCTGGTTGGCTTTCCGTGATCCATCAGCGGAGCAAGGGCTGGGCCAATTATGGGTCCAGTCGGTCGATTTTTGACGCGATATCTGCCGCTGTCAGCGTTTTTTTCGCGCGATATCGACTGGCTCCCTCGGTTTACCAGCAACTGGACTCATCGCGGCGCCGGGGCGCGCGCGTTTGCCCAGTGCCGATGCAGGCTCTGCCCGAAAGCTCGCGCTTTCGTCTATCGGCTGGGCAATCGGACAAAACCCGCGCCAGTCGCAGCCTCCGCCGGTGGAGCCCTTGCATTTTGCGCCAGTGGCTCTCGGCGCGCTTCGCTCGGCCATGCGAGCGTTGCGGCACTGACTGGATCAGCTGGGAGCCGCGTCCCGATGCTCCCGATCATCGAACCACACAAGGAGAACCCATGATCACCGCCCGAAAACGCTGGCTATCTGCCGCGGTCGCCGTTCTCGCTATCTTCGCAACCGGCGTCTCCCGCGCGAAAGCCGAAGACACGATCAAGATTGGAATCCTTCACTCGCTGTCGGGCACGATGGCGATCAGCGAGACGATCCTGAAGGACCTGATGCTGATGGAGGTCGCCGACGTCAACGCCAAGGGCGGCTTGTTGGGAAAGAAGGTCGAGCCCGTCGTCGTCGACCCCGCCTCGAACTGGCCGCTGTTCGCCGAGAAGGCGCGCGAACTGCTGGCCAAGGACAAGGTCGCCGCCGTGTTCGGATGCTGGACATCGGTGTCCCGCAAGTCGGTGCTGCCGGTATTCGAGGAATTGAACGGCTTGCTGTTCTATCCGCTCGAATATGAGGGCGAGGAAGCCTCCTACAATATCTTCTATGGCAGCTCCGTTCCCGACAACAAGGCGGTGCCGGCGGTCGAATATCTCATGAGCAAGAGCGGCGGCGAGGTGAAGCGCTTCGTGCTGGAAGGCACGGATTACGTCTATCCCCGCACCAGCAACAAGATCATCCGCGCCTATCTCAAATCCAAGGGTGTCAAGGACGAGGACATCATGGAGAACTACACGCCGTTCGGGTTCTCCGACTGGCAGACCGAGGTCGCGGCGATCAAGAAATTCGGCTTGTCGGGCAAGAAGACAGCCGTGGTCTCCACGGTGAACGGCGACGCCAACGTGCCGTTCTACAAGGAGCTCGGCAATCAGGGCGTCAAGGCCACCGACATTCCCGTGATCGCATTTTCGGTCGGCGAGGAAGAACTCGCAGGCGTCGACACCAAGCCGCTGGTCGGGCATCTCGCGGCCTGGAGCTATTTCCAGTCCGTGAACACGCCGGAGAACAAGGCGTTCATCGCGAAATGGCGCGCCTACACCAAGAATCCCAAGCGCGTCACCAACGACCCGATGGAGTCGGCTTACATCCTATTCCACATGTGGGTGCAGGCGGTCCAGCAAGCCGGCACCACCGACGTCGAGGCGGTCCGTCAGGCAATGATCGGTCAGAAGGTGAAGTCGCCGTCTGGCTTCGAGGTCGTGATGGGCAGCAATCACCACATGGCCAAGCCGGTCATGATCGGCGAGATCCAGGCCGATGGCCAGTTCAGCATCGTCCATCAGAGCAAGGCTTTGCCGCCGAATGCCTGGAGTCCGTATGTCGAGGCCAACAAGGGCAAGGTCGCCGATTGGTCCTGGCCCTGGGTGTGCGGCGGCTGCACGTCGCCGCGGTTCGCAGCGAACTGATCTCCCTCGCTTTGAACTTGTGGTGTGCGGGTCCGGTTACGCCGACTTGGTCGGCGTAACCGGACGTCGTTTGGGGAGGCGACGACTTTTGCGTTACAAACCATTGTGCGCGGAAAACCCCTCGCGGGCATGCCGCGGACCGTCACCTCGGCACGGAACGAATGACCGTGGATCGCCTCGCTTTCAGCGCCATACGTCGTTCCGGACAGCGCGTGGGCGGCCTCGAACCGGAACGATTTCGTCAATTCCCACATCTTGAAGCCCGAACTCCTATTTTGATCTCAATTATCTGATCCCAATCATCTGATGCCGAGCGTTTTGTGCGTCTGCAAGCTGAGCCGCCATTGTGGATGGCGCAGGCAATACTCGACGGCGCGCGCGGTGTTCCGGGTCACGTCCGGCCCGTCCATCGGTTGCAGCGAGAAGCGCTCGAAGGAAAGACCTTCGAAATCCTCAGGACCTACGCCGGCCTGCGGGAAGACCAGCTTCAACTCATGACCTTTGCGAAGCACGAGGTCCGCGCCGGCCTTCGGGCTGACGCAAATCCAGTCCAAAATCCAGTTCAAGCCATGCGGTGGCTCGATCGTGCCGTTGGTCTCGATGCCGATTGCGAAGCCGCGCGCATGGAGCGCATCGATCAGCGGGGCGTCGAGTTGAAGCAGCGGCTCGCCGCCGGTCAGGACCGTATAGCGGCTTGCGTTCGCACCTTGCCATTGCGCGGCAATGGCGTCGGCGAGTTCGTCGGCCGAGGCGTAGCGACCGCCCAGCGTGCCATCGGTTCCGGCGAAGTCGGTGTCGCAAAACCGGCAGATCGCGCGTTCGCGATCCACCTCGCGGCCGCTCCACAGGTTGCAGCCGGAAAACCGGCAAAACACCGCGGCGCGCCCCGCATGCGCGCCCTCGCCCTGCAGGGTCAGAAAGATCTCCTTGACCGCGTAGCTCACTGCCGCCTCCTAAGCTCCCGATTCCGTCGAACGCGTCTGCCGCAATGCCTCGCCGACCGCCATGGCGGCCGCCATCGCCACATTGAGCGAGCGCAAGGTCGGCTGGATCGGGATCTTGAGCCGCGCGTCGGCGGCCGTGGCGACGGCCTCGGGCACGCCTACGGTTTCGCGTCCGAACAACAGGATGTCCGACGCGACATAGTGAAAATCAAGGTAGGACGTGGTGCCCTTGGTGGTGAACAACACGAGCCGGTATCCCGCCTGGGCCCGCCATTGCTCGAATTTTGCCCAGGAGTCGTGGCGCATCAGTGGCACCTGGTCGAGATAATCCATGCCCGCGCGGCGGAATGCGCGATCGGAAACCGGGAAGCCCGCGGGTTCGATGATGTGGGCCGTCACGTCCAGGCAGGCGCAAAGGCGAAGAATTGTGCCGGTGTTCGGAGGGATGTCGGGTTGAAAAAGCGCGATCTGCATTCCGTGGCGTCCCGGCAGAATTGTAGGAATAAAACAACGATCTGTACGGATTTCGTGCATTGCACACTGGCTGGCCGATACCGGGCTTGCGCTCGTCCGGCAAGGGTGCCAATAGAACGATTCTGGATTGCTTGTTTCGCCCGATCGGCTGGAAGAAGCAGTTGATCTGCCGCCGCGGGGACGCGGGCGCCGGCAGCCTCCTAGGTTCGTACGTGCGGGGTTTGTATTTGCAGGTCCGTACTCGCGTGCGTCGCCCGGGGCGGTTCCACCGGCTGCAGCTAGGAAAGGGTATGGAATCGTGACGACAGCAGCGAGTTCGGCTGACCATTCAACACGCCGTGATTTCCTCTTTGTTGCAACGGGCGCGGCCGCCGCAGTCGGGGGACTGTTCACACTCTGGCCGTTCGTGTCCCAGATGAATCCGGATGCCTCGACGATCGCCGCCGGTGCGCCGATCGAGGTCGATCTGACGCCGATTGCCGAAGGACAGGACATCAAGGTGTTCTGGCGCGGCAAGCCGATCTATATCAGCCACCGTACCAAGAAGCAGATTGACGAAGCCCGCACCGTGCCGGTCGCGAGCCTGCCCGATCCGGCCACTGACCAGTCCAGGGTCAAGGATGGCCACGACCAGTGGCTGGTCGTGATCGGCATCTGCACCCATCTCGGCTGCATTCCGATCGCGCACGAGGGCAATTACGACGGCTTCTTCTGCCCCTGCCACGGTTCGCAGTACGACTCCTCCGGCCGCATCCGCCAGGGGCCCGCGCCTGCCAATCTGCCGGTGCCGCCCTACCAATTTGTTTCCGATACCAAAATCCAGATCGGCTGAGCCTCGGACTGACCTCCGAGGCCTCAGGCCTGTCGCCTTGTCTTATTTCCTCAGGATCGCATCAATGAGCGGACCATCCGACTACAAGCCGAGCCATCCAGCCTTGCAATGGTTCGAGCGGCGACTCCCGCTTTTAGGTCTCATGCATTCATCGTTCGTGGCTTATCCGACGCCGCGCAACCTGAACTACTGGTGGACGTTCGGCGCCATTCTTTCCCTGATGCTGGGCGTCCAGATCCTGACCGGTGTGATCCTGGCGATGCACTACACGCCAAACGCGGATCTCGCCTTCCACTCGGTCGAACACATCGTGCGCGATGTCAATTACGGCTGGCTGCTGCGCAACATGCACGCCGCCGGCGCGTCGATGTTCTTCTTCGCCGTCTACATCCACATGTTCCGCGGCCTTTATTACGGGTCGTACAAGGAGCCGCGCGAGGTGCTCTGGATTCTCGGCGTCATCATCTATCTCTTGATGATGGCGACCGGCTTCATGGGTTACGTGCTGCCGTGGGGCCAGATGAGCTTCTGGGGTGCAACCGTCATCACCAATTTGTTCTCCGCCGTTCCGTATTTTGGCGAGAGCATCGTGACATTGCTCTGGGGCGGTTATTCCGTCGGCAACCCGACGCTGAACCGCTTCTTCTCGCTGCACTATCTGTTGCCGTTCGTGATCGCCGGCGTGGTCGTGCTGCACGTCTGGGCGCTGCACGTGGCGGGTCAGAACAACCCGGCCGGCGTCGAAGCCAAGACCGAAAAGGACACGGTGCCGTTCACGCCGTATGCGACGATCAAGGACATGTTCGGCGTCTCCTGCTTCCTGATCTTCTACGCCTGGTTCATCTTCTACATGCCGAACTATCTCGGCGACGCCGACAACTACATTCCGGCCAATCCCGGCGTGACCCCGGCGCACATCGTGCCGGAGTGGTACTACCTGCCGTTCTACGCGATCCTGCGCTCGATCCCGAACAAGCTCGCCGGCGTGACCGCGATGTTCTCGGCGATCGTCGTGCTGCTCTTCCTGCCTTGGCTCGACAGCGCGAAGACCCGATCGTCCACGTATCGCCCCTTGGCCAAACAGTTCTTCTGGATCTTCGTCATCGTCTGCGTTCTTTTGGGCTATCTTGGGTCGCAGCCGCCGGAAGGCATCTATGTGATCGCCGGCCGCATCCTGACCGTCTGCTACTTCGCTTATTTCCTGATCCTTCTGCCGCTCCTGAGCCGGATCGAGAAGCCGCGGCCGGTGCCGAACTCGATCGCCGACGACGTGCTGGCGAAGCATGGCGGAAGGGCCACGACCACCGCAACGGCTGCGACCGCCGTGATCGCGCTGCTGCTCGCGGGCGGACTTGTCGTGGGCAGCGCGCAAAACGCGCGCGCCGAGGAGCAGGAGTCCCCGCCGTCGCTGAAATGGTCGTTCGCAGGCCCCTTCGGCAAGTTCGACCGGGGCGCGCTGCAGCGCGGCCTGAAAGTCTACAAGGAAGTCTGCTCCAACTGCCACGCGCTGTCCTATATCGCGTTCCGCAATCTCGCCGATCCCGGCGGGCCCGGCTATTCGGTGGCGCAGGCGACGGCCTTTGCATCCGATTACAAGATCAAGGACGGCCCGAACGATCAGGGCGAAATGTTCGAGCGGCCGGGCCGGACCGCCGACTATTTCCCGCAGCCATTCCCGAACGAGCAGGCGGCACGGGCGTCCAATGGCGGTGCGGCGCCGCCCGACCTGTCGCTGATCACCAAAGCGCGCCCCTACGAACGCGGCTTCCCGTGGTTCATCTTCGACTTCTTCACGCAATTCCAGGAGCAGGGGCCGAACTACGTCGCCGCGATCCTGCAGGGCTTTGAGGACAAGCCGCCGGCGGGCGTCGCGATCCCGAACGGGTCCTACTACAACAAGTATTTCCCCGGGCACGCCATCAAGATGCCGAAGCCTCTGAGCGACGGCCAGGTCACCTTCGACGACGGCTCGCCCGCGACGGTCGCTCAATATGCCAAGGACGTCACGACCTTCCTGATGTGGTCCGCCGAGCCGCACATGGAGGCGCGCAAGCAGCTCGGGTTTGAGGTCTTCGTAGTCCTGATCATTTTCGCGCTGCTGATGTACTTCACCAAGAAGAAGGTCTGGGCCGACGCGCACTGACGTTCGTGACGGCGATGTGAACGCGAGTAAGCCCCAGCGGGGCCTTTTTTGTTTTTTTTGAATTTCACGTCATTCCGGGGCGATGCGATAGCATCGAACCCGGAATCTCGAGATTCCGGGTCTGGTCCTTCGGACCATCCCGGAATGACGGAGTATGATTGCGTCTTGACCGCACAGCGGACAAGATGGAGGCCAATCGTACCCCCCTAAAGAAACCGTCGGAGGAACCCATGGGCACCAGCATTACGTTCAAGCGTCCGGACGGCAAGGAGGCCTCCGGCTATCTCGCCAACGCCGCCCGCGGCAACGCGCCGGGCGTGGTGGTGATCCAGGAATGGTGGGGGCTCTCGGAGCAGATCAAGGGGCTGTGCGACCGCTTCGCGGTGGCCGGCTTCGACGCGCTGGCGCCCGACCTCTACAAGGGCAAGGTCGTGCCCTATCATGATATGGACGCGGCGGGCAAAGAGATGAACTCGCTGGATTTCATCGATGCCACCACGCAGACCGTGCGCGGCGCCGTGCAATATCTGGCGCGGAACGGCGCCAAGGTCGGCCTTACCGGCTTCTGTCTTGGCGGCGCGGTGACCATCATCGGCGCCGCCAAGATTCCGGAGCTCACGGTGGGCGTGGTGTTCTACGGCATTCCGCCGGAGCAGGCCGCCAAGCCCGCGGATATCAAGATTCCGCTGCAGGCGCATTTCGCCAACACGGACGACTGGTGCACGCCACAGGCGGTCGATGCGTTCGAGAAAGCCATGAAGGACGCGGGCAAATCGCTTGAGCTCTTCCGCTATGACGCCGAGCACGCTTTCGTCAACGAGCAGCGCATGGCGGTGCATGACCGCCAGGCCGCCGAATTGGCCTGGGGCCGCGCGACAGAGTTTTTCAGGAAGCATCTGGGATAGGGGATTTTTCTCGTCATTGCGAGCGAAGCGACGCAATCCAGTCTTTCTTGCTTGGCTCTGGATTGCTTCGCTTCGCTCGCAATGACGGGGAGAAAAACCGGGCCGCCGCTTGCGGTATCGCCCTCAGCCCTTACCGCGCACCCCATCCCACCACGCGCACGTTCCCGCCATCAGCTTGTAATTGCCTTCCATCACCTGCACCGGCGCGCGCAGGCCGGCTTGTGCGGCGCGCATGCGCATGTCGCGGGCGACGTCGCGGTCCTTCTCCGGCAGCCAGACCCGCTCATGTCCCCACAGGCTCGGGCCGTCCTGCATTTCGACCGGCTGCCAGGTCGCGGGATCGATTTCCCGGCCGCCCCAGCCGCATTCGACCATGAACGAGGACGGCGTCTTGCAGTAGAACGAGGTCATGAAATCGTTGGTGTGGCGGCCAAGCGTCACGCTGACGCGATCGGGCTCGCTCAGCGCGACGTCGTAGGATTGCCCGACATCGTCGAGCGAGAACAATTCCACCATCAGATGATGCATGCCGTTCTTGCCGGTTTCGATCAGCGCAAGACTGTGGTGACGCGCGTTGACATGGAAGAAGTAGGCGCGAAACGGCTTTTGCATATAGTCGGAGAGGCCGAAGCCGAGCACATCGACATAGAACGCCATCATGGGATCGATGTTGTCGACCGTCAGCACGGCGTGTCCAAGCCCGAGCGGGCCGGTGCGGAAGCCGGAAATCGAGCGTCCGGGACAAAACGGCGCGTCATCGATCTCGGCGCCGTGAAACGCTTCCAGCCGATTGCCGGCGGGATCGCGAAACGAGATCAGCGCGCGCACCCGTCGCATGTCCGCGAGCGCCTGCGGCCCGGCGGTCACATCGACGTGGGCTGTTTCGAGCTTTGCCGCGAGCGCATCCAGCGCGGTGCCATCAGCCACCTCCCAGCCGAAGAAGCGCGCCCCGTCGGCCATCGAACGGTCGATGACGATGCGCTGCTTGCGGTCGTCCATCCGGAAGGCGAGGAGCTGCGGACCGCGCTCGACCGCCTGCAGCCCGACCAGCGAGGTGCCGAATTGCCGCCAATCGTCGAGCTTGTCCGATCCGAACCCGGCATATCCCAGCCCTTGCAGCATGATACACCTCCCATTAGCCCGATCCTCAGTTTGCTGGGCCTGCCGTGATCTTAGACATTTTTGGAGATCAGGGGAGGGGGCGATGGGATTGGCGCGGCGAAGGTCATAAGGTCGACAACAGGCCCACTGCGTGGCACGAATTGAGCGCATCGCATTCCTAATCGCGTCGCCCGCAAAGGTGACTTGACACGACTGAGTGCCTCAAACTGGCTACCGGATGGCCGTCTTTATGCGCTGTATTCGCTCCTGATAGCTTCCATCGTGTGAGAGGCGATCGCGGACCGACTTCAGGTATCGCCGGCCGCTGTAAGAATCGGCTGCAATATCAACCA
>WNGJ01001287.1_pt1 | contig 32534 bp, 32 predicted proteins | sample 5400611 | NCBI WGS metagenome assembly WNGJ01 (sample SAMN13153375, study PRJNA577476) | soil metagenome | isolation source: 40 cm soil or saprolite under Garry oak tree replicate 1 | place: USA:California | collected 2016-06-15
TGGAACTCCAGGCCACCATCAAGCAGCCCAAGCCGCTCGATTCCGACGCTGAGACGAGCAGGCCGACGTGGGGAACGCTCTTGAAGTCGTCGGGCAATCCCCTGAATCCCACGCTGGAAGAGGCCATGGCGCAGGCGCTCTCCCCTCACGAAGCCGAACGCTTCACCGCCTATCTGCGCCCCCTGGTCCAGACGGTGCAGGGGTATGAGCGACAGGCGGTGGCCTATCTCTGGGCGGTGAAGCGCTAAGGTGGAGACGTTCAGACGCCGAGCCGTTCTCGAATATGGCAGGTGTCAATAGCGACGCGGAACACCCCTGGCAAATCCTGGGACCTGCTCATGTTCCCCGCTTATTTCGTCGCTCTTTCCATCTCTGAAACGTTGGGAAAGAATAGAGGCGTAGGCATATTTTGTTACCAATAGTCAGGAGGTCATATCTTGAGTATGCAATCACCACGAGAGAGCCGGGTGCGGTTCACCGGTGCGGTCCCTGTTCTGCCCACCACCGATCTCAACAGGGCGACCAGCTTCTATGGGCAACTGGGCTTCCAGGTCCTGCATCAAGAGGCTGAGTATGCGATTGTCACACGAGATGGCGTGGAACTCCACCTGTGGCTCTCCCCTGAGCGGTCCCTGGCCGAACAGAGTTCGTGCCGCATCCAGGTGACCGGACTTGAAGCGCTCTACGAGGAGTATTCGTCATGGGTCCAATGCGTCGTCCTCTTGCTTTGAACCTCGGAACGGCACTGGACTTTTTCCTCCTCGGAAAGCTTTTGCCTTCTTCCTTCCTCCGAGATCGGCCCGGCCATTATTGCCTGGTCACACCCGCTTATCCCTCTTGACTCTGGAGTATGGTACAGGGTATATATTACTCCCAAACGAACAACACACAGGGAGACCCTTTCACTTGAATACGTTGCATGAACAGCTGAAGAGAGGTGTGGAAACCGTTCGCGTCTCAGTCGGTTGCCATGCATTGCCGTTGAGCAACCCTGGCGATGCTCAGTCCTCCTATGTCAGAGAGGAAAGGTGGCGATATGTTACGATCAAATGCGATGACCATCGGGCAACTCTCCCGGCGCACTGGCGTGCCGATCAAAGTCCTGCGCCACTATGAGGACCTCGGGTTCCTCTACACGCTGGGTCGCAGCCAGAGCAACTACCGCCTGTTTGGCGAAGAAGCGCTGTGGTGTGTACAGATGATCGGGGGCCTGCGATCTCTCGGACTGACCCTCAAAGAGATCCAAACGCTCGTCGTGTGCTATCTTGAGTGTCCCGGCGAGCCGAGCAGTGTCCTGCTAGACGCACAACTGGCGCAGGCCCTCGCCCGTGTCGAGGCTCGCATCACCGCCCTCCAGGCACTGCGTCAACGCATCCAGGAGTTCCAGGCCGCATGGGCCGGCGCACCCGCCCCGCCCGCTGCCTCTTCGCTGGCGCAGTTGTTAGCACGAGACCCACGCCGTTGAGAGTGGCGCCGCGCCATCTGCCTCTTGACTCTCCTCCCAGGGGGAGAGTGTACACTCTGTCTGTGGCATTACTTGGCAATCCTGGCATGAAGGCTCCGTGAAGTCGCCACCGTATCAAGGGAATTACCAGGTGGCATGGCATGCTCACAAGGACATCTGAGCAACCATGTTGAAACCCTGTTCTTGAACACGACCAGTGGAGGTCGATTCCTATGTCATTCAACACTGAAAAGCGCGGCTTTGCCGTTGGTCAGGAGACAGGCGGGTGTGGACGCTGCACGCGTGTGGTGCTTGGCCTGCTGGGACTCGTCTATATCGGAACGTCGATTGCGCAGAGTGGACTATCCCTGGTGCTGATCGGACAGATAGCAGGCGGCTTGCTCCTGACCGCGATTCTGTACGTTGTCCTTTTCTGGCAGCTTGGCGAGAGGGTGCGCCATCCCTGGCTCCGCACAGTAATTTTCTGGCTACCCGCCGCGTTCATTCCTTTCCTTTTTCTCATCCCCTGGGGTTGGGGGTTCGGGGTTCTCCTGTACCTGTCCGTGTCCCTGATCGTCGCGGCGCTCTCGTCCTATGGCGGCTGCGAGGTGGTGGCGTTTCCCAGCCTCCTCTTCCGGCGACATTGCACGGTCTACTGCCCGCTCAACGCCATCGATCTCGTCGAGCGCCGCTACACGCAACGGTAAACGGATCAGCGGATCAAGACTCTCAAAGAGTTGGTTGTCTTCGATCCAGCACGTGTCCTGATTACCTTTGTCGAGCGTGTGCCCTCAGCATGAGAGAGAGGCTTCCCTCTTTCTTGAGATGGTGCCATGCTCGGCTACGCGGGAGAGAACTTCTCATCGAAGCGCCTCATGCCAGTTTACAGAAAGAAAGGTGTGCGCGGAGCTATGCAGCATGTCGAGATGGTCAGCGTTGCTGGCGGCTCGCTCTGGACCGTTCGCCAGGGCCACGGACCCGCCTTGGACTGTTGCCACGGCGGTTCTGGATTGTGGGACTATCTGGAGCCCGTGGCAGCTATGCTTGATGGCCTGGTGACCGTGTACCGCTACGATCAGCGCTCCTGTGGCCGATCCACAGGCGGCCCTCCCTACGACGTTGCCACCGCCGTCGCTGACCTGGATGCCTTGCGGGAGCATTGGGGGCTCTCGCAGTGGATCGTCCTGGGGCATTCCTGGGGAGCCACGCTCGCTTTGGCCTATGGCCTCACACATGCTGCCCGAACAAGGGCAGTGATGTATCTTTCCGGGACGGGCATTGACGCTTCCTGGCGCACTGAGTACCGTGCCAATCGAGCGGCATTGTTTCATCCTGATGAACTGCGCCAACTTGCTGACCTGCGAGCACGTCTCGCTTCCACGCAGGGGGCCGAATTTGACGAAGTCGAACGGGCCTACTGCGAGCTGGCCTGGACCACGGACATCGCTGACCACGCACATGCGCGAGAACTGGCCCGGCAGTTGTTGGTCGATGGCCTGCACGTCAATTTCCGGGTCAATGAGCTCCTTGGCGACGATGCCGAGCGCTTTACGCAGCGCAGTACGCTGTCCAAACAGCTTACCGCGCTGCGGATCCCCACGCTGGTTGTGCATGGTGAGCGCGATCCTCGCCCCGCCAGAGTCGCCCGGCAACTCGCTGAGATCATCCCGTCCGCCAGCTATGTTGAGCTTCCTCAGGTGGGCCACCTGCCGTGGCTCGAACAACCCGACTTCCTGAGGGGCATCCTCCGGCACTTTCTTGAACGTCTCTCCTAGCGGAAGAGAAGGACAATCTGCTCTTCTCAACAGAGGGGGAGCGAGCGTTCCGCATGGGCTAGCCCTGCAAAGTCGTTGGACTTGACAAAGAGGCATTTCGTTGGGCATAACAAATACAGTTAGATCTCCGCTGTCTGGTTTATGATAGAGAAGGGGGTGTTCGTGATGATTGAGCTTGTCAAGATGCACAACAAGAGACGAATGGTACGAAACGAGCAGAAGAGCACTTCCGTACAAGTAGCGCGGGAACTGCTCCGCATCCTCGTCGCGGATGTATGCATGGGATTCTCCAAAGCCTGGAACCCCCATCCCTCGTTCTTTAATGGCTGACCTTAGAGACCTGGCCCCTTGCCAGAGGCGGGGCCAAGTCTTCTCAACCATCCCGTGGCGTGTTCGCTCGAAGCCGCGCATGCCCACTCTTGCCAGGTAAACCGAGTTCCGTTTGCCCTCAACAACTTCATCGACACTGTGTCTCCGCGCAAAGGGAAGCGGCACCTTCTCTCTCTTGCCCTCCCGCTTGCGTAAGGATTGGCTGCGCAAAAAACGCGGCCATTTTCAGGGCACGCGCCCCTCCACGTGATGACGTTCTTGCTGCATCTCGCATCGATGCCCGTATGTGGGTTCACATGCTCATGGTCTTTTTTTCGGGAGAACGCATCTATGTGGAAGAATCTTTACCTTACATCATTTGGGCAAGGACTGGCTGGCACGGCACGCACCTGCTGGACGACGGTGAAACTGGCCTGGAAAGCCGCTCCTACCTTGCTGGTTGGCGTGCTGGTGCTCTTTGGGGTCGAGTCAGTACTTGCGTCGCTGCAGCTGGCGTTATCAAGAGCTGTCATCGATAAGCTGGCTGCTCCCCTGGGCCGCACAGCCGCGCTTGATCCCCTCGTTACCCATGTGCCGCTGGCCGCCTGGATTGTGCTCACGCTCGCGGTCGTGACGCTCGGACAGCTCGTTGCACCGCTGACGGCTCTGCTCCAGAGCCGGGCCAGTGACCGCTTGACCGGTTACGTTACCGAGCAGGTGATGCAGGCCGCGAATCGCTGGCAGGGACTGGAACGCTTTGAAGATCCGGGCTTCGCCGATGATCTGAAACGCGCGCGCGAGGCCGCAAACCGAGGTGTCGACCTGGCCTACTTCGGGGCCATCGTCGCGTTGGCGCTACTCACGGCTCTGGGCCTGTCGATTACCCTGGGAGGGCTGAACCCGCTGGTCCCCGTCTTGCTCATTCTAGCGACGTTGCCGCAGATGGCACGTGCTTTCGCCTATGACTGGTTTATCGGAGGGCATCTCTATGATTCGACACCCCAGACGCGCCGCCTGCAAGAGAGCCGTGAGATGCTGCTCTCGCCTGAGCCGGCCAAGGACGTGCGACTGTACGCGCTCTTCCCGTTTTTCCGCCAGCGCTACGAGACGAACTTTGCCCAGTCCATCAAGCCTTTAGCACAGGAGCGCCAGCGCATGATCCGTCCCATGTTGCTGGCCGGGACCCTGACGGCCAGCGCCTGCGGCGGGGTCTATCTCTACGTCATCGGGCTGGTGGCTCATGGCCAGCTCAGCGTCGGTGCGCTCGCGCTGTATGGCGGGGCTGCGACACTCTTGCAGGCAGAGCTGCTGCGTTTGAGTTACTTCACCGGCCTCTTCCCCATCCACCTCGGCTTCCTGCCCGGTCTGCTGCGGGTCATCGAGGCGCCTCCCGATCTGCAGGTCGCTCCCCATCCGAAGCCCGCGCCGGAGCAGATCCGCCAGGGCATTGTGTTTGAGCACGTGAGCTTCACCTATCCGGGCCAGACCACGCCGATTCTCTCGGATGTCTCGTTCCGCCTCGTGCCGGGGGAATGCGTGGCACTGGTAGGCCACAACGGCGCCGGAAAGACGACGATCGTCAAGCTGCTGCTGCGGCTCTATGATCCCACCGGCGGGCGTATCCTGCTCGAAGGGGTGGACCTGCGGGAATACGACCTGGGCGAGCTGCGTCACATGATGGGTGCCATCTTCCAGGACTTTGGGCGCTACGAACTCACGGCGGGCGAGAATATCGGCCTGGGGCGGCTCGAACACCTGGGTAACCGCGAACTTCAGCGTGACGCGCTGGAGAAGGCGGGAGGCACTTCCCTGCTTGAAAGCCTCCCAGATGGCCTGGAGACGCTGCTGGGGCGAGAACTGGGCGACCGCGAGCTCTCCGGCGGCGAATGGCAGAAGCTGGCGCTGGCCCGCGCCTACCTGCGCGACAGCCAGGTCCTGGTGCTCGATGAGCCGACCGCCGCGCTCGACGTACAGACCGAATATCGCATCTACACGCGTTTCCACGACCTGACGCGCGGTCGTCTGACCCTGCTGATCAGCCACCGCTTCTCAACCATCCGTATGGCGGACCGCATCCTGTACCTGGCCAATGGGCGCATCCGGGAGGAGGGGAGCCACGGCGAACTCATGGAACGCGATGGGGAGTACGCGCGCCTCTATCGCCTGCAGGCGGCGCACTATCTCGACGCAGAACAGGAGGTCGATCAATGAAAAGGGAACACTATAAACTGCTGCCGGGTAATGCCAGGCAGCGCTTGCGTTCATACCTGGATAGCTTGCGCGTCTACTGGAGAGGTGTGCAACTGCTGGTGGCTTCTGCACCATTACCTGCGACCGCCTATCTTGCCTTGATCGTTCTGTTCAGCGTTGTGCCGGTGGCGCAGGTCTGGCTACTGAAATGGCTGGTTGATGTGCTCTCAGCACCGTTGTCTATAGCTGGCGGGCATGCTGGCGAGCTCAATAGTGAACTGCTCACCGTGCTGGCTGTGCTCTACCTGCTCACCCTTTTGATCCCAGCAGGCCTGCAGTCCTTGCACGACAATCTGGACGCAATCATCAAGGAACGCATTGTCGTCGAGGTCGATCAGCGCATCATGCAAGCCTCAGAGCGCCTGGTTGATCTACAGCGTATTGAGGCGCCGTCCTTCCACGACGAGGTCAAGCTGATCCGGCAATCCTCATACGAGGTTCCGATGATGCTGGGGATGCTGTCGCTTGGTATCGGTACCATGCTCACCCTGGGAGGACTCCTCCTGCTGCTGGTGCAGATTCATCCTGTGCTGCCGCTCCTGTTGCTCCTGGTGGGCATCCCTTACCAGCGAGCGCGGCGCCGCATAGAAGCGGAGAAATACCGTTCGAGGGCCGAAAATAGCCACGTGGCCCGTGAGATGGAGTATTATACACGCCTTGCGCTGGAACCAGCCGTCGCACACGAGGTGCGCGTCTTCGGGCTCGGCGATTTCTTGCTGCAACGCTACCGGCAGCGGCGTGACAGGATGATGGCGGAGGGGCAGCGCCTGCGCCTGCGCGAGTTCGTGCAGGCGCTCGCGTATTCGGGCATCACGACGTTGGTCCTGACCGGGGCCTTCTCTTATACTGCTCTTCAGGCCAGCGCCGGGCAACTCCAGGTCGGGGATATCGCGCTGTATCTCGGTGCGGTAGTGCAGGCGCAGGAGAGAGCGCTCGCGCTGGGAAACTTTTTTGCCAACCTGCACCGTGTCCAACTGCACCTGCGCGGCCTGTTCGACTTTCTCGAGGGTGCCTGGCCGGCCATCGCTCTCCCTCCACAGGGGCAGGGCGTCCACGCTCCCGCTCGTTTCAAGGAAGGGGTTGAGTTGAGAGAAGTCCACTTCCACTATCCAGGTGGAAGCCAGGACATAGCGGTGCTCCAGGGGGTCAACGCGCGGCTCCCGGCGGGGAAAGTAACCGCGCTGGTTGGGGTCAACGGGGCCGGGAAGAGCACTCTGGTCAAACTGCTGACGCGGATGTACGATCCCACCAGCGGCGTGCTCCTGCTCGATGGCGCTCCCCTGGCGAACTACGACCTGGCGTCACTGCGCAGTCGTATGGCGGTGGTGTACCAGGATTTCGCACGCTTCGCCTTGACGTTGCGCGAAAATATCGCGGTGGGGGACATCGAGACCGAGCCAGATCTGCAGCACGTCGAGCAGGCCGCCCGCTGGTCAGGCGCCGACGAGATCGCCACCAACCTGCCGCAGGGCTACGCGACCGAGTTAACGCGGCGCTTTGAAGGCGGCGTGGAACTTTCAGGCGGCGAATGGCAAAAAGTCGCGCTGGCGCGCAGCTTTCTGCGTGATGCCGCCCTGGTGATCCTGGATGAACCGGCCTCAGCCCTGGACGCCGAGGCTGAATACCAGCTCCTCCAGCACTTCCGCGCACTCATCACCGGGAAAACAGGGCTGCTGATCAGCCATCGCCTCTCGACGGTGAGGATGGCCGATCAGATCCTGGTGCTGGATGGCGGCCGCATCGTCGAGGCAGGCAGTCACGCCGAACTCATGGCCAGGGGAGGCCACTACGCCTCCCTCTATGAGATGCAGGCTGGTCGCTACCGTTAGGCTCTCACCCGGTGCCTTGACAGGGGGCACGTGTGGTGTGATACTGTGCTTGCATCCTGTGGGATGCACCATACAGTTTACAATCGAAGGAACAGCTATGTTCGCTCGTGCTTGCACGATCTAACCTCTTCTCTGGTTTTGGCTGACAGGCAGAAGCACTGCCAGCTGTGAGCCACCTTCCCGAACGCCAGCCTCCCCTGGTGTCTTTTGTTGTGCCCATCTGCCCCGCGCACCTCCTCGCTTTCCAGGCTCTTCACCTGGTCCTCATCCTGGCGTCGTACTACCCCCTATTTCCTGCGAGGAGTTGTTTTATGGAAAACCTATCATCTTCAAATAGCCATCTACCTGAGACAGGTCTGTTGGAACTGCATCGCGAACTGGCACAGACCTGGGGCATCGACTTTCAGCGCGTGCGAGCCCTCGTGTGCCAGCTCACGAGCAGTAACTGGTGCTCGGTCAGCGAGTTGATCACACAGACCCTCTTGTCTCACTGGAACGTCACCCATCTCTTGCGACGGCTCCGCCCCTGGCTGGAGCGCGATCAAGACCGCGTCCGCATTCGCGTCACCTTCCAGGACCTTTTCCGCACCGTTTTCGACTGCTCGCACCTCCCGAGCGAGTGCTTCCTCACCCCCTATGAGATAGCTGCCCAAGCAGGTGAAGAGGCCGCGCAAGCCGAAGCTGTCCTCGCGTCAATGGAGCGCATCGTGAACGACCTCCCTCTTCGCCCGGTCAGACACCTGGATCACGTCTCGGCTACATCACTCACCTGCCTGAAGCGAGCGCTCTTCCTGGCAAAGAATTATGATTTTGGTGGAGCGACCATCCTCTTGCTCGGCGACCACGATCTGACCTCCCTTGCCCTGGCCCAGGTCGCTTCAAGCATCGCCATCACGGTGGTCGATAGCGATGAACGCATCCTGGACTATATCAGTATGGTCTCGGCTCAGCACGGCTGGACGATTCGCACGTTGTTCGCCGACCTGCGCATTGCGCTTCCGCGGAGTGTAGAAGCCTCCTGCGACCTGGTGTTTACTGATCCTCCGTACACCCCAGAGGGCATGCGGCTCTTTCTGGCGCGCGGGTTGGAGAGCCTCAGGCCCACTAGCTCGACGCGGCTGCTGTTTTGTTACGGATTCAGCGAACGCCACCCGGGACTCGGCTTGAAAGTGCAGTCCGTCCTGCATGACCTGCACCTGGTGACCGAGGCGATTTTGCCGCATTTTAACCGCTACCGTGGCGCAGAGGCGATTGCGAGCAACGCGGCGCTCTATGTCTGCCGCCCAACACGCAGAAGCCTGCCTGCTGCCCAGGCCCTCAAAGTCCATCCGCGCATCTACACACAGGGCGAGAGCGCCGAGGAATCCACGATGATGGCGTTACCGCGAGGTATCGTAGACACGGTGAAGCGCTTCCTGGCCGCACAGACACCTGAGCGCATGCTGCTGGTCGGAGACGGCTGGCCCACAGACATAGCGAGCACTATAGAGACCGTTTCACTCAGAGGCTATCTGCATACCCTGTCTACTCACCGGCAAAGTGCTCGCTCGCCTTATGCGGGCGCGGTCGCAGTGAACCTCTTCCCTTACTATCATGCCTCTCTCGTGCGTATTCTCCTTCTGTCTGCCGCCAAACAGCTCCTCATCGCTGCGGCGGACCCTGTCGTGGACGGCCTCTTCAATGCGAACAAGGATGATCCGCTGCGAACGTTCATCGACAGCAGCTATCAAGTAGTGGCACGAGAGAGGGGCAACGCGAAACAACCAGGAGTGGTCCTGTTGCAGCGAAGAGGTCCGCAGGATGCTGATGTGGTCAAGTCTCTCTTACGCTTTCTCATCGACCACCCGCAGGCCAGACTCGTCAATGCGTGGCGGGAAGCCTTGATCGCGCGGGGAACTGATCAGGGCCGTCGTCTCTCAAAGAACCAGGCCCGGCAGGTCATTGAGCGGCAGCGACTCAGCATGATCCATGCGCACAGCTATCTCTCGGAACTCTCGCTCGGCGATCTGAGAACGCTGGTGATAGCTGTCGAGCAGACCTTTGCGGCACTCGATCAAGGAAGCCATGAAGGAGAGCCAGAGTAGCGCCTCCTACTGGCATGGGTAAACCAGGCAATTTACCCTCACGTCATCCACTCCTGGTGTCCATTGCCAGGAGTGGATGTTTTGAGAGCATCTTAGCAGGATCTCATATCTGGCCGCGATCCTGCTGACACGGATGTTCCGTATCCATTGTAAGCAAAAAAAATATGAGCTGGCTAAAGAAGACATCTACTCGTGATCGGTACTCAAGGGCTGAGTAGATCAGCAAAAGCGCAGGTCATTCGTTTCCAGTACTGCTATCAGGCTGTATATGTTTGTGTGCCAGCATCGGGATCTGGTTGTTGGGAAAAGACGGTCAGGCGAAATGGTTTCGTTCTCGTTCTAAGTTCCTGACGCTCTGCAAGTAGGCCGTCACGCGCTGGTCCAGATCATACGGATAGCTATATCCCAGGGCCTCGCCTACTTCAATTGCAACCCTTCGAAAGAGACCGGTCGTCTGAAAGAGCGCCTCCCAGTTCTCGTCAAGATCCTGCCCGACGTAAGTGCTTGCCAGTTCGGCCCAGGTCTCGGAGGGGAGCAGTTTCTTCAAACCTCTTCCGAGGACACCGGGCTTCCACGACCAGTGGTGATCAAGTTCGATCCTCCACTCGAGCACCCTGCGAAGCCCCTGCGATTTCATGGAGAAATCGAGAGCGGATTTCGCAGGCAGCAACTCGTCACGCCACAGATTCTTGGCCACATAGGTTGTTTCCCACCAAAACTCTTCCACGAGGGACTGGAACTCTTTGTTCGTTGGCCTCGCGGGAATATGGGCAGTGTAGGTGGGAGGTGTGAGACCCTGAGTCAGGTGATCTTTGTCGACCAGCACAAGGTAGCCCACGTCCAGTTGGCCCACCAGCCGGGGTTTTTCCCCCATCCTGTGCAGCAGAGCCACCGGCCACACGCTGTAGTCGATCCTGATTCCCTCTTCATAGAGCACCAGGCGAGCGAGCGTCCGCAGTCCATACACCTGGCCTTGGTCTCGAAAGAGCACCAGCACCTTGCCGAAATCCTGCAGCCAGCTCTCCTCGTGCGCAAACGGTCTCATCTCAGACACCGCCAGAATCACATCATAGTCCGAGAGAAGATCGACCGGTGCCCGGTCGTTGGAGCGTGAACTCGTGAGCACCATTGCTCGCACAAGCGGCTGGCTGTCCGCCCATTGGACTAATCGGTGGATGACGTCCCCTGCTCTCTCTGCAGCTTTCATCGTCGTTGCATCCTTTCCTACCGGCGCTTTACCCCTCTGCCGGTTTGTGCATCTCGAGCAACCGGTGGTGATCCCGGACCGTGAACCCGCCATGGCGCTTGATGCGTAGGTGAAGCTGATACAGACGCTCCCGGTAGCGCTCGACGTCGAAATCGGTGATCGTCCAGGGGACCACTTTCAAGAAGTACACGACCGCCCCGATGTCCAGATACGTTGTCTTTGGGAACGCGTCGAGCTTCTCGACCGTTGCAAAGCCCGCCTCGTCGAGCGTCGTATCGATATCCCACCCTTGCCCCTCTTTCGCCCAGGCTGGAATCGGCCCCTCCAGGATGTCAGCCAGAGTGGGTGGGACGGAGGGCGCGCCCTGCGCGGTCAGCAGGAGCCCACCGGAGCGCAGCACCCGGTAATAGGCGTCAACCTAAGTTTTGATCAGTTGGGGGGCCGCGAGTAACTGAAACGTGGCAGGCTTCTTGCGGCGTGGTTGGACCTGACATCCGCGCTGCATGGCAGCCGCACTGCGTTCCACCGCGCACTCCACGGCCAAGACCCCCGCGAGACTGAGAGCCAGAACCGGAGCCATCCATTGCACCACCTGATGCGCTTTGACGGTGCTGTGCCTGGGATCGTGCCAACAGTCGAGTAAGGTGATCCAGTGGGTGATGAGCATGCCCAGCCATTTGGCAAAGATCTCGGTCACAATGCGCTCCGGTTTCTCACTGCGCCAGGTATCGACCTTGACAATCTGCTTGCCCCACTTCCACAGCAACTCGATGTGCCAGCGGCATCGAGCCAGCACCAGCACCTCTTCGCACCTCAGCTTCTCACGCGGCGCATTCGTCATCAGGATGGTCCAGTCCAGCAAGTCCATCTGTTTGTGGCTGCTGCGGTGCTCCCGGCGCGCACGGTGACCGTGGTGATCGCGCTTGCCTGCCCGGGTACGTGCCGGGTGGGATGTGGCATTGGGACGCTGTGCGCCTTTGGGGGGCGAACTGTGCTGCTGGCACCTGCGCTTGCCGCGCTCCTGCACGTGCTCGGGGGAGAGGCGGTGGGCCACCAGACGCACGGGGAGCTGTTCGCTTGCTCCCACTTGGACATCCAGATCCACCCACTCGCCCGTTTGCTTGCTGAGCAACTCTTTCAACGAACAGCGCACGCCCCAGGGGTCCAGGAAGACCAGATCTGCTCGGGGGGGAAGCAGAAAGAACCGACCCGTCTTCTCCATCTGGCGCATCCGTGCCAGATGCAGATAGCCACTATCCACAATCCAGAGCGCCCCTTCTGGCAACGGGGTGTCGACCGCCTCTCCCGTCGCCTCGCCCTCGCGTCCAGGTTGCACCCACACCCCTTGCCAGTGCCCGCTGGCGTAGTTGAGACGCACCTGGACGCGCAGGCATCCCTGCGCTGTGGGTGGGTTGCCGTCTCCCGCACCCGGCCATTGCTCCGCCAGACTGTCGGGTAAACTGATGCGGGTTCCATCTTGCAGAAAGACCCCGGCGAAGCGGGCCAGCAGGTCGGGGATGCGGCCCTCACTTTGGATGACCTGGCCTGTGGCTTCCTCAAACAACTGGCGCACTAAAGCCACCGCGTGCGCGTCAAAGCGTTGTTCGACCGCCTGCCGGCTGACATGAACCCCCAGGCTGCCGATCACATGCCGTAAGTGGGAATAACTGGCTTGCGGGTTGGCCAACAGGCCAAAGACCATGGCCTGGGCAAAGATCGCACCGCGCAGTTGGGCGGTGCTGCGTTGGACAAAACCGGTTGGACGTTCCAGATCACTTGCTCGTTGCGTTAAGATCCTCTTCATCGCTTCACTGACCTGTGGTATACTGCTCATAGTTCAACTCCTTGGGTGAAAGAATAGATTGTTGTTTTCAACTCGATTCTATCACCGCCAAGGGGTTTTTGTTTTCTTAGGTTGACGCCTATTCACCGGAGCGCAGCACCCGGTAGACCTCAGCGGGGCAACAGGCACTGCTGTGAGCCAGGACCAGCTCGAAGCTTGCACCCTGAAAAGGTAAGCGCCGCTCGGCAAAACGTCCATCCCGCTGAGGTCCGCGGCTGTCATGGACGCCAGGATGGGTACGAACGACCTGGACCCCCAGGGGTTGCAGTTGCCGGGTAGCAACGGGCACATTCGGCCCGTAGGCTTCGGTGGCGACTGCGAACGGTGGAAACGGTCCCAGTCGGCTCAACCGCTCTCCGCCTCCGGTGCCCAGGTCTAAGAGGGAAGCCGCCGATTGAATGCGCTTCCGAGCTCGTTCGTCGTAATCCCACGTTGTCTCCGTGTCCTCCTCTTCCACCCTGCGACCCTCGAGCCAGGAGAAATCCCACCCAGAGAACGGAGCTGCCATGGCTTCGGCAAGGAGTCAATCAAATTCGGGGTCATCCATCATATGTGTCTCCACCAATTACATGCGAGGTGTCATTGAACCGCACCAGCCTCCACCTCGCCTGAGCGACACGCCACTCGGTGAGGGAGGTAGAGCCGGGATCGAGGCGGGCGCCAGTTCCGGGTCGCGGAATGTCAAACAGGACCAGCACGGAGGCCACGATAAATCCGGCGTGGGTTACGGCGACCACCGTCTGCCCGGCAAAGCGCCTGGCGAGCCGCTCAAGGGTAGCACGCACCCGCTCAATGAACTCCAGCCAGCTTTCAGCTCCAGGGGCAAACGCGCGGGTTGGGGAGGTGGGCAAGTCAAACACTCCATACGTAGCACGGTAGGCTTCCCACGAGAGGCCATCGGCCTCACCTGGGTGCAGCTCGCAGAGGTCACAGTCCTGCTCGATGGGGCCAACCGGCAGTGTCCTGGCAAGCACCTCGGCCGTCTGCATTGCACGCAGCACCGGACTACACAACAGCGCCCGGCAATCGCTCACTTCGCCAGTAACCCCGAACCGGTGCGCCAACAGCTGTACCTGCTGGAAGCCACGTTCTGTCAGGCCACGACAACTCACTCGCCCTGCGATGACATTGCGCAGAGCATGATCGGATTCCCCATGACGGATCAGGATGAGTCGCATCTGGCTGAACGCTCCCTCCCAGTGTGTTGCTCGTCCATGTGGTGACCTGGTGATGAGTCGCCGTCCAACGCAGTGTATCACGAAGCCAGACAGCCCAACAGCCACCAGACGTGGTCACTTGAGTACTGGTAGTCCATGCAGACTAGCGCGAGAACTGTTCTGATCAGCCCTTCGCCTTCTCCTGAAGCAGCGGCGACATCTCGTATCGGCAATCTCACTGAACATTCAGCGTTCCTCCAACCATGTGCCTGCGTTGCCTGGCCTTGAGACTGGTCAACATGAGATCCAGCCCAAAGGTAAATTGTGCGTCGAGATCGCAGTCCATGATCACGCTCGCGACCTCCACCAGATGAGCTGGCGTCTCGCGCGGGAGACGGCGCATGATCTGCGTGAGTCGCCCGATGTCGGTCATCTCCTCCTCCGCTACGCGTTCGTACTGCACGGGCCTCAGCGCGGACAACTCCACCATCGCGTAGCCGATCGCGTAGGAGGACACCGTGCAGGTGATATCCGCGGCACGCTTCCGCTCGAAGCCGTCCTGTTGAAGTTGCTCCAGAGTCACGTCCCACAGATGCAATGCAGCGAGCGGCAAGATCTGGCAGTTGAGCAGCAGGGGATACGCGTGGGGGTGAGCATGGCTCAGGGTACGCAGCGAGGTGGCCATCGAGCGGAGCAGTTCTTCCCAGCCCGCCTCGCTCCCTGGCAGTTCTACCTCTCCCCACAGCACCTCTGCCACGCCATCCAGCAGCGCATCTTTGTTCTCGACGTGGCGGTAAATGGACATCGGGTCAACACCCAACTCCTGGGCGAGCTTGCGCATGGTGAATGCCTCCAACCCCTGCTGGTCGATCAACTGCAAGCCGGTTTGTAGAATACGCTCGCGGGTGAGCGGTCGGCGTGCTGCTGGCGCGGGTGTTTGCTGTACCTCCCTGGTCCCGGCAACAGCGGGACTAGTCTCTATGCTCTCGGTCATAACTGCTCTCGTTGCTCCTCTTCGCGAGACCGGCGGATGAGCCAGTCTTCCTCTTGACAAATCTACAATGCTCGTCTACACTGTAGATTAATCTACAACGTAGACATGTATCGTTAGCATCTATTGTAGCACATCGCCGCCGAAGGCGGAAGGAGGAGCCATGTTTCCGACGATGAAAGGTGATCGCCTGGGCGCCGCAAGACTACCAGATCGCGCGTCCGCTAGCAGGCCGTTTGCCTTTGCATTAACAGCTTTGAGCAAGGTCTACGATCGGGGCAAGGGCATAGCGGTGCACGCCGTTGATGACCTCAACCTGTCCGTGCCGGTTGGCCAGGTCGTGGGGTTGCTGGGACCCAATGGCGCCGGCAAGACCACCACCATCAAAATGATGTGTGGACTGGTCACTCCGACCAGCGGGCGCGTGCATTTGCATGGCTATGATGTGGCCAGAGAGCGTCCCATGGCGGTACGGCAGGTCGGGGCCGTGCTGGAGGGAGCCCGCAACGTCTACTGGTCGCTGTCCGCGTGGCAGAACCTGCTCTACTTTGGACGCCTCAAGGGGCTGCCTCGCAAGCTGATTGTCCCACGTGCCGAGTCCCTGTTGCGCTCACTCGACCTCTGGGAGCGGCGGCACCAGGCCGTGGGCGGCTTCTCGCGCGGGATGCAGCAGAAGGTGGCGATCTCCGCAGCGCTGATCACCGACCCACCCATTCTGCTGCTGGACGAGCCGACCCTCGGGTTGGATGTGCAGACGGCGCGCACAGTCAAAGACTGGATCGGGCGCCTTGCACACGAGCAGGGCAAGACCATCGTGCTCACCACGCACCAGCTTGGGCTCGCCCAGGAACTCTGTGATCGCATCGCCATTCTCCATCAGGGACATCTGTTGACCGACCTACCGGTGCGCGAATTGCTCGCTCGCTTCCGCCAGGACACCTATGAGATCCGGCTGGGCGGGCCACTCAATTCTTCCGCCTCGTCGTGGCTTGACGGCTTCTCGATCACCTCCGAAGCTGGCGAGAGCAGCATACGCGGGCCGATCTCTGACCAGGAGAAGCTCTACGACCTGCTCACCCAGGTGCATGCGCAGCATCTGCCACTGATCGCGGTCGAGCCGGTCGAGCCGAACCTGGAGGAGGTCTTTGTCCAGATCCTCAAGGAGGGATAAGGAGATGTCAACCACTACCACGCTCCATTCAAAGCCTCCACAAGCAGGCGAGCAAGGAGCAGCGGGAAGACGTGGCCCACGGGTCGTAGCGGCGACCCGCGCGGTACTGGGCGAGACGCAGAAGGGCTTATGGCAGTTATGGGGCCATCGCTCCCTCGTGTTGCTCGAAATCATCAGCCTGGTCGCCCTCTACCCGTTCCTGCAGTTCATCCTTGGCAACGGTACCATCAATCGAGCGCTGGTGCCGCCCACGCTGCTGGCCTTCCTGACCCTCCCACTCCTCTACATCGCGATCCTCAAACTGGTAGGTGACCTGCTCGAAGAGGTCAACAGCGGCACGTTCGAGCAGATGCACCTCAGCCCGTTCTCCCCCGCATCACTGCTCGTGGGCCGGCTGGGTGCTTTGCTCCTCGAAGGGCTTGTGATCGCGGTCGTCATCGGCGTCGTGATGACCTGGTGGCTTGGCGTCAGCATCCCACTGCGGCCGGCAGGCCTGCTGCCCGCGGCTTTGACCGTGATCGATATCGCCGGCTTTGCCCTGCTGATTGGCGGCCTGGCCCTGGCACTTCCCCAGATCGGCGCGATTGCGCACCTGTTTAGCGGGCTGATCCTCCTCCTCAACGGGACCTTGATCCCCCTGGAGTGGTATCCCACCTGGGTGCAAACACTTGCCAGGTTCCTGCCCACTACGCTCGGCACTCTTGTCACGCGCAAGGTAGTGCTGGAAGGACAGTCGCTCTCGTCCGTGTGGGCCGATGGGACACTGCCGTGGCTCATCATCCATACTGCCGGGCTGGCAGTGCTGGGCTGGCTCGTCTTCCTGCTGAACGATCGACGGGCGATGCGGCATGGCACTTTGCGGTAAAACATACAAGCTGAATCGAGCGCTGGCTTTGTGTGAGCCAGCGCCGAACACAAGGAGGATACCATGCAGATAGAGAGGCAAACGTTTCCCCACCCATCCAATGTGCTGCCGCCGACCGACGAGGCGAAGGTAGGGATACGGGTAATCACTACTGCGCTCGGCAACGAGATCGCCAAGGGCCTGATCGATCTCTGGCGTGGCAAGATCGCCTCGTTGCTGGAACTGATCCTGTTCGGGCTCTTTTTCCTGGCCATCACCTTTGCCCTGGGGAGAGGAGCGTTCCACCGGGAGCAAGTGGCACCGCTCTTGCTGGGCTTCATCGGGTACATCTTCTTCCACATGCAAACCAACCGACTCTTCTGGGGGCTACTCGGTGAGATGCAGAGCGGCACGCTCGAACAGATGTATCTCAGCCCTCTGCCGTCATGGCTGCTCACGATTGGGCTGCAGGTCGCATCTGTGGTAGAAGCGACCCTCAGCGTGCTTCTGCTCTCCCTGTTCATCGACCTGGTAGTGCTGGTGGCGATCCCGTTGCGATGGACGGCACTCCTCCCCCTGGTTCTGCTGGTGCTTGGCAGTGTGGGGTATTCCCTGATCCTCGGCGGGCTCACGCTGCTCTTCAAGCGCCTGGAGATCCTCAAGGAGGTCTTCCAGGTCGTCGTGCTGATCTTTGGCGGAGTGCTCATCTCCCTGGAGCATATGCCGGGCTGGATGGCGACGATCGCGCGCTTCCTCCCACTCACGCCGGGGGTGGATGTCCTGCGCAAGACCCTGCTCGATCAGGTCTCCCTGGGGACGCTGGCCGGTGACGGCACGCTCCTGTGGCTGGTGGGTAACGCGGTGGCCTATCTGTTGCTGGGCATCGTGGTCTTTCGCTGGTGCGAGCGCATCGCGAAGCGACGGGGTACACTGGGTCAGTATTGAGAGTCCACCTGGCTTGAATGACAGGGGAACGTTCCTGTACACGGCACGATCACTTCCTGGTATGAAGGCGAACATTTGCATTCGGTGCTCAAGAAAGGTATAGTATGAGAACAGATGTTTGAACAGGCTCAACATGCTTGAAAAGAGGTGAGGTGATGCATGCAGATCCTCAGGGCTTCGTTACCCATCTCCAGGCCTATCAGGACGCCATCAATCGCGCCGATGCTGACGCGGCAGCGACCCTGTTCCTTGATACGGCACGCATCGAAGAGGAAGGCGTCCCGTATCCGAGCGTGCAGGCTGTCCTCGACTATCTGGTCGGGGAACGCGCGCATCTCGAACTGAGTGACTTCCGCATCCAGGGCCAGCAGGTGACCTGCACCTATCACGAGGCCAATGAACTGGATCGAGTCGTTGGGTATGCCGGTTCGCGGCGCAAGGCGGACTTCACCTTCAGCCAGGATCAGATCGCGGCGCTGATCATCCATCCCCTTGATGCACGGGAGCGCCAGTATGCTCATAGCCTCATCACCCCCTTTTTCACCTGGATCAAGGCCACCCATTCGGCGGAATGGGTGAGAATGAGCGCCCTGACCTATGAAAGCGGGGCGACCCTTGCCAGCATGGCCCGCGCATGGGCTGCGAGCCAGCCATCTCCATAAGAGAGCCTCTGATTCGTAACGGTTCGCGGTTCACCGTAGAGAAATTTCGCAAGTGGCGCCCACATTGAACCTATGGTATACTGACTTTATGCTACAGAATTTGTAGCGAATAAAGAGCGTCACTTCTGAAATTGAAGCGCAGGAGGAGGATTGTCTCTCCCGACGCCAGAACATCCCATACCCGGCTTCCAAACCAACTATCCGATTGTCGCAGCGCTGGACCTGCTTGGCCGGCGTTGGAACTTACGCATCCTGTGGGAACTGCGGACGGGGCCGATGGGCTTTCGGGCGCTACAGGCTCTCTGCGATCAGATGTCCCCCAGTTTGCTCAGCCAGCGACTCAGCATGCTCCAGACCACTGGGCTGATTGATCATACCGAAGCGGGGATGTACCACTTGACGGACGTTGGGAAGGCTCTGCTCCAGGCACTGGCCCCCTTGCAGGCGTGGGCTGAGCTGTGGGCCGACCAGTTGAGCCTCCAGGAAGAGACCGAGCGCGCACAGGCGCACCAGGAAAGGAGTCGTCTTCAGATGTCATCAGCACCAGGCAGTTCCCCCACGTTTCTCTCGATTGCTCCGCGTTTTGTCGTCCAGGACCTGGAACAAGCCCTGACCTTCTATGGACAGCTAGGGTTTCAGACTACCTATCACGACGAGGCGTTTGCCATCATCGAACGGGACGGGATAGATCTGCATCTGAATGGCTCCCCGGACAGCCCCAGGAGGCACGGCGTGTGTTGGATCGCGGTCACCAATATCGAAGCCTTGTATCAGCAGTATCTACCGACCAACGCGGTCCAATCTGCACCAAAGGCCCAGCCATGGGGCCTCAAGGAGTTTTTTCTCCGAGATCCGTTTGGGAATCTCCTTCTCTTTGCTGAACGCATCCCCGAGGCAGAGGCCACTTCCGAGGAGGGAGGATGATTAAAAGGCAAAACCAGTGAGGGAAGCCACGCCGGGCATCCAAGCCGAAGGGAAAGCAGCAGATGAGTGCGCAAGCTCCATCCGAGAATCCATCGACTTTTCTGCGGACCGTTCCCGTCATGACCGTCAATGACCTTGACCGTTCTTTGACGTTCTTCGCACAACCTGGCTTTCAGGTCCAGCGCCGGGAGGGCGGCTTCGCCATCGTCACACGTGACGAGATTACCGTCCATTTCACGCACCATCCCACTATCCCTCCTGAAGAGAATAACTCGGTGTGTCGCACCGTGGTCAGCAATATTAAGGCTCTGTACCAGGAGATTCTGTCGATCAAGGCGCTTCATCCGCATCTGTTCGTGCGAATGCCGTCCCTGACGACACAGCCTTGGGGCCACAAAGAGATCAATCTGGTTGACCCCTGTGGTATCCTCATCAGATTCAGCGAGCCCATTTCCCAGGCAGATACCGGTTCGGAGCAAGGAGGTTGACCGATGGGAAAATCGGTGACCACCTCGTATCCCTTTGCGAAGACGTGCTCGCCCTAGAATGGCTGGAGTGCACCTGCGCCTCTTACAACGACTGGGGCTTGCCTGTCTCGCGCCCCTCCACCAGGTTCATTAAGCGCAAGAGCGCTGCATGCTGTTCGCTTGCCCGCTCAAGCGCGGAGCCCTGCGCCTCGAAGAGGCGCTCAAAGCAGGTGAGCACCTCTTTGTCCAGTCCGAAGCGGAGGATCGACTGCCGCAGCCATTTGTCGCCGGGATAGTACACCTCGTGCAGGGCAAACAGGGCTCGGAGTGTGGTGCGCAGCGCCTCTAGCAGAATGCAGTGGAACTTGAACCAATCGGCGCGCCTCATCAGCGTCGCCAAGTCGGTCAGATACGCCTGCCGGTCCGCCAGCACAGCGCGAAGGCATTCCTGCTTCACCACGGGCGGAAAGGTGCTGAGCCTGCTTTTCCAGTGCTGACCGAGCGCCTCTCGGTCCAACACCAGTTCTCCATACACAAAGCCAGCGGTCGCGACCAGCGGGTCGAGGACTCGTTCGGTGCTGTCCCGTCTCCCATTCACGATCGACTGGAGCATGGCCTCGAATGAGGCCAGCGTCTGATGCGCGACATTGTATTCCTGGCCAGCAATCACATAGCGTTCGAGGTGAATATCGCGGTAGTCGACGACAAACGGCGAGATGCTTTGCCGCTCATCAAAGCGTACAACCAGGAGTTTGCGCTGAGAAGGTGCCGGAACCTCCACGTCATTCCAAACCATCATGAGGTCCAGGTCTGCATCTTCGGTATAGCCAGAGACCAGCGAGCCCAACAGGTAGACCAGGGTGAGTTGGCCGAGAGGTTCATACGCGGGCAGTAACTGCCGCTGCACGTTGCTGCGGTACGCCTCTAGACGAGTTGAAGAAGACATGGCAAACTCCTTCCCTACCGGGGATCCGGGCATAGTCCCCGCACGATTTCCTCGGCGATGCTGTGCCAGTCGATGCTTCCCGGCTGCCGATGCCACTGCACCATCAGCCCGTGCAGTGTGGCCATGAGAATACGTGCCTGCGCCTCCACCTCGATATCCGCGCGAAACTCTCCGGCTGCGATCCCGGCTTGCAGCAGCTGGCTGAGGGAGGAGATACTGCGCGCCTGCCGTTGCCGGGCTCGCTCAGCCAGGACGGGCATGTGCTGACTCAGATTCCAGCCCTCCATGAGCACGCGGCAGGCATCGGCTTCCGCCTTCACCTGCTCCCCATTGACCTCGATGAGCGCGCGCAGGATCGCCGCGGGCGTGAGGTCGGGCGTGAGCCGCGCCTTGATCGCCGCCTCCATCCCGCAATTCCAGCGTTCAGAGATCGCCAGGTAGAGCGCCTCTTTACTGGGGAAATAGAGGTAGAGCGCCCCGCGCGACAGGTCCGTTTCTCTGACCACGTCCTCGATGGTGGTGGCATAGTAGCCCGTCCGGGCAAAGCAGCGCACGGCGGCGTCGAGAATCTGCGTGCGCCTGGTCTCTTTGGCGGCAGCGCTGGTCTTGGGCATCCCTCGCTCCTCTCTGATCTGCAGGCATGGAAGCAACGGCGGGGTTGTCGCCGGTTCCTCTCTGTATCATACCATCAGGCGTTTTCGCTTTCCCGCCTCCCTCTTGACAAGAAAGCGTGCACCTCCCATAATAAAAAATGACCAGTCGTTTTTATTATATGCTCTGGTAGCTGAACGCGCAATACTCAAAGGAGGGGTCGTCATGCGCCGCATTGCGCTGCTGAAGTTATCGCAACCCGAGCGCCTGGAAACCTTGCGCGCGACGGTCCGGTTACTCTATACCTGTCATCCTCGCGCCTTCATTACGAGTTGTTTGGCCTCCTTGCCCGAACCGCTCTTCTACCCGGCCATCTTGATCGTGCTGCACCAGCTCTTGCAGAACGTGGTGGGACCGAACGGAACGACGCAGCTTTCCTCGGCGGTGGCTCTCGCCGGGCTGGGCCTGGTGGGGCTGTTTCTGGTGCAGCGCCTGGGAATTATCCTGCGCGACAGCTCCTCCACCATCCTGCGCCAGCAAGCCTGGGTCGTCATTAGCAAACAGATCATGCAGAAGCTGCCAGAGGTGCCCTATCCCCTTTTCGAGAACAATGCCTTTCAGGCCCGCTACGGCCTGGTCATTCGCGAGGCCTCACAGCAGTCCATCACGCTGGTGGACTCGCTGCTCTCGACCGTACCCATCTTCCTGGGATTGATCGGGGTGGCTGTGACGCTGCTGACCCTGGCACCACTGCTCGTCGTGGCTATGGTGCTGATCGCCCTGCCGGCCGGTCTGATCGAGCGGCGCTTCAGTCGCGCCATGTACGAACTACAGGAGCACAACGCTCCCAACCAGTTGCGCATGGAAGTGCTGACCAATATGCAGGTCGATGCCTCCTGGCAGCGCGATGTGCGCGTCTATCAGAGCGACCTGATTCCGCGGGAGCATGCCCGTCTGGCCGAGACCTATCTGAACAACCTCAAGCAGCTCACCGCGCGTTTTGCCGGGCTGCGCACCCTGGCTGCCCTGGTTGAGGTGCTGGGCCTGTTTCTGGCGCTTTCGGCAGCCGGAGCGCTCATCAGCCACCAGCAGATCACGCTGGCCAGTCTGGCGGTGATCCTGCCGGGCATGGCCTGGCTCACCGGCATGCTGCGCTCCGGCATCTACCAGGGACGCTCCCTGCTGGACTCGCTCAACTATGCCGGAGCGCTCTTTGCTTTTCTTGCCGAGGACTTTCTGGAAGAACATGCCGGCCTGCCAAAGGAGACCGCGCAGCGAGCAGCGCCCGGCACCCAGCGTCTCCTCGCGATCAGGCTGCACGGGGTCTCCTACACCTACCCGGAAAACCAGAAGCAGGCGCTCATCGAGCTCTCCTGTACGTTCAAGCCCGGCCTGACGGCCATCGTCGGCACCAACGGCGCGGGCAAAAGCACGCTGGTCAAGCTGCTGACCGGGCTGGTTCCCCCAACGACCGGTGAACTCCTCGCAGTGGTGGAGTCTGGCGAGGCCATGCCGCTGGAGACGGTTGCCAAAGCGATCCTCTTCCAGGACCCCTCACACTTCCACTTCAGCATTCGACAGAATGTGACGATGCAGAGTGAGCGCACACCTGGGGAGGATGAGCGCATCAGAGAGGTACTGCGCCTGGCCGGCCTGTGGGAGGTGGTGCAAGCCCTGCCAGCTGGCCTCGATACCGTGGTGGGCGCAGGGTTCGGTGGCGCGGCCGACCTGTCCGGGGGACAGTGGCAGCGGCTGGCGCTGGCCAGGCTGCTCTATCACGATGCACCGCTGATCATCCTGGATGAGCCGACCGCCAGCCTGGATCCGGTGGGGGAGCGGCAGATCTTCGAGCTGCTGACCACCATAGCCCGTGAGAAGATCATCCTGTTCACCACGCACCGCTACGACACGATCCGCAAGGCCGACACGATCGTGGTGCTCCTCGATGGGCGCATCGCGGAGATCGGCACACACGAGGAATTGGCCAGCCAGACGCGGGAGTTCTGGTCGCTCTTCCTGGCACAGGGCTCGCATCCCAACGCTTGAGCGCACTACATGCACCTTCGAAAGGTACCCTTGATGACGATACACATGCGCCCCTACGCGGGGGCGGCAGACCTGCAGCGCATCCTTGACCTGAAGCGAACGTGCACGACACCCGAGAACATCTACGATGCGCCAACCGTCTCTACGCTGCGCGCACTCCTCGCTCCTCTCCCACAGGGAGAGGCTGCGGAACGGCCTCCGTGGGAGGACGAGCAGGGAAGAGCCATTGGGCACCTCTACTGGAAAGCGATGACCCAGCAGGCGACCATGCTCTGGGAGGAGGACGATGGCCGGCTGCTGGCCTACGCTCTCGTGGAGCCGCCCTCGACTGTCCTGACCTTCCAGGTGCATCCGCAAGCGCGTGACAGGGGACTTGAGACCCAGATTCTCACCTGGGCCATCGCGGGAGCACAAGAGCAGGCGAGACAACGCGAGAGAACGTTCTCGCTGTGGTGCCGCTGCCACGAGCACGAAATGGAACGCCGCGTGCTCCTGGAAGAAGCCGGTTTCAGGCCACTTCCGGCGCGAGACCTGCGCCTGGTTCGCTCGCTCGCTCTCCCCTTGCCAGCGGGCTACATCTTGCGCGGTGGCGTGCATGGGGAGGAACTGGAGCAGTACCAGGAACTTCACCAGGCTGTGTTCGACGGCACTGGCATGGGGTTCGACTATCACCAGTCCCCCGCCTACGAGCCCGACCTGGATCTGATCGCGGTCGATGCCGTCGGCACGTTTGCGGCATTTTGCCTCTGTGAACTCACCGGGGTGGCGGGCAGCGACGGTGAATACACGGTCGGCGAGATCGGGGTGATCGGGACGCGCCCGACGCACCAGGGGCGCGGACTCGGGCGTGCGCTGCTCCTCACGGGCATGCACCGGTTGAAGGAACGTGGCACAACGGGCGTCTTTCTCGAGACGGAACAGGCGGAGACACCAGCGCTGCGCCTGTTCACTTCCGTCGGGTTTCACCGCGTCTCGGCCTGGCAATGGATGACGATGGAGATCGCGCCGCTCGCGTGAGATGGCCCAGTCCCAGCAACCGGGGGGGTATCTGCCGATGGCGCTCTGAGCACATCACGCTTATGGGAGCGAAGAGCCACGAAGACGTCAGGGCTCCTCACAACTCCCCTGGGATTGCCGAAGCAACTCCTGCTGCTTCCTGGCTCTGGCCAAAGCTAACCCCTGCTCCCTAGCCTTTTCATCGACAGCCGCTTTGTAGTTCGGGTCCTGGTGTTTGAGCGCATGGTGAGCCTGGCTTCGCAAGTGTGCATCGGTTTCGGTGCGCAGGATCTGCTCCAGAGCCGCGACAGCGCGGGCATCCCGTGGTTGAGAGCGCAGTCCACCGATGGCTTTCTCTCGCACACGTCTGGTGGGGCACGGCGGACCTTGGAGGCCGGATCATGCAGCGCCACCCACCGCAGCTGAGGAATGCACGCATCGGTCGCGTGATGGTCCAGAAAACCGGCGCATCCCCGCCGCACGCGCGCGTTCGGGTGGGAGAGACCCCAGAGCACAGCAGCCAGGCCCGCCTGTCCTGCGTGCGCTAAAGCGGTCGCCGCTTCCATAACCATGCGCCAGTCGCGGTCACCCAACCGCACGGCCTGTGCCTGCAACTCACGCATCGAGTCAAATTCATCGCTCATCGCATTGTCTCCAAACTAAGTATAAGAATCGTTTCGTCCTTAGCCGAGACTGCTCCTCGTTTGCCAGAAAGCTCGCATGCCCTTCACCCACGGGATCAGCCAACTCCACCATCGTACCAGACCGATCTCCGCACCCTCCGCACCATCGCTCGCACGAGGCGCGCGCTCACTCGCGTCGAACAGGGCGGCCTGTAACTGCACTTTGAGCTTCTGTCGGGCCGAGTGCAGACGCTTTTTGACCGTTGTCAGCGGGATCTTGAGGTATGCGCTCACTTCGGTGTAGGAGTAGCGACAGCCATAGAACAGCACCGTCACGAGCCGCTCTGGCTTCGGCAGCGCTGCAACAGCCCTGCGCACAGTTGCCCGGACTTCTTCCTGCACGGCTACCTCTTCAGGATTGTTCTCTGTTAGCAAGCTCCCGCTGACCGCTGCGAGCGAGATCCATGGCAAGGTTGCCCGCCTGAGCGCACGCGTACACTGACGGAAGACAATCTTGCGAAACCATCCAGGGAATGCATCCGGTTCCTTCAACTGGGAAAGGTGCATAAAAGCCTCAATCGCAGCCTCCTGGACGACGTCCTGAGCCAAGTGATGATCTCCTAGAGCGCAGTGAGCGAGAGCGTAAGCCATTGGCTGGAAACGCTCTATCAGGGCAGCGTAGGCCTCGCTGTCGCCAGCCTGCGCAGCCTCGACCAGTTCAGATATTACTCTCATAGCCTCAGTCTCTTCAAAAAACGGACCTTCTACAACAAATATCCATATCACAAGCGAAAAACGTGGGCACTCATAGCCTCAGTCTCTTCAAAAAACGGACCTTCTACTAGAGAAGTGCCAAAAACGGAGGAAAAGGTTACCGACCTCTCTCCTCTCTCCCTGCTATAATACACTAGAAAGGCACAATCACTGGTGGAGCAATGCGCCCTCCGGCTCGTCAGTATCTTCCGGAAAGGCTGTGCAGTCGAGGGTGCATTTGCGAGGAGAACGGATGCGACGTATCTTCGAACTTCCCGATGGGACACATGAGGCGATCCGTGCCCAGGCGCAGGGCGATTACCTGCGTGCGCTGCGCCTCTTGCGCGAACTGGCGGATGACCGCTACCCGGCCTCCTATGATATCCTGGCCTATACGCTGCAAGCCGTCGGGCGTTTTGCCGAGGCGGAGCAGGCCGTCCGACACGGTTTCCTTCTCCAACAACACATTGCTCAGCCCATGTTCCCCTGAAAGGAGCAACCTGCCCAACAGGCTGCTGGGCCAGTCGTCACGGTTGCAGAGGCTCCGGCCCTGCTGGAACAGCTCGTGCGAGCGCACCGGCTGGTCATCCTGGGCGAAGAGCACCACCAGTCAGAACATCGGGCCTTTGGCGCTCGCGTGCTGCCTCTGCTCAAGCGCACGGGCATCACCCACCTGGCGTTCGAAACGAGCGATCAGACTCACCTCGACCAGGCCATCAAGGCCCGCGCGGTGACACCGGCCACCGATGGCTGGTTCACGTCTGAGCCACAGCGGGCGTCCCTGCTGCGGGCGGCCATCGCCCTGCACCTGCCCATCGTCGCCTTTGACATGGATGAGGCCGATCATGCCTGGATGCAGGCGCATCCAGACGAATCGGGCGAATTCCGCGAGCGGCGCATGGCTGAGCACATCATCGAGCGCATCCTCCAGCAAGAGCCCGCTGCCCGCGTCCTGATCTGGGTGGGCTACGGTCACGCCTACAAGTACTGCCCGCCAGGTGGGCTCAAGATGATGGCGGCCTGGCTGTGGGAACTGTCAGGAGAGGAACCATTCTCGTGCTATCAACAGACGGGAGGGCTTCCCCAGCGCTGGGTTGATCTGGTCATCCGCCATCCCGAACCGAGCTACCACAATGGTCGCCCCGCGTGGTTACGCACCCCCGACCGCTGCGTCCTCCAGGGGAGGATCGTCCCGCCAGCATCCTCTCTCGTCCAGCTTCATCTCACCCAGGAAGGTTCCGCTGGAACGCCCGTCGATCAGTACCTGACCGACGAGGATGGCGCCTTCGAGTTGCTCGCCCCACAAGGAGCCTATCTCTTGCGCTGGTGGTCTCCCGCCGGGCAGGTGATCGGGGGATGCCCCTTGACATTGCGCACCGAGATCTGCCAGATCGACCTCCCGCTCACCTAAGCCTGGTGCGGTCCCTCTTCAGCGATGATTTGCTGGCACAGCACCAGGCACGCCTGACAGATGTTCACTCCGTAAGGGCCAATGGCCAGGTACGCCACCTGTTGCTGGTGCTTCCCGCAGAACGAGCAGCGCAGCCCTTGCTCTTCCTGTGGAGTTTGAGGGGGCTGGCTCAAGGCCGCGACACATTCGTCGCAGACATAGACTCCTCCGGGTCCGGCAACCAGGCGCAGCACCTGGTCTTGCTGCTTGCGGCAAAAGGAGCACACCGGCATGGGCTTCCCCTGCTCTTTGAGGACCTGGATGATGTTCGCTCGCACCTCCTGCAAGCTGAGGCCGAAGCTTTTCAGCACGCCTGCCCCTATCCCTTCGCCCTCCCGGAGCAATCCTAAGAGGAGGTGTTCGGTGCCAATATAATGGTGATGGAGGCGGCGCGCTTCGTCGACGGCCAGCTCGATCACTTTCTTGGCGCGCGGGATCATGCCGATTTCGCCCCCTGCGATGCGATCCCCACGCCCAACGATACCTTCGACGGCCTGGCGAGCCTGCTCGAGATCGACGCCCAGCCTCCTGAGCACTTGTCCGGCGACGCCTTTCTCCTCTCGGAGCAAACCCAGCAGCAGGTGCTCAGTCCCGATGTAGTTGTGCTGGAGGCGCTGAGCCTCCTCCTGGGCAAGTTGCATGACGTTGCGGGCTCGCTCGGTGAACCTGTCGAAGCTCCCTTGCTTGCTCGTTCGTCCGTCAGCCCCTTTCCCACAAGAACCAGCACCCCGGCGGGTACGCCCCAGCCACCTGCCGAGGGAGCGAGTAAATCTCTGCACTATCATCTCCTGATCCTTTCTCTATGCGAGCTCCTATCTATCCAACGAGCGTCAACCGGTTCTCTCTGGCCTCCACGCCTGTCCCACAGACCCGCTTAATGCGTTCGGCCAGGGAGGGCTCGCCCCACTTTCTGCGCCCTGGCGCACGGCTGTGCTCTGCCAGTTCGTGCAAGCCGCGACAGGTGGTTCCGCGGCCTAACCAGCGCACCATCAAGGTGTCGGCGTGGAAGGCGAGGGAACACGCCTGCCACTGCCAGCACCAGGCGACCACGACACACAGCGCCAGGGCGAGAGGAATGCCGGCGAGGAGGACATGGTGCATCCAGCACACGAAGAGCGTGAGACACGCCAGCAGCACCACGCAGGCGAGCAGGAGGCGACCAAGCGTATAGTTCGCCTGGCGAACACCAATGGAGCGCGCCAATCCTGTCGCCAACAGGACATCGAGTTCATCCTGCCCGATGGTCGTCACTGCAGCCACTGGCAGGGTGAGCCGGACAGTGCGCTTGCCCAGCCACGAGCCACGCACCGCTGGCTCGTGGACACGCGGCGTCAGCTGATGGCGCAGCTTTACCAGGGGAGCAGGGACGCCAGCCTCAGAGGCGATGCACGCAAAAGCATCTTGCATCGCGGTGGGCACAAAGGCTCGCGATCGTTTTCGTGGAAGACGCAAGCGTAAGCCGCGCTTGCATCGTGTGCCGGCTTGAACCCCGAGTCGATGACGCACAGCGTGCCACGCAGCAGGCGGAAGGGGTTGCTCTGTCAATGGGGGGCCGTAGTAGGCGCTCAAGCGCTGTTCCAGGTCCCCTGGCTGTGCTTGCTGATTTTGATTGATGTTCTGTTCATTCATGACAACTCACCTCTCTTCCTCGTTCAACAGTACGCGCAGACGCTCACGCGCCCGATTCAGCCGTGATTTGACCGTGCCAATCGGCCAGCCCAGCACCTGGGCGATGTCCGCTTCCGTGAGGTCAGCTCCGTAGCGCAGGGCGATGACGCGCCGCTGCTCGGCGCTCAGCTGTGCGAGCGCTTGCCGCACGATTTCCCGCTCCGCCACCTGCTCTTGCGGGTCAACCTGTCCCAGGTGACGCTCCGGGCCAGCGAGATCTGCAGGCGCCAGTGCCTCGTCCAGGGAAAGCGGTCGCAGGTATACACCTTGCTTGTCCATCACGTCGAGCGCATGGCGATAGAGGATACGCATCAACCAGGGGCGGAACGGGAAGCCCTTCTTGAAGCGCGGCAGTCCACGCCAGGCCAGCAGAAACGCGCCCTGGGTGATCTCTTCTGCCAGCGCCCGCTGGTGGCAGAGGCGCAGCGCCGTCGCCATGGCGGCAGCGTGATGGTCCTCCCACAGACTCCGGAACGCCTCCTGGTCTCCGTGAGCCGCACTTTCAATGAGTTCAGCCTCGCAGGTCGCCATGCATGTCCTCCTTCTGTAGCAATAGTACACCCGAAGGCAGGCAAAAGGTTCCCAGCATTCCTTCACCAACGCATACTCTCTCACGCATAGCTTCTCGCCGAGGAGTTCATCTGGTGCAACCCATCTAGACAGGAAGAGATGCCTGTGCTATCGTTCCTTGTGCGATCTTTGACGATCGACAACGTGCGACAGAGAGAGCGGGAAAGAACAGTGGCGATTCGACTCATGGTCTTCCTCGATGATGGCGGAGTCATGAATGATAACAACGAGCGTGGCTTGCAGTGGCAGCGCCTGGTCAGCGAGTTCTTCGCCCCGCTGCTCGGTGGCCCGGCTGACGCGTGGTTCCGCGCGAACCGGGTGGTCACTGACCGCCTCTTCGAGCCTGCTGCCTGGCGAAGGCGCATCCAGGCTGCTCCCGATTACAACAGCTTTGATCGCGCCTACCAGGAGGGGTGGCTGCGGGGGATGTGCGAGCTCGTGGGAGTCGGGACTCCACCCGAAGAGGAGTGCCTGCTCCTTGCTCGTCGCGCTGCGGCCTTCATTACCTGCCGTGCCCAGGCGGCCTTCCCCGGCGTGGTGGATACCATCCGCACGTTGCACCGTCAAGGTTATATGCTCCATACGGCCTCTGGCGAGTCCTCACTCGATCTGGCTGGCTACCTGCAGGCCATGGGGGTGCGCCACTGTTTCGGTCGCCTCTACGGTCCAAATTTGATCGACACCTTCAAAGAAGGACCGGAGTACTATGAGCGCATGTTTGCTGATCTCGGGATCGCGCCTGCCGACGCGCTGGTGGTCGATGACAGTCCCCGCGCCATCGAGTGGGCGACGCAGGTGGGGGCGCGTGCGGTGCTTGTCGGGGACTCGTCACTCCCTCAGGGGGAAACGACCTTGCATATTGGAAGCCTCGTTGAACTGCCCGCTCTGCTTCAACAACTGGACTGGTTCAGATCGTAGAGGCTATCGCGTAGATCGGGTGCAGCAAAGAGGCCCAGCGACAGTTGGGAGAGCTGCCACTGGATTTCACAGGACACCCTTGCTCACGGCGAGAACAACGTCACTGTCGGGCGTGCAGGGCGACGGTCTCGCACTGCCTCGGTACGAAACCCTTGCTGTCTTCACGTGCCTCTGGTACAGTGACAACGACGGAACACGTCGTCAAGAGATATGAGGAGGGGAGTCATGCCACCACTGAACATCTTCCTCGATGATGGCGGGGTCATCACTGATAAACAGCGGCGAGCCGTCCAATTTGGGCGCCTGGTTGGCGACTACTTTGTGCCATTGCTTGGCAGGACTGAAGCGGCCTGGACCCACGCCCATCGTGCGGTGGTTGACCGGCTGGCCGATCCGCAGGCGGCGAGCGCGCTGGCTGCCGCTGATTTCGTAGGCTTTTACCGGGCGTACCAGCTCCGCTGGGTTGCAGGGATGTGCGAACTGCTGGATTTGCCCACACCGCCCGAGGAGGAGTGCCTCGACCTGGCGTATCGCGCGCTCGGCTGGATCACACGCCGCATCCAGGCAGCCCTGCCCGGCGCAGTCGAAGCCATCCGTCTCTTGCATCGTCAGGGCTACGGGCTGCACACCGCCTCTGGGGCGTGTTCACTGGAACTGGTCGGCGCTCTGGAAGGGATGGGCGTGCGGCGCTGCTTCGACCGTCTCTATGGGGCCGACCTGATCAACACCTTCAAAGAAGGCCCGGAGTACTATGCGCACCTCTTCGCCGACGTCGGCGTACAGCCAGAAGAGGCGCTGGTCGTCGATGACAGTGCTGACGCCGCTCGTTGGGCAAGCCAGCTCGGAGCCGGTATTGCCCTGGTCAGCTCTTCGCCTCATCCAGAAATAGGCACAGCACCCCGCCTTGGGAGCCTGGCTGAACTGCCAGATTTCCTCAGACAACGGGGGTGAGGCGGGCAGCAGAAGCGGTACCTGTCCGTCGGCTCGCTCTTCCAGACCGAGACATGAGCAGTGAGCGATCGCTGCCACTTGACAGCGGATGCTGAGCCTGGCTACCATAGTAAGTGGGAAAGTAGTGGTATCTATAAGGAAGGCACGAAACATGCGACATCGTTATTGACGCAGGTGCAGAACCAACCCATCCATCTGGTGCCACCTTCTCATCTGCAGAGGCGCAGGTGAGACGTTTTGTGTAGTTCTGGTTGCTCCCTGCTCCAATCAGAGCTTTTCTCATCCCCACAGCCGAGCCCCACCGTCACCTGCTCCCACGATCTCTTTCGCCATGTTTGATCATCGATGTTCAAGGAAAGGACAGAACAAGATGCAGATGCGTGTTGGGTTATTACAGATGGCCGACTGTGGTCCCCGCAAAGAAGACCTCCAGGCCAAAGGAGAAGCCTACTGCCGGCAGGCGGCAGCCATGGGCGCGGATATCGCGCTCTTTCCCGAACTGTGGTACATGAGCGACCATCATTTCGTCGACCACTCCTGGAGTCACGGCTACGAACTCTGGAGAGGCAAGCACTTGTGGGGCAAAGCCGAGTGGCATCCCGGCCAGGAGTTTGCGGAGCAGATCGGGCGCTGGCACGCGCAGGCGATCGGCAGAGACGATCCCTATATCCTGCACTTTCAGCAAGTAGCGCGGGAGTTGCGCATGGCCATCGCCCTCACCTACCTGGAACGCTGGCCGGGAGGGCCGCGCGATACGCTGTCGCTGATCGACCGGCATGGGGAGATGGTGCTGACCTACGCCAAGGTCCATACCTGCGACTTCGACCCGGTCGAGGCGACGTGTACACCGGGAGACAGCTTTCCGGTATGCACGCTGGAGACGGCGCACGGGCCGGTCAAGGCGGGGGCCATGATCTGCTACGACCGGGAGTTCCCAGAGAGCGCCCGGCTGCTCATGCTCGGGGGAGCGGAGCTGATACTGGTTCCCAACGTGTGCGACATGGAACTCAATTTCATTGCCCAGGTGCGCACCAGAGCCATCGAGAACATGGTCGCATCGCCCTGGCCAACTATGCCCCGCCGGATGCCAATGGGCATTCCATCGCCTTTGATCCCATCG
>WNGJ01003683.1_pt1 | contig 32525 bp, 32 predicted proteins | sample 5400611 | NCBI WGS metagenome assembly WNGJ01 (sample SAMN13153375, study PRJNA577476) | soil metagenome | isolation source: 40 cm soil or saprolite under Garry oak tree replicate 1 | place: USA:California | collected 2016-06-15
TTCCTCTTCTGCAAGGGTCAAGATGAACGAGGCGGTTGCCTCGCCCTTGCACAATTCACCTTCCATTTATGAGCTTTGCCGGTAAGGAAGGCAGGCAGGGCAGCCTTCCAAAGACCAATTCTGAGGAGGAAGCCAAGCACTTTAACAACTGAAAGGAGGTGATGGAATATGGCAAAGGACATGGTCATTATCGGGTATACCTTACAGCGGGCTATCGCTGACGGTGTACTTGTTGAGCTATTTAAGAACCGATGGGGCGAGCTTTCAGGAGGCAAGCCGATTGTGGCAACGTCTCATTTGTTCAGCGAGGTCAGTCTCGCAGGGCTGAGGGAAATCTGGAACGAGTATGTGGAGTGGAAGAAAAACGTCATGCCGACTCTTCCAGAAGAAGAACAGATGTTTGTTACCTCAATGAACAGCGAAAAAGTTTGGGTTATTGAGGACGTGTGGGCATACACGCTGCTCTATCCCGACGATTATTAGTAGCTTGTCTACCGATCCCTTGCAATTTCGCTATTGCAGGGGAGAGCAGGCAAACTAGCCTGAGAAGGAAGGTGAGATGTATGAAAACGTATCGGGTACTTTTCTGGTACACCGTCTATGGACGAACACAGGTTCAAGCTGAAAGTAAAGAGCGAGCAAAAAGAAACCTTAAACACCAGCTTGACACAGAAGGATTAGACGGGCTTGACTACGAGACAAATGACCGGAACTTCGGAGCTGAGGAGGCTCTAGAGTAGAATAGCTTCTCTGTCTACTGTCCAGCTTAGCGCACTGGACAGCAACAGGCAAGCTACGCCTGAGAAAGGAGGCGAACAGCAAATGTATGAAATCCGATGCATATGCATATTACAAACAGGAACTGCACCGATCCGTAGAACGATTGAGAGAACTTGAAGAAAAAGGAATACAGGCACTTTCCCGATATGACATTGAGATTGCAGCAGGCGGGGATGCTGAGGAGGCATTGCGGACTGCAAAGATGCTGGTTGAAAATCATATCCGCTACTTCAAGGAGAAATTAGCGAATACCCAGCAGCCATTGTTTGAGTTTTGACGATGCAAAACCGGCGGTTTCTCCCACACCTGCTGGGCGCTCGCACGTGGCAAGGAACGCTGGCCGGGACGCCAGCATTGCCGCCCGAGACGGCGGCAGACCCCGCACACCGCTCGCGCTATTTTCTCACGTGTCATAGGATTATTGGAATAGGCCGCTAGGGTCATGTAGTAGCGCCAGACAAGCGTTTTGCTGCAAGACGGAGAATACTACTCCCCGAGGAGAGAGACAGGGCTTACATCGTCTGCGGGCAGGTGCCAGACCGGATCAAGGAACACTTTGCCAGTGGCTCTGTGAGGGCGTAAGAAAGACCGTAGACGAGAGTTTTATACGAGCGAGAGGTTGTGGTTATTTCTGTGGCTCTTTCCCTTGTGATAGTATCTCTTGAGCTTTTCGATGATAGAACTGTCCAGGTTCTTCTCCCTGGGGAACAGGAAACCTTTTTGCCTGTTCTAGTGCGTTAAGCGCTGCATCTACGTCTTGTGTGTCTAGTCTTTGAGCATTTTGACTCGATGTGGAAGATGCCCCTAGTAGAGGCGTTTCAGCATCTCGTTTTGCTTTCATCTCTGCTTCCCATGAGGCATGGTCGCGTTGTTGGTTTTGCCGTATTTGCTCCTGTGAAAGTACTGGAGATCGTAACTCATTTGCTAAAGTTTTGTGACCCTGTTTTTGCAGAGCATCTGCGGCAGCATTGATAGTACTTGACTCTAGTCTTTGGGCTTTTCGTGATGGTTCTTGTCCTCCTGTTTCTTGCATATAAGTATAGAGTGTATAGCATGTCCGTCTGCTTGCTGTCAATACAGAGAAAACCAACATTTCAATTGAAAATAGGATATAATAGTTTAAGTATAATTGCTTTAACCCCACATAAGGTCTTTTTTGCCACTTAGTCTCGGTTTTGCATCGGCCACAGTAACATATCCGAACAACACGCATAGGAGGTGTAAGGATGACTGACCGCGTAGGGCAGCAAATTGGTAACTATCGCCTCATTCGTCTGTTAGGTAAAGGCGGCTTTGCTGAAGTCTATCTGGGGGAACACAAGGAGCTTGGCACACAAGCAGCAATTAAAATACTACAGACAGCGTTGTTAAAAGAGGAAACCGAGAAATTTCGCAGAGAAGCGCGAACCATAGCCAATTTGATCTATCCTCATATTATCCGCGTATTCGATTATGGTGTGGAAGGGAGCACACCTTTCATGGTGATGGACTATGCTTCTGGCGGCACCTTAAAAGATCGACACACAACAGGAGTGCAATTACCATTACCAACAGTTGCTTCCTACGTTAAACAAGTAGCCGAGGGCTTACAGTATGCTCATGACAAAAAGATCATCCATCGAGATATCAAGCCAGCGAACTTGCTTGTAGGACGACACAACGAAATCCTTCTGAGTGATTTTGGTATCGCGGTCATTGCTCACAGTACACACTCTATGATCCTCCAAGACAAGGCAGGTACGTTAGCTTATATGGCTCCAGAACAACTGCAAGGTAAACCAGCAGTAGCCAGCGACCAGTACACGCTCGGTATTGTTGTCTACGAGTGGCTGTGTGGCGAAGTGCCCTTTAAGGGGTCAGTACTAGAAATACTGACACAGCATCTTTCTGTTCTGCCCCCACTATTGCATACAAAAATTCCCACAATCCCACCCGACGTTGAACAAGTGGTGCTCAAATCACTTGCCAAAGACCCCAATCAACGTTTTGCAACTGTGCGGGATTTCGCTCAAGCCTTAGAACAAGCTGGTCAGAGAGATCAAACTACCTCTCCTACCACTCCGTTTGAGGGATCATCAGTCCTTCTACCCTTACAGCAATCTCCTGTAGTACCAGCTATTCCCCATGCAGCATCGCCTTTGCTTCCAGCTTTACCTACAACGGAAACACCACCTGTGGGAACTATTCTCTATAGTTACGAAAATAAGCAGTTTGCGCGTTTTTGTAACCTTGCCTGGTCACCTGATGGTAGCCAGATTGGCTTTTGTGTAATGTCTCCTGCTAAAGGGTATAGAAAATACTTAGCAGGCATATGGGATATTACTGCTGAGCAAGACAGACGCAAGAGCTTTCTTTCGTTCTTCAGTACTAAACCTCTCCTCACCAGGGGTAGAGTTTTTACCTATCCTGACTCTTCTTCTTACCCAATAGTTTTTGCTTGGTCGCCTGATGGGACGCAGATAGCTTTCGCCGGAAACCTTACTGATGATACAGGCGGATATGCAAATGTTGTACACCTATGGTCTATCCCTAAAGAAAACAAATTACTCTCCTACAGCGGGCATTTCCATGAGATACAAGCTATAGCATGGTCGCCTGATGGTACACACATTGCTTCAATGGAGGGACAAGGTATGTTACATGTTTGGAATACACGCACGAGACATGCTACCTACACCCATCAATTTCATAGCGCTTATAGGTCTATCTTGAGTCTGCGGTCAGAAGCTAAGGAACCAATATGGCTGCCCTGTGGGTTACAGTGGCTCCCACAAGGTTTACGGCTTGTTTTCGCTACTGAGTGGCTTATAGAGGTGCGGGAAGCTACTACAGGAGAAAAGCTCAGTTCCTTTGAAGTCCGTGACTTCCCTCTCTCCCATGATTTGCATGCTGTAGCTTGGTCGCCTGATGGGAAGTATATCGCTATAGCTATATTGAAAAAGAGAGCTGATTCTGAAAGAACTTCTGTTCATATTTGGAATGTCGCCACTGGTAAGCAAATCTTTACGTATAATAACCATTCTGGGTTTCCGAGAGATTTAGCTTGGTCGCCTGATGGGAATCGGATTGCTTCTGCATGCGACGATGGTATACAGGTGTGGAATGCCTTCACGGGAACTGATGTTTTCACCTACCGCCACCCAGTCTGGTGCTTAGCTTGGTCGCCTGATGGGAAGTATATCGCTTCATCAGACAAAGATGGTATGGTGCATGTGTGGCAGGCAGTATAGTACTCTTCCTATCCAGGAGCAATACAAGCTACTCCCTAAGCAAACTCACCGGGTTTTCATCGTCTGCGGGCAGGTACCAGACCGGATCAAGGATTAATTGTCTCGATTGTACGATGTGACGTGTATTCCTTGATTTAGGATGAGCATAGGATTGTAATTTCTTTAAAGATCAGCTATAACTGCTATTGGTGGGACTTTCCTCTATTTGTTGGGTTTTACCCTTTTTGTACTTAATCATGCGTTTTCCGAGGGCTAATCCGAGAAACAAGCCAAGAACAGCGAATATACAAACGGCGATACCATAGTACAAACCCCCCTCAAAAATGTAACTAACATTTTCGGAGGAAACAGGTATCCTGAGAAACCAAAGGGGCTGACCAAAAAGAAAGGGGGTCGATAGACTACCTAGTACTGTGATGATGATTATTCCTAATGTGGAGTAAAGAATAATACGTTTGTTTGCATAGCGTTTGAGCAAGAGGCCATATATTAGACCGCAAAGAAGAAAAATAAATCCAACGCCTGTTACCAAGAGAAAAAATGTAGCACTCAACGCTGCCACAATAAAAAACAACAAATAGTAAGCAATCAGAGTGAGAAGGTTATAATGCATATTTGCTTCAATCCTCCCAAAAAACAGCTAGATTGTCAAACCTGAGACTATCAAGCAGACAAGAGAGTCTTAAGTATATCTTGCCTGAACCAGTCAAGCATGGCTTATACCTAAGATAAGTCATACGAAACCCCTCTGTTTACCTGCATGGGGCAATATAAGGCCTAGGGCCTTTTATTAGAAGTCCAAACCCAACTCCACCCACGTGTACCTCTCCAAACTCAATATCGAAGCTGCTACTCAGTAGTGGCTTGAAGATGAAAACCGTAGCAGTACATGTGATAGACCTTGGCCTAAATACAAATTGGCCTCCCCCCCGCCAGTGGACCGTCACTATAGCAGTTACTGGATTGAAAGGATTAATAGGTGCTGGCACATTGGTAAAGGTAAAGTCGGCACCATGCGGGAGAAAGTTAAACCCGTGTTCAAGAAATTGGGTTGGCCCAATGGGGGTAGCTGGCGTCGGGGTAGTAGTCGCATGGAACCCATATGCCGGAATGCTTAGCACAACATCGTCACATGCTGCCTCGCCGACTGGACTGAACGAGGTTGCGCACCACGCTACACCATGCACACTGATGTAGGCGATCGCTTGGGCCGGTGGGGGGGTTGGCGAAGGAGATGAAGTCGGAATTTCTGCCGAAGTAGGGGGAGGAGTTTCTGTTGGTGTCTCTGTTGGGATTAATGTAGGTGTGAGAGTTTCTGTCGGCATTGGGGTAGGGGTTGGAGTTGGCGTAGGACTTGGAGTAGGAGTGGAAGCAGATATGACAGTGAACTGATTCGTTTTTGTGGAATTTTGACCGTTGTAAGTCACAGTTACCGTAATGGTATACGTTCCGGCTGGAGCATTCGACGGTATAGTTGAGGGGGAATAAAAGCCTTCCGTACCGGCAGCAACAGGCCCGGGTCCTGACCACGAGAAAATCTGTTGAGGCCCTGTAGCCAGAAAAGTAAACGTTGCTGTCACAGTATTGCTTCCAGAGTTCGTAACCTGTGCAACATAACGAATGGCACCACCAGGAGCAAAGGTAGTCTTGGCATTATTATTGCTATCCGCAGTCGAGACACTTTGCAACGTCACAGTCGGGGCATTCGCCGTAACCATGAACCACGCATCGGCACTTCCGCCGTCTCCGATGATTGCCAAGATTGTCAGTTGACCTGTTGGCACATTTGCCGGAACAATGAATGTAGTGATGAAATTGCCGCTGGGATCGGGGGTAGGATCAGCCACTTGCGTTGTTGGAAATCCAGGCGCGCTAATTTGAATTGGGACATCTATTCCACGACTCCCTTGCTGATCCCAGCCAGTGCCTGTAACCGTCACTTGTGTACCCGGTGGCCCTTGGGTAGGATTGATTGAGATAGCTTCCTGCTGTGCAAAAGCTGTTTCAGGCAGTCCATCTAGGGAGAGAAGCACCGTCATCAGTATTACACTTGTTACTGCAATGGCTACTCGCTGCCAAAATGAAGAGCGGAACATCCTGTTCCTCCTTCTGAGGTACATTACCAACCCAACTTGACAACCAAATCAAACTATACAGGACGTGTTACAGAGGACAACAGAGCAAAAATAGGGAATGCCGGAATTGTAATGAGGGACACAATCGGAACAATGCTCCCCTTATTGTTCACTTCAAAAGTATAAGCAATACTTGTGGTAATTTCAAGTGATTTCGAGATAAATTTTTCAACTATGAAAGATTTTTAATATAAAACGGCAAACCGACTTTCAAGTTAGCAATAATACAGCAGCAATCGAGTAGCATCATACTGTACTGTTTTTGTCTCTATTTCAGGAAAGGGACAGCGGTATCAAATGTCTTTGGCAAAGGGGTCTGTGAGGGCGTAGAATGGTCGCAGATAAACGTTTTAATCATAAACGGGAGGATAGGTATATAATGTCTAGTGTAGATGATAGCGCAAATAAGAATTTTCGCGCCACTCTGTTACCACATTATATTGTAGCTTACAAGGAAGCAGGGGATAGGCTGGTTAATGACATTTTGAGAGACCGAAGCTTTCAACATGAACTCGCTTTGCCTATCGCCTTCCTCTACCAACATTATCTTGAGTTGGGGCTAAAGTATCTTATATCCATTGGAAATAAGCTAAGTTCCAAACCTGCTAATTGGAAGCTAGGTTTTCCCACTGGTCACAATTTGCACAGTTTGCTTAAAACATGCAAAGATACTCTGAGAAGGGTGGAAAAGGAACAGTCGGGCTTGCGCTTATCTGAGTTGCGTCTGGATGTGATCGAAGCATGTGTTACTACCTTTTATAGTGGAGACATATCTGCGTTCCGGTATCCAATCAATGCTGAGGGCACACGACTCCTAGAAGACACGTATTTTATTGATGTGCTGAGTCTTTCGGAGGCCATAGGCAGAATAGATACCTTCTACTTTGATGAGGCAATTATGGCTTTTTCAGATTTTTTAGATCAGAAACCATTGAAATGATTGTCATTGCATTGTTTCTACTCCCCAAGCAGGCTGACCGGGTTATCATCATCTGAGGGCGTGTACCAGACCGGATCAAGGAATAGTTGCCGTGGCTCAATCTCTGCGATGTTTTCCGGCAGGCTGGTAAACAGGAACAACTGGCTAAGCCACGAGGGTTCACTGGTGGCTGCCAGTTCTTTGCGTGTCCACTCCCGCATCTGCCTGATGCGGTTGTGATTTTTAGTGGTGGCAAAGGCAATGGTGATGTTTTCGATACTAAAGAGCGTCTTGAAGGCGCGGCTTTTGAGAAAGACAATGTAGGCGCGGATGCGCCGCCGGAAGAATTTCTGATCTTCAGTCCCCCGATCCAGTTCCCACATGACCGGGATGGTTTCCTCTTTCCCGTCCGGCCCGGTATACACAAACGCAAGGTAGGCATCAGGGACAATGGTTCTTGTCTCTTCTCTGCTATTTCTCTCGTAGGTTGCTTTGATCGGATTATTCTTAAACACCCGTTCATGCAGCATGCTGCTAATGCGGTAGGATGTATCAGTTTTCTCAAACAACAGTGCATGGATGAGGAGATCGCTGATTGCCAGCATGTGCTCCCGGAAGAGAAAGTTTTTTGCACTGTCTTCTTCACTGGATGGCCGGAAATACTCCCGCACGTCAACGCCTTGTGCTGCAAGATGGTTTAATCCCTTGCGATCTAGGGCGTACATGTAGGGGAGCCGGATGGAGGGATGGGAGAGGGGAAGCACGTACCGGTTATCGGCCAAGTCTTTGAGCCGTTGCTTGACCGTCGTCAGCATACCCATCTTGTAATTGAGCCTGGTCAACTGTTCGGCAGTGGCGCGTTGCAGGGTATTGAGGTCATGCAGCAGCATATTATGGACAGGCGTGACAACAAAGGGCTTTTTCTTTTCCGGTTGCTCCTTGTGCGCCGGAGACGTATATGCCATCGGCAGCATTCCTTGCAGATAGGGGACAGTCTCTATGAGAGAATACGTTGCAGGAAGCTAAAAAGTCAAACGAAATACTGCGAAAGTAAAGTCTCACCGCTTGTTTGTTGCGGTTGTAGTTGCAGGGATTGTATAGTTGCAGCAGTTGAAAAGTAACCGCGAGCGTTCAGAGGAAAGGAGTAAGCGAAATGGTATATTCAAAATTTAATGTCAGTAGTTATTATTGGCTGAACAACTCAGAAGGATCAGCAAACACTATAAATGATGCACTACATGAAGCAGAAGATCAAATCAGAACTCAGTACCCGTATGCAGTCTATCGGGACAGACAAGACATCACCCGATTTGCAGAACAGATTTATCAAACGTGGCAATCACGGTTAAGACCTGAAGGCAAATCGTGGAGTAGGGGTGTTGGTAAAAGTTATGAAAGTGGCTACGATACATGTGATCGTGATCGTTGGGATAAACAACAACCGGAACAGAAACGGCTGTACGTCTCCACGTTTGTAGGGAAGTACTTAGAAGAGCTTGCAAAAAAGGACGAGGCAGCCAGACCGAAAGTGCAGCCAGCACCGAAGCCACAACCGCAGCCAACACCACAACCGGCGACAAGTCCAACAGGAGCAACGATCACTGTAATGCGGGAAGATCATACAGCCGATACACATAGTTATTGGTTAAGACTTGCTGACCCGCGCTATCTTGACGAAGCGTATGATGCACCAGAACCTTTAACATTTGATTTTTCCGAAGCTCCGGTCTCAGATAGTACAATGGGTATTGCTTCGTCATCCTATGGAGCGTATGCGAGTTCGAGCAGCGATCCAGTCTCACTCCCTGAGTACAGAAGCAAAACCCCACAGAAGAAAAAGCCCCGTATCTATTGGGGAAAACGATGAAACGAGGTCTTATGCTGCTTTCTTTCTCACATAGATGATAGAGGTAGATACCTCTTTACATGGCCTGCCCCAATAAATACGTGGTTTTCTTATATGCAAGCGATTTTCTGATTGAGGTCTAAGGTGCAATCTTCCATCACCTTTTATAGAAAGGCGAGGCTTTTTTCTTACGTAAATCACAGGAGCGACTCCCTCCTTACCAGGCTCACCCCAATAGATACGAGGCTTTTTTCTGAGGTATAGCCGTGACGGATTGCGCTCTTTTTCCATAGGGTGATACCCTATAGCACACTATAGCGAATTTTGCAAGCACGAGACGAAAGTAAAGCAAGGGATGAATAGTATATGCGCGGAAGGAAACCAAGAATATACTTTGGAACACCAGAAGATGAGCAGGGGAAACAATCATCCTTACATGCCCGGCAGCCAATAGGCAACAGAACTCCGCGCATATATTGGGGACATACTGAACCAGTATCCCCTTCACCTGAAGACACGCAATCTGAACTTCCCGAACTGGATGCCGACACAATAGAGCCCATCCAAGCCGATCAGGATGATTTTGATGCGTTTCTCAGACAGCAGGATGCTCCACCTGTAAGAGAACGGCAGTCAGAAGCGCAAAGGCAAAAGGCGACACAAGAGCCGGATCGGTACCAGCCACCAACAGGATACTCGCGCTTAGGCAGAGATAGCCAAACAGGAGCATATGTTGATGTCGCGCAAGCTGCGCGGCTGCGGGGCTTATACATCATCGGCCTGCAAGGGTATGGTAAATCAGGGTTGAATGAAAACCTGATTATCCAGGACATAAAACAGAATATAGGCGTGTGTGTCTTAGACCCGCATGGGGAATTAATTAACAATATCATCGCGCGGCTTCCTGACAGGGAAAAAGAGGAAAAGGTTATTCTCCTTGATTTGAAGCGGAAAGACGCTTACATTGGTCTCAACCTCTTTGACTGCGCTGATCCCACTGACGATGACGAAATAACGAAAACGCTTGATCTGGTGAAGCATGTCTTTGAAAAAGCATTCGAGATAACGCAAGCCACTCCCCTGATGTACAATTTACTCTACAAGATCGCCTATGTGTTAATCGCAAACCCCGGCTGCACGATGGTAGACATGCCGCTTTTCTTAACCAATGCAGCATTCCGCAAAAAGCTTGTCCACAATGTGACTGATTATGATATTCGCACCTTCTGGGAGAATTGGGATAATCCCAAACTGAAGTCACCGAGAGACCAGGAAGCAGACAGCCAAACAATTCTCAACAAACTGAATGATTTTTCCCATGCGCCCCTGCGCTATATTGTCGGCCAAAGCAGCTCAACAATTGATTTGCAAACGATCATGGACGAGGGGAAAATTCTCCTGGTAAAATTGGATCGGCGTCGGGAAACGGCAACCGCCCTGATTGGCTCAATTCTGGTTGCGCTTACCTTAACTGCTTCCGATGCCCGTCTCACAAAAAAGCAGTTCAATGTTTACGCTGACGAGTTTCAACGCTTTGCGAGTGAAGATTTCGCAACGCTTCTTGAAGAAGCACGTAAGGCTGGCATCGGCATGACGATGGCGCATCAAAACAGGAGTCAATTAAGCGCAAAGGATAACGAACTAGAAACTGATCTGAAAGACCGGACCAGAAGTACTGACAACCTGGTAGTGTTTCGGATCAACCGCAAAGATGCTGACGACCTGGCAGGTGAGTTTGCGGAGGAGCCTGAAGGGGCAAAAGTAGATGTGCTTACACCGCAGAAACACCGGCGGGTTGAGGAGCAGGTGGAGGTCGAGGTTGAGGAGGATATTCTGGAAATTCCCGATTATCCTCTTACCTATCTGGATAATGGACGTTTCATACCAACTAGCAAACGGACACGGGAGGCCTACGCTAAAATACAATACCTATTGATTTTAGCTGCAGATAGCAACTTCATTGACAAACTCCTTGTTGCTGTTATGGAGAAAGAAATAGCGGTGGGTTCAGATGAGTTTAATCAGCGGCTAGATGAATACATAAAAGTCAGGATAATACCAAAGCCTGGGAGCATTTACGAAACGTATTATGGGGAAGAAAACATGCCGGAATTACAGCGGCTGTTCTGGGATTATATTCATCAAACTATCTATCAGCCTGATAAAGCGGAGCAAATATTTGAGGAATTTTTCGCTGCGGTTGACGCGCTACCCATCGTGCCGGTTAAAAGAGTATACAAAAAGCCATATCCAATAATTACTTATAAAGAAGTACAACTTTCTTCTGGTGAGGTATGGCGAATGGACACCAAGTTGGATTATGATGAAACCGAATATCATGTTCCACAATCCGAAAAAGGTAGAGAAGATTATTTTGAGGAAAGAAGAAAAATAATTTCAAATAAACAGTTTCTAAGTCTTCCCTATGTTGTTGTACTCTGTGAGGGATTAGCAGAAGAGCCGGTCAGGGTTCGTACCGGACGGAAAGGGCTGGTCAAGCGCATCCAACCGCATATCACCTACCTCGCGGACGAGTCAGAAAAAATCCAACTTCCAAGACGAGCTGAGCAGGATATGGTCAATGAAATGGCGCGTACGATTACTAACTTGCCTCCCTATACAGCCAGAGCGAAGATTACCATAAAAACGGGACCTGATGAGTATACAATTAAAACGCTTGAGATTAAAACGCTTGACCCCAAAAAACACCCTGACAAGCCTCTGCATGGACAGGCGTTCCGGCGACCACAACGGGAGCCACGGCACAAGCAAGAAGTGGTGCCACCACCAGAGGATGAGCCGCCTGTTACCCGCCGGCAACGAAACTAAAACCTAATTTTCCGCTTGTCGTTTTTCTGCTGCAACGTCGATACAATGGCGGCCATATTCACAACACCTGCTCAGCGCCCTCCCCAGGCCGTTTCAGACGGCCATGCCGATGACCATACCAATGGCACCTATGGTGTTGTGCTGGCGGCCATCATTACTATCATGGGTAAAACGCTCCAGGGACAACCGCCACGACACAAGAGCGGAGCGAGGCTATTCCTTCTTACGCTTGTCTGTCTTTCTTCTTTCAATAAAGGCATTGAGATCGTCACGAAAGATACGGTATTCGCCCCCAACATCCAGCGCCACAAGCTCACCTGATTGTATCCAATTCCGCACAGTCTTCACGTTGACCTTTAACTGTTTGGCGACCTCATCGGTTGTAAACCAATCTTCATCTTGTGGCATAAAACACACTCCTACACCGTCTTTTCGGCTCATTGTACTACGGCTCTGGTGCCTGGTCAATCTCCATACCGTAAAACGTCGCTAAGAGTTGATAAATCTTTCAAAATCATGTACACTCTTTCTTATAGGTTCTAATGGTCGCGTTCACTAAAAAGAATGGAGGTGATAAAAAAATCTGACCTATCGTGGTTGAGACGATAGGCCAGCACAAACGAGAACACGCCAACCTTAGTGAAAGTTATTGGGTTCTCTGCTGCCATTTACGCATGCGGGAACCCCAAGTGTCAAGAAAGGGACACCCATGCACCACTACGGCGACAACTTTGTGTTAGTTGTCCCAGAAGAACACCTCATCCACACCACAGACAACCCTTTTTGCTGGGATGAAACCTGCCCCTGCCATGATGATAGCGATGCCATTGCCAATATTGCCAACGCCATCAATGACGGCATCATCACCAGCGATGATGCTACCCGCATTATCAAGGGGGAGACGGTATGAAGCTTCGTGAGCAGATTGCCCAGCAACCACCGTATCGGCGGCGTGCGAGTTTACCGCCAGGGGAGCGAACGTATACAACCTCATACCATCACATCGGCACCCGAAGCGGCATGCATCCTGAAGACCAACCATATATGACTGCAACCCGCAACCGGTATACCGCGCCCACACCACATACCTCTGTTGCTATACACGAGGAAAGCGAGAACGTGTATACCCGACCGCCAGCCCCAACCAGCGCCAGGCGCTATGACCTGGCACCTTACGCGGGGAGGGGAGAGCACCGAACCGAAGCGTTGCCACGCCCGGGAAAACACCCGCTGTTGTATATCGGTATTTGCCTGGTCATCACGGTCGCATTCCTCAGCGCGTATACGCTTATCCCGCAAGCGTACCAGAAATGGCAGGATGATCGTATGTATGGCTACCCGCGAACATTCCAAACCGATGCCACTGTCGGCCATGGAGGAACAGAGCATTTTCTTGCCCTGAACAACCACGGCACCATTGAAGTTGTTGAAATCCCCGGCGATCCGGGGAAAACCAACCAGTCGCGCTTGTATATCATCGTCCTGCTCACTAACCAGGGGGCTGATCTTGTCCCGGCTACACTGTCATTCCCTGATATCAATGGCGACAGCAAGCCGGATATGCAGGTTGAGGTACTGGACGGTGCAAATCCGTCAATCTGGATCTTGTTCAACAACGGCACCACCTTTGTCCCCAAGCTCTAGCTAGTCTCAAGAGGAGCGGTAGTTCTGCCGCTCCTCCGTTCCTTATATGAAAGCGAGCCCAGGATGCACGATACACGTGCGGATGTGACAGTGACGAAGCATGAGCCACCGCCTGAAGCCCGAACACCTACCCCGACACCGCAGGAAGAAGGAGCAGTGCTGGACGTAATCGAAGGTGAGGTTATTGTCATTGACCAGCCAGAACAGACAACCGATCACGCGCCACTCAAGCAGCGACCGTACTGGCTGCTGATTCCTCTGACGGTTGTGCTCTGTCTGGTGGTTGGTGCAGCCTCGTTTCTGTTCCCGCTGCTTACCCCAACGGCGACCATCACCATGCTGCCGGTTGCGCGAACCATCATGCTGACCGCAGCGATCCGGGTCCATGCCAGGCAGATATCACCATTAACATTGATGCAGAGTACAGTCGTTCCCGCCACCGGCATACAGCACCAAGCCGCAAGACGAGCCAGAGGAAGTATCACCTGGTATAACGGCCAGTTCGCAAGCCTTACCATCCCTGCCGGAACCATGCTAATAGGCACCAATGGTGTCCGTGTTATCACTGACCAGGCGGCAACAATTCCTCCGGGCAACCCGCCAATCTACGGGCACGTCACCGTCCCGGCACATGCGATTGTGCCAGGGACAACGGGGAATATCCAAGCCTTTGCCATTAACCAGGCGTGTTGCCTCCCCTCAGTGTTCGCCAAGAACACGCAGGCGTTTACCGGCGGCATCGATGCCAGGGACATAGCCGTTGTTACCAGGACAGATATTGCCAGCGCAGTATCGATAGTGCAAACAACACTGCACAGGAGTCTTCAGGCGGCAGTGCAGGCGCAACTGAACCCAGGTGAAGCACTCGTGCCACCTCCCTGTACAGTGACCGCCAGCAGTAATCACCAGGCAGGTGACGCGGCAATACAGGTACACGTCACCGTGGCTATAACTTGCACCAGCATTGCCTATGCAGATGCCGATGTTAACACCAATGCGACACAGGCGCTCACATTACAGGCGAGCAATATGCTTGGGGCAGACTACGCACAGCTTGGCGCTATCCACGTCACCATTGTCCATGCAACCACCATAGATCACCAGGGAAGCGCGACTCTGGTTGTGCAGCTCACCGGTACATGGGTATACCAGCTCAGCCCAGGCATACGCCAGCAGCTTCTCTCACACATCGCAGGCAAGACCAAAGAGCAGGCAGTAACACTGGTATTGGCACAGCCAGGCATCGCAGGTGTACAGATCAGTGTGAGCGGCGGGAACCGGAGCCTGCCACAGGACATGCGGAACATCCACATTGTTATTGTCTACCGGAGCGCGGCAGTGTAACGCGGTTGTCTTGCACGTTGGAGGGAAAACACTGGTAAATATGGGGATGTATCGGGTATACTTGAAGGTAGAAGTAAAAAACGCGGGTCGTGTTGCTGTTTGCAGCAGACAACACAACCCTCCCGTCTGTCATGAGTTAGCATGCAGGACGATTAGCCATAGTATACCACACTATCGGCTCAATGCCACCCTCCTGTCTAACTCACGACACAGTCAGGAAAGTGAGTTAGCACTTTGTCCACCACCTCCGAGGTACCCCAACCGTATAGCGTGCTGCCTGAAAACGCCAGCGCCGACACCCCCCCTCGTGTTCTGTTTCCTATGGCTTCACTTCCCATGCAGGGCGCTCCCTGTAGAAATGCGGGGAAGTGATGTTGCCGCAAGACCGCTACGAGATAGCTTGCCGTTTGTTTTGTCGGATACTCAGACGCCTTGAAGAAAGGGATAAACGAAATGACCACCAGGAGAATACAGACTGTGTTAGACCAGCAACAGGAAGCGCACGCGCCGACCTGGAACAGGGGACTGCCGATAGACAGTTATGTGCAGATTTACCCGCGTGTGTCCTCACCGGAGCAGAAAAAGAACGTCAGTGCTGAAATGCAGCAGGACAAAGGCTTTGCGTTACTGTGCGGCTGGCAAGAGGAGCGTATCATCATGGAAACGGACGATTTAGGGCTGTCCGGACAGCTCCGCATGGAAGACCGCCCCGCCTTTGTGAAGATGCTGCGAAACATCGCTGAAGGCACGATCAAAGCGGTTATTGCCGCCCAGGTTGACAGGCTGTTTCGTGACCGTTGGGGACAAGAGTACAGCAAGTTCATGGAGATATGCTACACGTATGGAGTGAAAGTGATAACACCAAACCCCTACCGCAGTGGCATTGATTTTGTCTATGACTTTTCCGAGCACTGGCACGTTGACAAGTTTCGCCGCAAATGCGAGGAAGCGTGGAACTACATAGAAAACCACATAGGCCGCATGCTTGCAGCGCGGGATGAACTGGCAACGGCAGGGTGTTGGGCATGCGGCAATTTGCCCATCGGCTACCTTGTTGACAGGCGCGAGAAAGCAGACGGTAAGAAAAACCCCTTGTATCGGAAATTCATTCCCTACCATCCTCATGTGTGTGTGATTTGCTGGCTGTTTGAACGCTACAGAGAGCTTGCCGGAAACGCGAATGAACTGTTCCAGGAAGTCAGAAGACGTGAGTACCTTTTCCCCGCCTTTGACGCAAGCGTTGATGAGGAGCTTGTCAGCAGGTTTCGACTGAAACGGGTGCTTGATGGTGCGGGACACATGAAGGGATATACCCTGGCATCCGTGTCAGGACTTCGCAGCATTCTCTCCAATCCTGCTTACGCAGGGTATTGGGTGTATAAAGGGGCAGTGGTGAAAGGAGACAATCACCAAGCCATTGTTGACTTTGGTACGTTTCTATACGCATTTAACCGCCTCTCGCCAACAAACCTGGACGGATCAGCCAATGAGTCGTACCTTGCAAGGCGAGGGCAGTATACGAAGAAATACCACGCAGACCGGCCAGCCCTTTTGAAAAATCACCTCACATCAGGAGACGAAGGCTCGACAATCTACACGCAAACCTTTCCCCTGCAAGGCAGTACGACAGCAGGCAGCACAGCAGTAGCGTATGCTTTTTTCCCCAAAACATCGGGTATACGGGGAGCCTCATACATGATACCGGCCAGCGAGGTTGACAGCATCTTCCTCAAGCGGTTTATCTGCCGCTTGCAGAAAGCAGAAGGTTTTGAGAACTTCCTCGACCACGACAAAGCCGAGCAGAAAGCGCGAATGCAGCTCCAAGCAGACATTGACCGGGACATCAAAGCCGTGCAGTCTCTTATGGCAAAGCTGCTTGTCCGGCTCACCGCCATCACCGGCGGGGAGAATGAGCCGCCGGAAACCGATGAGAAGGCGAAGCAAGAACAGGATGAGGCGGAACGGGAGCTCGTCCGGGAAATCAAGCGGGCATATAAAGGCCATAAAGAGGAGTTAGCCCGCCTTCAGGCGCGGCAGCAGGAGGTTGCAACAAACGTTAACCAGGCTGAGGTGAGACGAACGTACAAACAACTCATGCAGGAAGCAGGAGACGCATGGGAAGAAGTTGTTACGCCCGATGAACTCCCCTTAATGGTTGATACATTTGTCAAGAAGGTTGTGCTCACCTCTCTCTCACCCCGATTCTACAAGATCAGTATTCACTGGTTTGACCCTGAATGGGGCATTGATGAGCGGGTATGCTTTAAGGGCGGCAATCCTTCCCTCCATTGGAAACAAGAGGAAGACGCGATCTTGCGGGAACACTACCCGTCAGCAACACGCGAGGACCTTATGCGGTGTCTTCCCGCCAGAAGCTACACCGCAATGAAAGGACGGGCGAGCACGCTTCGTATCAGGCGCAGGGTAGTAGACAAGGGCGAGATCGCACACACGTTCTGTTTGCACGACCTTGAGATTATGGCAGCGAGCGGCTTGACTGAGGAGCAGTTACGACAGGGGGAAGGTGCAAATTTACTCACGTGGTCTGCATCATAGCCATATTGAGCGACATCGCGTCGGTCATTTGCTCACGCGGCACCAGACCAGGAACAATGGCCTGGCGTGTGGGAAACTCGAAGGCGGAAACACTGGCAGCTATCAAGACAACAATGTACACAATGACGATGTTAATTACGTTGAAGATCGTACATAATGCCAGGGCGGCTGAGGTTGCTGCCAGCAAAATCTCTATGACTATGAGCATTTTACGCCGGTCAAATACGTCGGCAAACACTCCACCCACCAGTGAAAAAATCAAACGAGGGATTGCCTGCACAAGTCCAATCAGGCCAAGGGCAATGGCTGAATGAGTAAGCAGGTATACCTGCCACGAGACGGCTACTATCTGCATTTGTGTTCCCGCAGCCGAAATCAGCTGGCCCCAGAACAGCAAGGCATAGTCGCGATTACGCAGCACGCTCCACGGACCCAGGATGTGTTTCGGAGATGCAACAGGCGCGGATGCGAGAGCAAGAGGCTGGTCAGCCTGGTCGGGAAGCGCTTTATCGTGAGGTTCAGTCTTCATTAATAAGAAAATACCCGGTTCTACAATCCCGAAGTGACGGGAAGTACGATTATTTCTTGTCCTGGCTTGAGCGGTGTTGTCAGCCCAGCCGGGCTCGTAATCAGTTGGTTATTGACGAAAATCCTGACATGATCGCGCAGCAGGCCTTGTTCGGTACAAAGGTGCTGCCATACCTGCGGGTGCTGCTTTTCCAGGGCCGCCAGGAGCTGCTCCACGGTATTGGCATACAAGCGAATCTGGCTCTTTCCTCCACTATAAGCGCTCAATGTCGAAGGCAAGCGTAACACTACAGCAGCCTTTTCTTCATCAGTCACAGTATACCTCGCCCCACTAAGTAGCTAGTCTCACAATCCTGGGTTGTTCAATTATACCGCATATTCCCTGGCGATTTCTATAGCCTCACCCACGGATTCCGCGACAGTAGCCCCTGCTTGCAGCAATTCTCCTACCAGCTTCACTCCTTCACCGTTGGTGTAGTCCCGAGACGTTATGCCGGTGCGCTGTAACAGGCCAGGCTCTTCGTTCTCACGATCTACCGCTTCTGGCAGTCTGGCACCGGCTGAGGAAGGGGCAAGTATGAGCACATGCACTCCCTGCAAAGCTGCTGATACGGCTTCTCGCAACAATGCGAGGTTGCCCGGGCCGATGGGCACAGGGCAGAGGATCAGCAGTGCTACATGTGCGAGGCTGCTCCGCACCTGTTCCAGGATTGCAGGCGAAAGGGGCGCATAGGGCTGTTCCGTGATCACTTCTTCCGCAAGGTGCAACGCCAGGGTGTGGTCGCTATCGGCAACATTGAGTGCGCCGGCGACGAATGGCACATGCGCATCCGCCAGTGCTCGCATCAGTAGCTCACCCGAACCTCCACCCGCCATCACGTGGACCTGAGCCTGTTGGGACGGCTCATGCTCATCACCTGTTGCTTCGTTCCCCGGTGGTAACACACTGAGGTGTTCGGCGCCGCGCAGGATACCCACACGCACATTGACCCCGTACACCCGGCGGAGCAGGCGCGGCTCAAGCACTTCTGTAGGTCCGGCATCGGCTACAATGCCATGCTGGAACAGCACCAGGCGCGGGAAGTAGCGAGCCGCCAGGTTGAGATCATGCATGGAGGCAACAACGGTGACGCCAAGTTCGCGATTCAGTCGCTGTATCAACTCCAGGATATCGATCTGGTATTTAATGTCGAGATGCGAGGTGGGCTCATCCAGGAGCAGCAGCCGTGGCTCCTGTGCCAGTGCCATCGCCACCAGGACGCGCTGCCGTTCGCCGCCGCTCAGCTCATTGAAAACCCGTCTGGCAAGTGGCGTGACTTCAGCCGCGCTCATAGCCTGCTGGATGATCGCCCGGTCATGTTTCGTCTGTGAGCCCAGTAAGCTGATGAATGGCGTACGACCCAGGCTAACCATATGCTCGACCGTAAAGGCGAAAGGGACGTGCAATTCCTGTGGGACTGCTGCTATATGTTGTGCGGCGCCCCGCCGTCCCCACTGCCGCAGGTCGCGGCCCTCCAGCAGCACCTGCCCCTGCTGGGGAGACAGCACACCGCTCAACAGGCGCAGCAGGGTCGTTTTGCCCGCGCCATTAGGACCCAGCAAGCCGACCATTTCGCCGGCTTGCACCTGCAGATACACATCATTAAAGAGCGGCTGGCGGCCATAACCGAACGTGACCCCGCGCACCTCCAGCACTTGAGCGATTTTGTTCACCATCGATATGCTCGCTTACTGCTCCTGAGCAGGAACAAGAAAAAGGGGGCGCCAACGAGCGCGGTGAACACTCCGACAGGCAGGACGGCAGGAGCAATGACCACGCGGGCCAGTAGATCAGCCAGTATCAGGAAGATTGCCCCACCTAACGCGGAAACCGGAAGCAGCAAACGGTGACGTGGCCCCAACAACAGGCGCATTGCATGCGGAATTACCAAGCCCACAAAGCCGATCAGACCGCTGATGGAGACTGCTGCCGCCGTCAACAGTGAACCCACCATGATGATAAGCAGTTTGCGGCGCTCGACATGCAGCCCCAGATGAGCCGCGCCCTCTTCTCCTAAGGCAAAAGCATCCAGGGAACCCGAAAGAGTGAATGAGAACACGAGACCTGCCAGGATAATGGCTCCCACAATGAATACCGGCGGCCAGCTCGTCACCGCGATACCACCAGAGAGCCAGTTGAAAAGTGCATCTATGCTGAACTGTGCGTGAGGACTAAGCGTCAGGATCAAGGTCTGTAATGCTACCAATACTGCATTGATGACAACCCCGGCGAGCAGCAGTGTGACGACGGGGGTTTGACCGCCGGTGCGAGCGATAGCATAGACAAACAGCACGGCGAGCGCAGCTCCAGCAAAGGCCAGCAGGGGCGTCAATGAGAAAAAAGAGCCATAAATGGTATCAAAAGGCAGCACGAAGGCTACCGCCGCACCCAGGGCCGCGCCCGACGAGGTGCCGATGAGAAAAGGGTCGGCCAACGGATTGCGCAGCATACCCTGAAAAAGCACGCCTGCAGTTGAGAGCGCGGCTCCCACGCACGCCGCCCCTATCACGATGGGCATACGCACCTGCCAGACGATTTTCTCGGCTGTGGGGTCCCAGTGCCTGGCAAAATGGAAGATGCCCGTGCCATTCAGCAGGATCTGGGCAATTGTGCCAACAGGAATAGCAATAGTGCCGAAGCTGACAGCCAGAAATATGGAGGCGAGCAGCAGTGCGCCTAAGATCAACACAGCCAGCGGGGTAGGCAACAAACGCCTACCTGCTATTTTATCCTGGTGTTTAAGTTGTGCGCTCGGGGTAGCCAGTTTCATACGTGCGTTAAGCAGCGGCCGCTGCTGTGACACGTCTGTAACGTCCCGCTATCATCTCCCCCAGGCCTATCGCTGCCAGCCCCACCAGCAGGTGCAGTACCTGGATTACCCAGTGAGTAGAACCAGCGAGCAGCGTTCCCTGGGTCAGTCCAAGAGCAGCGACGAGAATTCCCCATACAAATGCTCCAATCGCCAGCCCTATGCCACCCTTTGTACTGGCAATTGCAGCGCCCAGCGTCCACAGGGACAGTACCGCGAGAATACCCAGTCCCATGTGGACAAGCACCAGGCTGGTCGCGTTGCCAGTCCAGAATAAGATGCCAAGGATCAGCGCCAGCAGCACACTTGCACGCAATACATTGACCGCAATACGTACTACCATTTTATTCCTCCTCAAAACACTTGAAATGATTATTTCTTTGATTCTATTCTACGCAGCAGCATTTCTCAAGCCATCCAACCAGTCTACCAGGGCTTTGTGGTGTTCCTGTTGCTCCCGTCATACGCACAGGGCTGCGCCCTGCGCGACAAGGGTGTGCTGCCGTGGCCGCTGCGCGGCCACGGCAGCACACCCTCCTCAGCGACCCGCGTGCGGGTCGCGAGCGGATCGGGCGTCCCAAATGCAATTTGGGAACACACAAAGCCCTGCCAGTCTACCTTATGTAATCATAATGCTTTCGCCTACATACGGGAAGATAACGAAAGCACATCACGAACTGGCAAACTGGCCTTCTGGACAGTTGACAAGTGACAGGGACGGGACGATACTACTTGCAAGAGCAGAAATGTGCAATAGGACAGGCGCAGCAAAGTGCAATTCCCAATCGAAGGACAACTGGCTAGATGGCTATAGAAAAAGACTTTTTCCGGCAGGTAATGGGCCGGTTTGCAACAGGCGTTACAGTAGTAACCACACGTAGTGATAAGGGACTCTCCGGTCTAACTGTGAACTCATTTTGTTCAGTTTCTCTTGATCCACCGCTCGTTCTGGTATGCGTTGATCTCACCAGCAATACACTCTCCTACATCCGTGAAAGCGGTGTATTCGCCGTAAATATCCTGACCAACCAGCAGGAAGATTTTTCGCGCTGCTTCGCTACATCTTCCGAGGAACGCTACACATATTTCTGCCATGCCAGCTTCCACGAAGGCGCCACCGGTTCGCCCATCCTTGATGGCGCGCTTGCATTTATCGATACCCGCGTTGTTGCTGAGTATCCCGGCGGGGATCATGTCATCTTCCTCGGCCAGGTTGAAGCAATGGGGATCGGTGGACAGGTTGCTTTTGCCGATGAAACAGGCGCAGAACGTTCTAACTTGCTGAGCAATAACGGCAACATCGCAACAGAAGATAAAGCAGCCCCTCTCGCCTATTATCGCGGACAATACCGCCACCTCGCTCGCGATTACCAGAAACCCAGCCTGGCGCCCGCTCATGATGAAGCCCTTGGACGATCAAGAAGCGATGGATAAAGAGGCTGCTATTGTCCTACTGCAACAGCGTATTCACGCGTGCCGTCTTTGCCAGGAACATGGCTATATTCGTGAAGCGCACCCCCTCACAAGCGGGCGAGGCAGCGACCGCGTGATGGTGATCGGTCAGGCCCCAGGTCATCGCTCAATCACAAAGGGGCGACCATGGAGCGGACCAGGTGGCCGTATCTTGCAAAAATGGCTTGAACAGGCGGGCTTTCCGCCAGGTTATCTCTATGAGCACACCTACTTGAATTCGCTCACGCGCTGCGATCCTGGACGCAACCCGCGTGGAGATGGGGACCGGCGGCCCTCTGCTCAAGAAGTGGCGCTGTGCAGGCCCTTTCTTGAAGAAGAATTACAACTGTTACAGCCGAAGGTAATCCTGCTTGTGGGGAGTATGGCTATAGAGACTTATCTTGGCAAGGGACGTTTAGAGGATATTATTGGCACTTTCCAGGAACGCGACGGCATGCTGCTGCTTCCCTTACCTCATCCTTCGGGAGTAAGCCGCTGGCTCAACCCTCCAGAGCACCTGGCATTGCTCCAGCGAGCACTTCAGCTTTTGTCGACGTGGCGGAGAGAGTACAACCTATAATACCAAGTTGCCTTCTAAGAAGCGATCCTCACCTGCACCAGTTGAAATGCGGTTGGCCTGCTGGCCCCTTTGTGTGGTATACTCACCCTGTGTTGGGGAGTTGGGGATGAAACGTGTTCTGTGAAAGGAGCCCATGCCAAAGCCAGCCACCCATACCCTTCTCTGGTCTGCCCAGAGCAAGACCTACGCACTTCTTTGCCCTGACGCTCCACCGCAGTCTCTGGTGCCAGGAAACGAGGAACCATGGTTGGCCTGGTTGACGACGCATTCCTCCTTCTCCTTCCAGGGGCAATACGGTCATCTCAGTGTGCTCAAGGAGTCCCGGCAACGAGGCGGGGGCTACTGGTATGCCTACCACACCAAAGAGAGCCAAACCCGCAAGCGCTATCTCGGACGAACCGCGATGGTGACCCTGGTGCGCTTAGAGCAGGTAGCACAAGAACTCAGCAGCTCGCCCTCGCCTTCCTCTCTGGCACAGGCACTTCCAGCGCCGTCGTCTGAGCAGAAGGGAGTGCTGCTCTCCACCAAGCTTTCTCCTCCCCGTCTGCCCATCTCACTGGTGGAGCGCTCTCACTTGCTCAGAGAACTGGATGCGGCACGCTCTTACCCTTTGACGCTCGTCTCTGCCTCTGCCGGAAGTGGGAAGACGACACTCCTCTCGGCATGGGTCGCCTCTTCTCGGCAGGGCGAAAGGCCCCAGGCAGCAGGACGCAAACCTGCTCTCGCCTGGCTCTCGCTTGAGGCGTTGGACGATGATCCGATCCGCTTCTGGGCCTCGGTCATTGCGGCATTGCGTACCTGCCTGTCCAGGATGGGGGAGATGGCTCTCGCCATGCTGCACTCGCGAGAGGCTCCCCCCCTCTCGACCATCCTGACGGCCCTGCTCAATGAGCTCGTGCAGGGCTCTGGAGACATCATCCTCATCCTGGATGACTACCATGTGATCTCTGACCAGGCCATCCACGACTCGTTGCTTTTCTTGCTTGATCATCTGCCCGTACGTATGCACCTGGTGCTCGCCACGCGTACGGATCCCGAACTTCCCCTCTCCCGGTGGCGTGTTCGTGGTCAGCTGGTCGAGGTCCGCTCCAGTGATTTGCGCTTTACCCAGGAAGAGGCGACCAGCTTTCTTTTGCAACGTATGGGACTGCCTCTCTCGGAAGAAGACGTGGTCACCCTGCAACACCGGACGGAGGGCTGGATCGCGGGGCTGCACCTGGCGGCGCTCTCCCTGCGCAAGCAGCAGGATCTCTCCGGCTGGGTCTCGGACTTTGCTGGCAGCTACCGCTATCTCCTGGACTATGTGCAGCAGGACATTCTCGAGCGCTTGCCGGTCCCGCTTCAGCACTTTCTGCTCCAGACATCGATCGTGACCAGAATGAATGCCGCCTTATGTCAGGCTATCACCGCGGGGCCTTCGCTCCTGGTGAGCCAGGAGATGCTGGAGGAGGTGGAGCGAGCCAATCTCTTTGTGGTGCCGCTGGATGAGCAGCGGCAGTGGTACCGCTATCATGATCTGTTTCGTGAGGCGCTGCGCGCTCGGTTGCACGCCGCTCAACCAGAACTGGTGCCGCTCTTGCACATTCGGGCAGCCCGCTGGTATGAGAGCCAGGGCGAGTGGCGAGAGGCCATTGCCCACGCGCTGGCCGCGCCTGACTACCCCCTGGCCGCCTCCTTGATGGAGCAAGCTGCACCTGCCTTCTGGCTCAGTGGGGAAGCAAGCGCCGTCCATACCTGGGTGCTCGCCCTGCCAGATATCGTCCTGCATGCGCATACGCGCCTGGCCCTGGACGCTGCACTTCGCTTCCTCAACTTCGTCCATATCAGCACCGAAACGGTGCATGCCAGCATGGCCACCCAGGTGGAGCGAACCATCACACGCATAGAAGAGATCCTGCGCAGAAAGCCGTCGCTTTTGCTCTCAGAGGCAGAGGTGGCGTTGATCGGGCGTCGTCTGCGCCTGCTGCGTGCCTTGATCGAGGTCAGAGCCTACTTCACGCGTGGCGACAAAGAGCGCCTGCATCTCTTGACCCAAGAGGTAGAAGCGCTGCCCCCCGATGAGGAGGTGAGCTGGAAGATGATTCCGCTCTCCTTCGCTTTCTGGCTGACCCTGGCGCTCCAGCAAGACAGTGCCCTCCTGGTGCCCAGGCTGCGTGCGGCGAAGCAGTGGATCAGTGAGGCAGGGGACTCCCTGGTGACGATCCGTGTGATGACCTGGCTGGCCAGAATGTATATCCATGCCGGACAGTTGCACCTGGCACACCAGGAATGCCTGGAGGCACTCACCCTGCTCGAGCAGGGTAGTGGGCGCACGGCACTAGCAGGATTTCTGCTGGCCTCCCTCTTTGACATCTCCTACGCCTGGAATCGGCTGGAAGAGGCATCTGACGCGCTGCGCCGTTTGCTTCGTATCGCGCAGGACTGGCAACAGGTGGAACTGCTGGTCATAGGGGAGAGAGCTGTGGCACAGCTCGCGCTCGCAAGAGGGGACCTGGGTGCCGCACAAGAGGCACTGCACAAGGCGGAGGCACTGTACGCGCAGGAGGAATTTGCTAACAATGCTCGCTGGGTGGTAGAGACCCGCGTCCAGGTGTGGCTGGCAAGCCGCAACCTGGCCGAGGCAAGCAACTGGGCAGCACAGACCACGCTCTCCCCGGAGGCCTGGGACCCATCGCGCAAATGGGAGGTGCTGCTGCTGGTGCGGGTCTCTTTGGCACAGCAACAGTACGCCCGGGCGGTCGAGACGCTGGAGCGCTTCAGAGAGCACCTTGACCAGCCAGCAGATAACCTCAATATCGAGAAAATGCTCGAATGGATGGCGCTGTCTGTGGTCGCCCTGCACCATGCAGGCAAGAGCGCGCAAGCGGCGCGCGTCGCGGCTCGTCTGTTCGCGATGACCGAGCCAGAGGGCTGCATCCGCCTGTATCTGGATGCAGGGGAACCCATGCGACAGGCACTGGAGGCGCTCCTGGAAGCTGCAGGCAAAGGGGACCCAGATGCGCCGCAAGAGGATGAAAACAGCACTTCGGCTCTTTCCCTTTCCAGATCCTACGTGTCGCACTTGCTGGCGGCCTTCGAGCAGGAGGAACGGAAACGCGCTCACAGAGCCGGCACACCCCTCGCAAGAAAGCCCGAGATCCAGCCTGAGCTTACACTAACCGAAGTGCAGAAGCAAGGAGCTGAGTCCCTCTCCCGGCAGGAGCTGAGGGTGCTGCGGAGGCTTTGCGCCGGGCAGACGTACGCGGAGATGGCGGAGGCACTCATCGTCTCCCCCAATACGATTAAGACCCAGGTCAGCAGTATCTATCGCAAGCTGGGCGTGAGCCGGCGCGCCGAAGCCATCGCGGCGACCCAGCGGTTGTCCCTCCTCTAGCCGATAGTCCTCAGACGAGCCCATGCCTGTTGGGGGAAACCGGCATCCCTCGGATTCGCCCGCCGTTTGCTGCGCAATCACCCGTCCAATCACGAACACAGGCGATGTCAGTTTCCCCACCTCCCGGTTATACTCTTCTCAAGCAGAGACGGCAGAGCCACTTCAGAACAAAGGGAGGATACCGATGCATGTATCAATTCGCATCAAAGGGCATCTGGACCCTGGCTGGCAAGAGTGGCTGGAGGGATTACAGATCGTGCACGAGCCAGATGGCACGTCTCGGCTTTCCGGAACGCTCAAGGATCAGCCAGCACTCCATGGAGTGCTCACGAAGATCAGTCATTTGAGCTTGACGCTGCTCTCGCTCGAAAGCCGGGAACCGACGCACAACGAGGGCTGATGAGGTCCTTCTTCGGTAGAAGGCCTCCCCTCGCAGTCGGAGCAGTTTTTTTGCTGATCGACTGTCAGGAGACTGTTTGGAGGCGGCAAGATACCGCGTCCCAGTATATTCATGAGAGAAGGAGAAATACCGTGAGTAAACTACAAGTCGCAGAGTTTTTGACCCTGGATGGGGTCATGGAAGCGCCAGACCAATGGAACGGACCATTCCTGAATGAAGAAATGGGCATGGAGATCGGCAGTAGCCTTTTTCAGTGTGATGCGCTGCTCTACGGGCGCCGGACCTATGAAGAAATGGCAGCCGCCTGGCCAGAGAGAACGGGCGACATGGCTGACCGATTTAACAGCATGCCGAAGTTTGTGGTTTCAACCACTCTCCAAGAGGTGACATGGAATAATTCCAGGTTGATCAAGGGCAATATCGCCGAAGAGGTGTCCAGGCTCAAGCAGCAGTTTGCTCAGGCCATAACGATCCTGGGCAGTGGCGACCTGGTCCGCACTCTCATGCACCAGCACCTCATCGATGAGTATCTACTCATCGTCTGTCCGCTGGTCCTGGGCAAGGGCAAGCGGCTCTTTCAAGACGCAAGCCGAACGACGCTGCGACTGGTCACCTCCAAGGCGTACACGACAGGCGCTGTTTTTCTCACCTACCAACCGATCTAAGGAATGATGGAGACGCTCGGCTCATCGGAGAGCTGCGTGGAATGCGCAGCTCTCCGATGAGCCTCAGCTGGGTCCTCGTGCCGCCAAGTGTAGATTGTACTTGAGTCTGAGGGACACATTGGTGGTATTCGCAAGATGGTCGAACAGGACAAGTACTGCGTTGACATTCTGCGCCAGACGTATGCAGTGCGCAAGGCCATTGAGAAGCTTGAAGCATTGATCCTGGAACAACACCTGCAGACCTGCGTTCCCGAAGGGATCCGCGATGGGAAGGAAGAAGCGGTCATTGCAGAACAGTTCCCGACATTAGATGTGAGCATTGTGTACATGCGATCAGCTGTCTTCGGCCTTCTTATGCATATTAAACTCGTGAACGCCCTTTTTGAGGGTGCCGAGCGCCAGCGTCGCGCAAGTGGGGCGGGTCATCACCAGTTCGCGCCCTAGCTGTTCGACGAGGTCTTCAAAGGTCATGGCCTCAACCTCTTCCGCCGTCATCCCCTGCGTGATCTCCGTTACATAGGAAGCCGCGGCGCGGCTGATTGTGCAGCCCTCGCCCTCCCAGTTGACCGCTTCCAACCTGCCGTCTTTTCCAAAGCGCGCATGCATAGTAATGATATCGGCACACCCCGGATTGCCTCCCTTGAGGCTCACGTCGGCATGCTCCAACGGCCCGTTGTTGCGCGGGTTTTCATAATGATCCATTAAAAATTCGATAGCTTCCTGGCGATCCATGTTTCTTCTCTGAAGCCTCCACATGTCGCTCCCAGGGCGGGGCAAGCCCCGCCCCTACATGTCGCCCCCGTCATAGGTCGTCGGTAGATGTAGGGGCGACCCTTGCGGTCGCCCTGGGCGGGACTGTCCGGTTTCGCAATGGTTTCAATAAACGAGCAACAAAAGCTCCCTATGGTTTCTCGATAGGGGCGCGCACGAGGCTGCCCCACTCGGTCCAGGAGCCATCATAGTTGCGCACGCGCGGATAGCCCAACAGGCGCGTCAGCACAAACCAGGTATGCGCCGAGCGCTCCCCAATGCGGCAGTACGCGATCACTTCCGCGTCTGGCGTTATATCCTTGCCCATGTAGAGCTGGCGCAACTCCTCGACCGACTTGAATGTCCCATCGGCGTTGGCTGCCGTCGCCCACGGGATACTCTTCGCCCCGGGAATGTGCCCTCCACGCTGCGCCCCCTCCTGCGGGTAGTTGACCATATGTAACAACTCCCCCGTGTACTCCTGGGGTGAGCGCACATCGATCAAGCGCCGTCCCGGGTTCTTCAGCCCACTCATCACGTCATCGCGAAACGCCCGGATCGTCTCGTCGGCAGGCTGCGCCGTATAGCTCGAGGCCGCAAAATGTGGAACCTCTTTGGTCATTGGGCGCTGTTCGGCCTCCCACTTGCTGCGTCCCCCGTTCATGATCTTCATGTTGCGGTGCCCATACATGGCAAACAGCCAGTACGAGTAGCAGGCGTACCAGTTGTTCCTGTCCCCATAGAGAATGACCAGGGTGTCATTGCTAATGCCCCAGCGGCTCATGAGTTGCTCAAATGCCTGCTGGCTGACGAAGTCGCGGGCGATGGGATCCTGCACATCCACGTGCCAGTCCAGCTTGACAGCGCCGGGCAGGTGCCCGATTTCATAGAGTAATACGTCTTCGTCCGCTTCGATGAGGCGGATATTGGGATCATTGAGATGCTCAGCGACCCAACTGGTGTCGACCAGTGCCTCTGGATGGGCATAGCCCGAGGTGGCATTATTGCCTGATGTCGCCGTTTCTGATACTGACATGATTTACGTCCTCCTGGCTAAAAATACGTATAGACTTCAGCGCAAACCCACTACTTCAGGGTCCACGCTGAGCAGGGTTGATGTACCGTTCACCTGCTGCTCGTATTGTCCTGTAAGCGAAACCTCAGCCCGTGCAGCAAGATCAATCTGCATCATATCCTACCACATAGGTCGGAATTAGACAAGGGGATGCGCAGCCTTACTCGTTAGCGCCAGTCGCTCCGCCAACCCTGTATTGCGTAAGGCTACGCGATTATTTCTAACCGCCAGCTCTAATGCATAAGGCTGTCCAACCAGCACACAGAGGCGCTTAGCACGGGTAATCGCGGTATAGAGGAGATTGCGCTGCAGCAGCATAGAGTGCTGCTTCACAAGGGGGAGAACAACAGCGGGATATTCACTCCCCTGGCTTTTATGTACTGTTATCGCATAGGCAAGCACCAGTTCGTCCAATTCGTGGAATTCATATTTCACCAGCAGCGGCCCCGACTCTTCCAGGAATTCGACCTTGAGGCTGGAATTGTCTTTGTTGATGCTGCGTACCCAGCCTACGTCGCCATTGAAAACGGCTTTATCGTAGTTGTTGCGCACCTGCATCACTTTATCACCCACGCGCAGGATGTGACCACCCCACTCCAGTTCCACGCTTGACCTGGGATTCAAGCGCGCCTGCAGCTCCTCGTTCAGGCTGTTCACTCCCGTCGGCCCGCGATACATCGGCGACAGGACCTGGATGTCGCTCAGCGAATTGAGGTGATAGCGCGCGGGCAGGCGCCTTTGCACGAGGTCAAGCACGAGATGCTGCACGCGTACCGGGTCCTCCTCTGTGAGAAAAAGGAAGTCGCTAGAGCGATCCACTTGCAAGTTCGGCACCTGCCCGGCATTGATGCCGTGGGCATTGACAATGATCTTGCTCTGTTGCGCCTGGCGAAAGAGTTCTGTCAGGCGTACAGTGGGCAACGCTTCGCTGCGCAAGAGGTCGCGCAGCACATTACCTGGGCCAACGGGAGGCAATTGATCGGCATCCCCCACCAGTAACAGGTGCGCACCCGGCGGCAGCGCCTTCAGCAAGTGATAGAACAACAGAATGTCGATCATCGAGACCTCGTCGACGATCACAAACTGGTACGGCAGTAGATTTGCTTCATCACGCTGATAGGTATTGTCATGCGGCGCGTACTCCAACAGCCGGTGGAGCGTCTTCGCCCGCGCGCCAGTGGCCTCGGAGAGTCGTTTGGCCGCCCTTCCAGTTGGAGCAGCCAAAGCGACCTCGATTTTACGGCTGCGCAACAACATCATCAACGCGCGGATCGAGGTCGACTTACCCGTTCCTGGTCCACCTGTCAGGATGCTCACCTTCTGCTTGTAAGACATCTGCACGGCTGCTCGCTGCCTCTCTGTCAGGTAGATGTTGCGCTTTTGTGCCAGGTGGTTGAATATGGCATCCCACTGCTGCTGTGTGACGGGTGGGAGCATGCTGGGGACACGCAGCAACGCACGTAAGAGACGTGCCGAACCATGTTCAGCATGCCAGAATGGACCGTAGTAGACGCGCTGCTGGAGTTCTGGTTCCTCTGTCTCGCTCCACTCGATAGGTGGCGCTTCATTATCGATTTCATTTTTGAAGCGGCCATTTGCCTCGCCGGCTTGTGTCACAGGCTGTGCAGGAAGGGGAGGTTCAATAAATACATCTCGCTCGCCGCGCAATTGTTCCATCGCCGCGGGCAGTGCTTCATATGATGCCTGCAAGATAAAGGATGCGCGCTGGAGCAGCTCACGCTCCGGCAAAAAGCAGTGACCCTCTTCGTTCGCTGCCTGCGTGAGAACATGCTTAAGCCCCGTTGCCAGGCGCGGCACGCTGTCGCGCGGTAGTCCAAGCTTCACCGCAATCTCATCGGCAGTGCGAAAACCTATTCCATAGACGTCCTGTGCCATTTTATAGGGATTTTCGCGGATCACCTTGATCGAATCCACGCCATACTGCTTATAAATGCGTGTTGCCAGGTTCACCGACACGTCGTAAGACTGCAAGAAGAGGTGCAGTTCCTTGACTTCGCTCTGCTCGGCCCAGGACTTTATAATCTGCTCGCGATCCCTGGCGCTCACACCCTTGACCTCGTTCAGGCGCTCAGGCTGCTGCTCGATGATGGCAAGGGTCTGCTCGCCGAAGTGCTCCACAATGAGTTTCGCCTTCTTCGGTCCGATACCCTTTATCAAGCCAGAGCCAAGGTAGCGGGTAATGCCTTCGATGGAAGCTGGCAGGCGCTGTGTAAAGCTCCTGACGTGCAACTGGCGGCCATACTTGGGATCGCGTTCCCATTCACCTTCAACCGACAGCAGCTCACCAACGTGGATGCCGGGCAGGGTACCAACAATGGTGGCCAGGTCATCGCGAAACAGCCGCCCATTGTCATTGGTGCGAAAGCGTGCAACGGTGTAATGGTTGTCTTCGTTGCGAAAAACGATGCTCTCAACGGAGCCTTCGAGTGTAGGCATACAGAACTATTCCATCCAGGAGATGCGAGACCAGAAATTCCCTTCCATATTAGCACAGTTATGGGAAGGCGTCGAGTTTGTGACGTATATATAGCTCCCAGGGCAACCTCAAGGGCCCACTCCACCCTACTCCACCACCCTTGCCCCTACCATACTACGGCTTCGCTGCCCCAACATCTTTTTGATGTTGACGATTTCAACCCCCGATATGTGGGAGAACCACGTATATACCTTGTGGCATTCCCTTCTTGCCTGTATAATATCTTGTAGCAAGAGAGCAATATGTTGCGTTCTTTTTAGACGAACTGCGCTGTATGTATTTTCACACCTGAGCGGGTGACGGGGCAATCGTTATGATCTCCCAGCAAGCCTTATTTCCTGGAGAGCTCCTTCTCAATACGCTATTCAGAAATCGTTACTTCATCATGAGTCAGGTTGGCGCAGGTGGCTTCGGTTCGGTATACAAGGCAAGGGACACACAGAACGGAGATCGCCTCGTTGCTATCAAGGAAGTGAGTTTGCTGGGGCTGCATCCACATGCGATGATTGAAGCCACCGCCGCCTTTCAGCGTGAAGTCAGCGTGTTATCGCAGCTGGATCATCCCAATCTACCACGCTTATATGAGTACTTTCAGGACCCTGGACATTGGTACATGGTCATGGACTTCATCGCGGGCGAAACACTCGAGGAATACCAGAGCAAAGCACCCAACAGGCGCCTTCTCCTCAGTGAAGTACTTGAAATCGGGCTTCAACTCTGTAGAGTCCTGGATTACTTGCATTCACAACAACCGCCCATCATCTTCCGCGATCTCAAACCTGCCAACATTATGCGCACTCCCACAAAACAGCTCTACTTGATCGATTTTGGCATCGCACGCTACTTCAAGCCAGGACAGGCCAAAGACACCGTCGCCCTCGGTTCGCCTGGATATGCCGCCCCAGAGCAGTACGGCAAAGCACAAACCACTCCACGTGCCGATATCTACAGCTTAGGGGCTGTTTTGCATCAATTACTCACCGCGCGGGATCCTTCAGAAGCGCCGTTTCGCTTTCTACCACTTCGTCCCACAAGCCACTCCGACCCTGGATCGCTCACCACAAGTATGGTGG
>WNGJ01000644.1_pt1 | contig 32506 bp, 35 predicted proteins | sample 5400611 | NCBI WGS metagenome assembly WNGJ01 (sample SAMN13153375, study PRJNA577476) | soil metagenome | isolation source: 40 cm soil or saprolite under Garry oak tree replicate 1 | place: USA:California | collected 2016-06-15
GCGCCCAGCCCCCACCCACGCCGCCAGCAAACGATCGACACAACCCCCGGTGGATCCAGGTGAAGGCGGGCTGCAGAAGGGTGCAGCCGGGCCCGGTGCTGACACCGGCATACTGCAGGGCCCGTCGGCCGTCAGCAGACTTGTCACCTCCGCCATTAAAGATCTTTAGTCGATGGTACACAGGGAGCGAAGGGTGGCATCCTGGCCTGTACTGGCGTTGTGGGATGGTTGTGTGAGTGCCGCGGTGGAGCATTCCGACATCCGATACGTGGTCGATCCGGTGCACCTCGATGGCACTCTAACCGGGCAGCCGCCGAGGATGCGGCACGACCCGGACTGTGGCCACTTCAAGTGGGGCGATGGCACGATCCTGGGTACTCCAAAGCTGGCGACCGACGAGCAGATGAGGGTGCTGAGGGCGTGCAAGCACTGTGTCAAGAGACGCTCTAGTTAGTAGAGAGTTGGTGCACCTAGGCGGGCCGAACCGCCGACCTACCGCTTTCAGGCCGCGCAAATGCCCAGCGTGGGGACGGCCAAAGCGTGGCGGGTGGCGGGCGTTGGCTGCTGCTGTCAGGCTGCCCGCGGTTACGCCTGTTCCGTACACTTGATGGCATGACATCCAGGGAGCGCCTCCACCGCCTCGTCGACGACCTTAGCGACGACAAGGCGACGGTTGCGCTCACCCTGCTTGAGAGCCAGCTAGTCGACGAGCCCGAGCCTGCTACCCAGCCTGAGTTCTTCGGCATGCTGCACTCGGGCAAGGGAGACCTAGCAGCGCGGTCAGAGGAGATCCTGCGAGCCGAGTTCGGCCGCCGTTGATCATCGTTGATACCGGGCCGCTGGTCGCGGCTGCTGACGCTGACGATCATGACCATGAGCGCTGCGTGGCCATGTTCCGGGCCGCCCGCCGCCCGTGGCTGGTCCCGCAGCCGGTGATCGCGGAGGTCTGCTACCTGCTGGAGCGTGAGCGCGGCAGCCAAGTGGAGGCGGCGTTCCTGCGCTCGTTCGGGCGGCGCGAGATGACGCTCGCCCCGCTGACCACCGAGGACACGAACGTGGGCGGGGCCTGATGCTGGTTGAAGCGCTGTGCGAGCGATGGAACGGCCTTCGGTGGGGCGAGCTGACCGAGCTTCGGGTCCGCGACTTGGACTCGGCTCACGCATCCTGACCGTGAGCCGCGCCGTGGTGGAGGTACAGCCGCGTTTCCATCCCGAGGGTGGCCGGTTCCTGCTCCGCCGAATGGTAGCCGTCCCGGTCCAGTTGGCTCAGCCGCTGTCACTTACAGCGTCAAGCACCCGGCGCAGGTCGTCGACGAAACCGGGCAACTGCTCGTTGGCGGTCGTGTGCAGGACGTCCATGTCGATTGACCAGTAGCCATGGATGATCCGGTTCCGTAGTCGTAGCGGCTGCTGCCACGCGATCTCAGGGAAGCGCGATTTGACGGATGCCGAGAGCTGGCCGACGGCCTCGCCGAGCACCGTGAAGTTCCACAGGAGGGCGTCGCGGCGCTGACGGTCGGCCTGCAGATCGTCGGCTCCCACTGCGCGGGCGAGTTCTTGTGCCCGCTCAGCCGCGTCGATCATCTCGGTGAGCAGGAGAATGTCACGCTGCATATAGCGGCCGGGCCTCGGCGAGGACCGAGGGACGCAGGAGTGGGTGCAGCGCCCGCGATGACACCAGGTCCACCCGGCGGCCGAACAGGTCTGTCAGTTCGTCGGCGAGTTGCTCGATCTCCCAGCCCAGCCGGCGTCCGGGCTGGAGCGTGTAGAGAACGTCGATGTCGCTGTCTGAGTGTGCCGTGTCACGAGCTTGCGAGCCGAAGATCTTCAGCTCGGCGATGCCGTACCTTTCGCAGATGGCGGCCAGCTGCTCCCGGTTGACTTCGACACCCGGTGCGATCAGCATGATCCAAGGTTATCCCGACCACAACGTGAGCGCCTGCAGGCACACCCCGGAACCTGCCTGCGGCTTCGGGTGGTGATCGAAACGTCACCTAAATCGACCCATTGCGGCGAAGGGATATACGCTCCACAGCTATGGCCTTCTCCGCGCCCGTTTTCGATCCGCGGGCAGTTGCCGAAGGCCGCGCGCCCGGCCGGACCAGCGTCGGCCTGATCGCCGGCACCGTTGTAGCGGCGGCCTGCGCCCTGATCATGCTGCTGATTTATGCGGGCGAGAGCGAGTTGCGCGGGCACAGCGAACTGCCGTTTCTGATCGCCGTCCCGCTCGCTCTGGTGCCCGTACCGTTGCTCATCGCGCTGGTCCTGTTCGCCGACCGGCTGGAACCTGAGCCCCGGATAAATTTGATCTTCGCCTTCACCTGGGGCGCGGGGGTCGCGGCTCTGGTCGCCGTCATCATCAACACGCTGGGGCTGGAGTACGTGACGATGCCCGCACTGGGCAAGACCGCCGGACAGTACGTGTCCGCGACCTTCGGCGCCCCGCCCGTCGAAGAGACCCTCAAGGGGCTGGTCCTGATCCTGCTGCTCCGGCTGCGCAGGCAGGAACTCGACGGCCCGACGGACGGCATCATCTACGCCGCCATGGTGGGCCTGGGTTTCGCGATGATGGAGAACATCAGCTACTACATCGACGCCCTGCTGAAGCCGGAGATCGGCGGGGCGAAGCTGCTCGGCACGACCTTCGTCGTGCGCGGCGTCCTTTCGCCGCTCGCCCATCCCATCTTCACGTCGATGACGGGCATCGCGGTCGCCTACGCCGCGTCCCACCGGCGCGCCAACTGGGCGATACCCGTGGGCTTGCTGGGGGCGATACTGCTGCACGGCACCTGGAACGGGCTGTCGGAGTTCGGCCTGGCCGGGCTCGGTGTCGCCTACCTGATCTTGACCTGCGTCCTGGCGGGCCTGATCGCTGTCCTGGTCGCCGACAGGCACAAGATCGTTTGGCTGATCAGGCGGTTCCTGCCTGCGTACGTGCCCACGGGCCTGGTGACTCCGCAGGACATCCAGATGCTTGCCACGTTGCACGGCCGCCGGAAAGCCCGGCACTGGGCGCGGATGAGCGGGGGCAGGCCGGCGGCGAAGGCCATGGCCGACTACCAGCTCGCCGCGACCGAGCTGGCCATGCTGCACCAGCGCGCGGAACGCGGCGTCATCTCGGCGCCGGACTTCGAGTCACGCAGGCAGGCGCTGCTCGGGCTGATGCATGCGGCCCGGCTCGCGTTCCTGAGCCAGCGCCCGCGCCCGCCGGAGCCGCCGTGGGCATCGCGCGGCCCGTCCGGGTTCACCCGGGGGGATGCTTACCGCGTCCCCGTTCCGCCGCCCGGCTTTCCTCCAGCGGGGCCGGCGCCCTGGTACCGGCAGGGTCCGCCGGCCGGTCCGGGCGGCACTACAGGCTAGGCGCCGCGTCAGCCGCCGCGGCAGCGTCACCCCCCCTGGCCGCGTCAGCCGCCGTGGCTGGGTCAGCCCCCCCGGCTGGGTCAGCCGCCGTGGCCGGTGCCGCGACCGCCCGGTCCGCGGCGGACGCCGGGCCGGCGCCGGGGTCGCGCAACGCGAAGAACAGCAGCAGTGCGGTGATCCACACCAGCACCGACCCGAGCACATGCAGGCCGACGAGAACCGGCGGGAGACCGGTGAAGTACTGGGTGTAGCCGAGCGCTCCCTGGACTCCCATGACGGCGAGAAGCACCCAGCCCAGCCTGACCGCCCGCGCCGGCGCGCCGGTCAGCTTCAGCCCGACGGCGAGGGCGACCGCCAGGCCGCCGAACAGCCACCCGATGTCGGCATGCAGTTGCGTGACACCCTCCAGTGGAAGGTGATACCTGGGCGCCGCCGCGTTGCCTGCGAGCGGGCCCGTACCGGTGACCACGGTCCCGGCCGCGAACATCAGGCCGGCCATCGCGATCACGAGCGTGCTGAGCACCCGCAGGTCGGGCCGCACGGGCGAGCGCGCGGGCGAGCGTGCGGGCGAGCGTGCGGGCGCGGCGGGCTCGCCGAACCGTGTGTACAGCTCGCCGCACCGTACGTACAGAACGACGGTCACCGCGACGATCGCCATGGACACCAGAAAGTGGACCGAGACCATGGCCGGGTTCAGCGCGGTCAGCACCGTGATACCGCCCAGCACCGCTTGCAGCAGCACGCCGGTCGGCTGCGCCGCCGCGAGCCACACCAGGTCGGCGCGGCGCGCGCCCCGGGATTCACCGCCCGCACCGCCCACAGGATCCGAAGGACCCGAAGGGCCGGCGGGCCGCAGCCGCCATGCGGCCAGGAAAACGGCGACTGCGACGGCCATGACGACGAACGTAAGCAGCCGGTTGGTGAACTCGACCCAGGTGTTGACGAGCGTCTGCCCAGGCGTGTGGGTGGCGACGAGGCTTCTTGTGGTGCACGCGGGCCAGTCGGGACAGCCGAGCCCGGACTGGCTCAGCCTGACGGCCGCACCGGTGACGATGATGGCGGAGTTGGCCACGACGCTGGTGAGCGCGAGCCCGCGCATGGATCGAAGGGTCGGTGACCATACCAGGGCGGCCAGCCGCGCCAATGCACCGGCCGGCGCGGGCGAGCGCGCGGAACCGCCCGGGGCGCTGACGTTGGTGGCCACCCGCTCATCGTAGGAGCCGTGCCGCGGGGCCGGGTTACCCGGTCACGTCTGCGGCCGCCCGTCACGTCTTCAGCCCGCCCGCCGACGCGCCGCGCGTTGCGCCGATGCATGCCACCATGACGCAGCCGACCGCGATCCATTCGGTGGCGGTGAGCAACTGACCGAGCAGGATGAGCCCAACGAGTGCCGCGACCGCTGGTTCGAGGCTCATCAGGATGCTGAACACCCGTGGCGGCATCCTGCGCAGCGCCTCCAGCTCCAGTGAGTAGGGGATGACGGACGACAGCAGCCCGATGCACGCACCGACCGCCAGGATCTGCGGCCGGAACATCGCTGTTCCGCCCGCCACGATGCCGAGGGGGGTGATGGCCACGGCGGCGACCGCCATCGCGATGGTCAGGCCGGCAGAGCCGGGGAAGCGCCGCCCGGTCGAGGCGGCCAGCAGAATGTAGGCGGCCCAGCACCCGGCCGCGACGAGCGCGAACGCGACACCGATCACGGTGACGTGCCCGCCGCCACGGGTCAGCAGCGCGGCGCCGCTGGCCGCGAGCACGACCCAGCCGAGATCGATGAGGCGGCGCGAGGCCGCGACGGCGACGCCGAGCGGGCCGAGGAACTCGATGGTGACCGCGACGCCCAGCGGTATGCGAGCGAACGACTGGTAGATCGCGAAGTTCATGGCGGCGAGCGTCAGGCCGAACATGGCGGCCACGGCGAGCGAGCGCCAGCCGGCGGCCCGCCGCGTTATCCCGGCCGCCCGTCCGGGCACCAGACGGCGAACCTGCCCGGGCCGCGGCGCCGGGCCGCCCGGTGCGGTGGGCCCGGCCACTTTGTGTCCCCGCCGCAGGCGGGCGGCGACGGCCGGCACCGCCATCACGACGGCGGACGACCATAGCCGCAACAGCGTGACGGCGGCCGGCGGGACCACGGCGAAAAGCCGGCTGGCGAGGCCGGCCCCGACCTGGACCGAGACGATGCCCGCCAGGATCAGCGCGGATGGCGGCAGTGCGCCAAGGATCGCGCCCGGCGTAAGCCGCGATTTGCGGCCGCTGGCCAGGGTGCCTGTGCGTATCGCCGTACCGAGCGCGAACACCCGTTCAGTCCCAGCGGAAAAAGCGCGCGGCGAGCGCAGCGCCAATGATCGCCCAAACGGCCAGAATTGCCAGGTCGCGCCAGGGCAGCCCGGATCCGTGCTGCAGCACAGAACGGAGCCCGCCGGAAAGCGCCGAGATCGGCAGCAGTTCGAGCACGCCGCGCATGCCCGCGGGAAACTTCGACAGCGGGAACATCACCCCGCCGAGGCCGAGCAGCATCAGGTAGACGAGGTTGGCGGCCGCGAGGGTCGCCTCGGCCCGCAGCGTCCCCGCCATCAGCAGGCCAAGGCCGCTGAACGCCGCGGTACCCAGCAGGACAAGCGCTGGCAGCGCCAGCGCCGCGCCCCAGCCGCCATGGGGCTGCCAGCCGAGCCCGAACGCAACGGCCGTGATCACCGCGAGCTGCAGTATCTCGATCGCGAGCACGGTGACCGTGCGCGCGGCCACCAGCCCGCCGCGTGACAGCGGCGTTGTGCCGAGCCGTTTCAGCACGCCGTATCTGCGCTCGAAGCCGGTGGCGATCGCCTGGCTGGCGAAGGCGGTGGACAGGACCGCCAGCGCGATGACCCCTGGGGTGAGGAAGTCCACCCGGCTGCCTCGGCCAAGGTTGAGCACGGACGCTTCGCTGAACCCGGTGAGCAGCAGAACCGGGATGATCAAGGTGAGGAGGAGCTGTTCACCGTTGCGCAGCAGGCCACGGGCGTCGAACATGGCCTGCGCCGCGACCATCCGCCGAAGTGGCGCCGCCCCAGGTTCGGGCGAAAGATCATTGACCTTAACGGCTGCCGCATGGCGCGCCCCCTGCGCCTCCTGCGCCGCTCCAGGAAGTCCAGGCGCTCGTGCCGTCAGCCCGGGGTCCGGGTTTTCCCGCCTGGGGGTGCCGTGTCCCACCGGGTTGGCGGTGTCGACCGTAGGACTGCGCGCCGCCCGCCCAGCCTGCGCCGCCTGCGGCGCATCGGGGGGTCCGGGGGGTCGCCCCCCCGGGCTGGCGGCGCTCATGGGCGTAGCTCCCGCCCGGTCAGCTCGAGGAACACGTCCTCGAGCGTGCGGCTCGCAAGCCTCAGGTCGTCGGTCCGCACCTGATGGGCGCCGCACCAGGCGGCGACGGCGGTGAGCAGTTCAGGCGTGCCTGCCTGGTCATCGGGTGTGTCGATCACATAGTGACCCGCCGGCGACTCACTGGCGGTGGTTCCCGCGGGCAGGGTGGCGATCAGGGCGCCGAGGCCGAGGCCGGGCCTGGAACGCAGCCGAAGCTGCCGGCGGCCGCCGGTGAGCGACCCCGGCGTGCCCGCGGCGACCAGGCGCCCGTGGTCGATGATCGCGACACGGTCCGCCAGCCGTTCGGCTTCATCCATCAGATGCGTGGTCAGCACGACGCTCACCCCGGCCGCGCGAAGCTCCGCGATCAGGTCCCAGGTGGCGAGCCGGGCCTGCGGGTCCAGGCCCGCGGTCGGCTCGTCCAGAAACAGCAGCCGGGGCCGGCCGATGACGGCAGCGGCCAAAGACAGCCGCTGCCGCTGCCCACCGGACAGCCGCCGCACCGGCGTCCGCACACTGCCGGTGAGGCCGAGCCGGTCGAGCAGCGCCCCGGGATCGGCGGGCCTGGCATGGAAGCTCGCCATCAAGCGGAGATACTCACCCGGCCGCGCGGTGGGAGGCATCCCGCCGGACTGTGGCATGACGGCGACCTGCGACCGCAGCACGCGAGCGTCGCGGGCCGGATCGAGACCGAGGACCCGTACCTTGCCCGTGTCGGGGCGCAGGTATCCCGCGCAGATTTCCACGGTGGTGGTCTTGCCCGCGCCGTTCGGGCCGAGCAGCGCGGTGACCTCGCGGCGCGCGGCACGCAGCGTGAGGCCGTCGAGAGCAGCCACCGGCCCGTAACGCTTCGCCAGCCCGGTGATCTCGACAGCGGGCACACTCACGCAGGCGAGTGTAGTGGCGGCCGGTAGGAGGAATCCTCTTCGGCCCTGCTGGCCACTGACGCGTGGTGAGCGTAAGGAGCGCGCCAGGCGGACCTGCCGGCCGCCGTGGCCCGCCTGCCCTCACTCCACCGTGACGCTCTTGGCCAGGTTGCGCGGCTTGTCGATGTCCCTGCCGAGCTTGACCGCGACGTGGTAGGCGAAAAGCTGCAACGGGATGGTGAGCAGGATCGGGTTCAGCTCGGGTTCGTTGCACGGCACCTTGATGACCACGTCCGCGAGGCCGCCGGGAAGATCGGCGTTCGTGACCGCGATCACCGGGCCGCCGCGGGCCTTCACCTCTTCTATCGTGCCGATGTGCTTGGCGAGCAGCTCGTCACCTGGCACGACGGCCACCGTCGGCATGCTCGTGTCGATCAGGGCCAGCGGCCCGTGCTTCAGCTCCGATGCCTGGTAGGCCTCGGCATGCACGTAGGAGATCTCTTTCAGCTTCTGTGCGCCCTCCCGCGCGACCGGCCAGCCACGTACCCGGCCGACGAAGAACATGTGCTTCGCGTCCGCGTACCTGCTCGCCACCGCGGCGATCGCGTCTTCTTCCGCGAGTATCTGGGCGATCTGCTCGGGCAGCCAGCGCAGGCCGGCCACGATCCGCCGCCCATCGGCGACGGACAGGTCGCGGACCCGGCCGAACAACAGGCCAAGCATCGCGAACACGACGGCCATGTTGGTGAATGCCTTGGTGGAGGCGACGGCCACCTCCGGCCCCGCGTGCAGGAAGATGCCGTTGCCGCATTCGCGGCCGATCGCGCTGCCGACCACGTTCACGGTCCCGAGCAGCCGGCCGCCCTTGCGCTTGAGTTCCTGCACGGCAGCGAGCGTGTCGAGCGTCTCGCCGGACTGGCTCACCGCGACGAACAGCGTGTGCGGGTCGACCGCGGGGTTACGGTAGCGGAACTCCGAGGCCGGCTCCGCGTCGGAGGGGATCCGCGCGAACTCCTCCATCAAGGCCGCGCCCATCTGGCCGGCGTAGTAGGCGGATCCGCAGCCGAGGAACGTCACCCGCCTGATCGTGTGGACGTCGCGAGCGGTGATCTCGATGCCGCCGAGGCGTGCCGTGGCGAACCGGTCGTCCAGCCGGCCGAGCAGCGCCCGCCGGACCGCCTCGGGCTGTTCGCTCATCTCCTTGCGCATGTAGTCGGAGAAGCCGCCGAGGTCGTAGTCCTCGGTCGTCAGCTCGACCGTGGTCGGCATCTTGTCGGTCGGCCGCGCCCCCATCGTGCTTGTGTGGAACTCGTGCGCGCGGACGGTCGCCAGTTCGCCGTCATCGAGGTAGACGACCCGCTGCGTGTGCCGCACCAGGGCCGCCACGTCGGAGGCGACGAACATCTCGTCCTTGCCGACGCCGAGCACGATCGGGCTTCCGTTGCGGGCCACGACGAGCTCGCCCGGCCTGCGGGCATCGAGCACGAGCAGGCCGTAAGCTCCCTCGACCCGGTGCAGCGTGGCGCGCACCGCGTCCTCGAGTGAGGCGGCGCCGCCGGTGATCGCGGCGGCGATCAGATGCGCGAGCGCCTCCGTGTCGGTCTCGGAGACGAGTTTGGTCCCGCTGGCGGTGAGCTCACTGCGCAGCCGTTCGGCGTTCTCGATGATTCCGTTGTGCACGACCGCGATACGGCCGCTCGCGTCGGTGTGCGGGTGCGCGTTGACGTCGCTCGGCTCGCCGTGCGTCGCCCACCTGGTGTGCCCGATGCCCACCGTCGCCGGCGTGGGCGTGCCGACGAGGTCACGCAGGCCGGCCACCCGCACCGCCGCCTTGGTCACCCGGAGCCTGCCGCGGTGGACGACCGCGATCCCGGCGGAGTCGTAGCCGCGGTACTCCAGCCGGTGCAGGCCCTCGAGCAGAATGGGGGTTGCCTGGCGCTGGCCGATATAGCCGACGATCCCGCACATCGGGGTGCTCCTTTTCTGTGGCCGCGGCCGTGACCGCAGCGGGGGGCCGCGGCTGTGCCGCTGCTGGGGGCCACTCCGTGGCCGCTGCTGGGGCCGCTTCCGTGGCCGCCTGTCCGGATCCGGTGGCGCCGCCGCGTGCCGCCTGACGGCCGGCCGCGACAGCGCCGTTGCGCGTCAGCCGTAGACGATGCGGCGAAGCTGACGCTGCGACAGTCCCGGGGCGGCGACCGGCCGATGCGTCAGCTCAGCCGCGATCAGCGGCCAGATCTGTGGATTTCTGTACTGGCGCTGGTGCAGCTCGTCATGCCTGCGGCGTACGTATTCCGCCGCGGTCTCGCCGAAGTAGGCGATAACGTCCGCGATGACACGTTCCGCGGTGCCCGGCGGCAGTCCCGTGGTGGTGCAGACGTGCCGCACGAGGTCGTAAGGGGCCGGAGGTGCCACACCAGCGGAGCCTGTCAACAATAACGGTCCAGGTCAAGTTTTCTGCCCGAAATCGGGCAGGAAGTCTGCCCTAAGGTCCTGCAGCACGGCACTGATGTGAAAGACGCCACGCGGCTTGGCGTTGCGCGCAGGGAAGGATTTACGCCACACTGATGTTGTGAAAAATATGCGGCAGCTGGACGCGACCACAGGGGCGGCGGGACACGACACCCGCGCGCCGGTGGATGCTGCCGCGCTGCGCACCCGCTCCAGCGGCGCCGCGCACCCCGGTGAGCGGGGCACCAGCGAGCGGGGCACCAGGGCGCGCGTGGCCCGGCTGATCCTGGAAAACGGTCCCGTCACCGCGTTCGCGCTGAGCGGCAGGCTCGGTCTTACCCCCGCGGCAATCCGGCGGCACCTGGATGCGCTCCTGGCGGACCGGATGATCGAGGCGCGGAAGGCGCGCGTGCACGGCAGCCGCGGCAGAGGGCGCCCGGCCAAGGTGTTCGTCATCACGGATGCGGGCAGAAGCGCGTTCGAGCACGCATACGACGATCTGGCGAGCAGCGCGCTGCGGTTCCTCGCCCGGACACGAGGACTTGAGGCGGTCGCCGAGTTCGCCCGCGAACAGGTCGCTGACCTGGAGTGGCGCTACCGGCCCGTGGTCGAGGCAGCGCCCGAGCAGGCGCGGGCGGCGGCGCTCGCGGCCGCGCTGACGGCCGATGGCTACGCCGCCTCGGCGGGCATCGCGCCCGCCGGCGGGGGCCAGCAGCTTTGCCAGCATCATTGCCCGGTCGCCCACGTCGCGGCCGAGTTCCCTCAGCTTTGCGAGGCGGAGACCGAGGCGTTCGGCCGCCTGCTCGGCACGCCGGTACAGCGGCTTGCCACCATCGCGCACGGCGACGGGATCTGCACGACGCACGTGACCGACCTGTCGATGATGCGCTCGCCTGGAACCCCCGCCACGAAACCGCCCATCACCAAGTCCCATCATGAAGACATGAAGACTGAGTCCGGAGGGCTCCCTTAATGACTACAACGACACGTCCCGAGCTCGAGGGGCTTGACCGATACAAGTTCGGCTGGTCCGACACGGACGTGGCCGGTGCCGCCGCGCAGCGTGGCCTCTCCGAGGATGTCGTGAGGGGCATCTCGGCCAAGAAGAACGAGCCGGAGTGGATACTCGGCCTGCGCCTGAAGGGGCTGCGGCTGTTCGGCAAGAAGCCGCTGCCCGCGTGGGGCGCCGATCTGTCCGAGATCGACTTCGACAACATCAAGTACTTCGTCCGGTCGACGGAGAAGCAGGCGGCAAGCTGGGACGAGCTTCCGGCGGACATCAAGAACACCTACGACAGGCTGGGTATCCCCGAGGCGGAGAAGCAGCGCCTCATCGCCGGCGTGGCCGCGCAGTACGAGAGCGAAGTCGTCTACCACAAGATCCGCGAGGACCTGGAGGAGAAGGGGGTCATCTTCCTCGACACCGACACGGCGCTGCGGGAGCACCCGGACCTGTTCCAGGAGTACTTCGCCACGGTGATCCCGCCAGGTGACAACAAGTTCGCGGCGCTCAACACCGCGGTCTGGTCGGGCGGTTCGTTCATCTACGTGCCACCCGGTGTGCAGGTGGAGATCCCGCTGCAGGCGTACTTCCGGATCAACACGGAAAACATGGGCCAGTTCGAGCGGACGCTCATCATCGTGGACGAGGGTGCCTACGTCCACTATGTGGAGGGCTGCACCGCACCGATCTACAAGTCGGACTCGCTGCACTCCGCGGTGGTCGAGATCATCGTGAAGAAGGACGCGCGGTGCAGGTACACGACCATCCAGAACTGGTCGAACAACGTGTACAACCTGGTCACCAAGCGAGCCGTCGCCTACCAGGGCGCGACGATGGAGTGGATCGACGGCAACATCGGCTCCAAGGTCACGATGAAGTACCCGGCCGTGTACCTGATGGGTGAGCACGCCACCGGCGAGACGCTTTCCGTCGCGTTCGCGGGCGAGGGCCAGCACCAGGACGCCGGTGCCAAGATGGTGCACTGCGCGCCGCACACCTCCTCCACGATCGTGTCCAAGTCGGTGGCGCGCGGCGGTGGCCGTACCTCCTACCGCGGCCTGGTTCAGGTACAGGACGGAGCCAGCCAGTCCAGGTCCACGGTCAAATGCGATGCCCTGCTCATCGACGCGATCAGCCGCTCCGACACCTATCCCTACGTGGATGTTCGTGAAGACGACGTGGAGATGGGCCACGAGGCCACGGTCTCGAAGGTTTCCGAGGACCAGCTCTTCTACCTCATGAGCCGTGGCATGACCGAGGACGAGGCGATGGCCACGATCGTCCGCGGTTTCGTCGAGCCGATCGCGCGCGAACTGCCGATGGAGTACGCGCTCGAGCTGAACCGGCTGATCGAACTCCAGATGGAGGGGGCAGTCGGCTGATGGCGGGAACTCAGGGGGCCGGCCCGACGGCGGTCCCTCTGTCCAGGCTGCATGGGCGTGCGTCCTACGACGTGGCCGATTTCCCCGTGCCCAGCGGCCGCGAGGAGGAGTGGCGGTTCACTCCGCTGCGGCGCCTGCACGGCCTGCATGCCGACGTCGGCCAGCCCGCGGATGCCCAGGGCGCCGTGGACCAGGGCGCCGTGGAACCGCCCGGCGTGGCAGGACCAGGCAAGGTCATTGTCGAGGCCGATGCGCCGCCGCAGGTCCGGGTGGAAACGGTCGGCCGGGCAGATCCAAGGCTCGGCCGCGCGTTCGTGCCCACCGACCGGGTGAGCGCCCGCGCCTACGGCGCCTTCCACGAGGCGACCGTCGTCACGGTGCCGAAGGACACGGTCGCCAGCCGGCCTACCGTGCTTTCCGTGCGCGGCGAGCGGGCGGGTGGGCCGGCCGGCGGGCACGCGTTCGGCCACCTCCTCGTCGAGGTCGAGCCGTTCGCCGAGGCCGTGCTCGTGCTCGACCACTCGGGCAGCGCGGTCTATGCGGACAATGCCGAGTTCGACGTGCGCGACGGCGCCTCGCTGTCGGTCATCACCGTGCAGGGCTGGGCGGACGACGCCGTGCACCTGTCGCATCACCATGCGCAGCTCGGCCGCGACGCCCGGATCAAGCACGTGACCGTGACGCTCGGCGGCGACGTTGTCAGAATCGCTCCCTCGGTCCGCTACCGCGGCCAGGGCGGCGAGGCCGACCTGTTCGGCCTTTACTTCACCGACGCCGGTCAGCACCACGAGCACCGGCTGTTCGTGGACCACGCCGTGCGCGGCTGCCGCAGCAGGGTGGAGTACAAGGGTGCCCTCCAGGGCGAGGGCGCGCACGCGGTATGGATCGGCGACGTGATCATCCGCGCCGAAGCAACGGGCACGGACACCTACGAATACAACCGCAACCTCGTGCTCACCGACGGCACCCGGGTGGATTCCGTGCCGAACCTTGAGATCCTGACCGGCGAGGTGGCCGGGGCCGGGCACGCAAGCGCGAGCGGCCGGCTCGAGGATCATCATCTCTTCTACCTGATGGCGCGCGGTATCCCCTACGAGGAAGCACGCCGCCTGGTGATCAGGGGCTTCTTCGGCCAGTTGATCGAGCGGATCGACGTCCCAAGCCTGCGGCCGAGGATAGCCGCGGCGATCGAGGCCGAACTGCAGCGCAGCGGAGGTCAGCGGCCATGACAGAACTCACCACGTTCGTGCGTGCCTGTGCGCTTTCTGACCTGCCGGACGAGGGCATGATCGGCGTCGACATCAACGGCGAACCGGTCGCCATCGTGCGCGCGCAGGGCGAGATCTTCGCCCTGCGCGACGTCTGCTCGCACGCGGAGGTCGCGCTTTCAGAGGGCGAGGTCTACGACTACACGATCGAATGCTGGCTGCACGGATCCTGTTTCGATCTGCGCACAGGTAACCCCACCGGGCCGCCAGCGACCGTCGCGGTACCGACCTATCCAGTGAAGCTCGAAGGCGATGACGTCCTCGTGTCGCTTGGCGCCCAGGTGCCCGGGCGCTGAGGCGGCAACCCGATGAAGAAGAACCGGAGACATAGCAGCCATGTCCACCCTTGAAATCCATGACCTGCACGTCAGCGTGGCGGACGCCGGGGGCCCGAACCGGGAGATCCTGAAGGGCGTCGATCTCACTGTGGCGGCCGGGCAGACCCACGCGCTCATGGGCCCGAACGGCTCGGGCAAGTCCACGCTCGCGTACGCGATCGCCGGGCACCCCAAGTACAAGGTCACCAGCGGGACGGTGACCCTGGACGGCGCGGACGTGCTCGCCATGAGCGTGGACCAGCGCGCGCGGGCCGGCCTGTTCCTTGCCATGCAGTACCCGGTCGAGGTGCCTGGTGTGTCGGTGTCGAATTTCCTTCGCACCGCGGTGACCGCGGTGCGCGGCCAGCCGCCCAAGCTGCGCGACTTCATGAAGGAGATGCGGGGGGCGATGGCCGGCCTGGCCATCGATCCGGCCTTCGCGGAACGCAATCTCAACGAGGGCTTTTCCGGCGGTGAGAAGAAGCGGCACGAAATCCTGCAGCTTGAGCTGCTGCAGCCGAAGATCGCCGTGCTTGACGAAACCGACTCCGGACTCGACATCGACGCGCTCAGGATCGTTTCCGAGGGTGTCAACCGCTTCCGCGCCCAGGAGGGTCGCGGCGTGCTGCTGATCACTCACTACACCCGGATCCTGCGCTACGTGACGCCGGATTTCGTGCACGTGTTCGTCGGCGGAAGAATCGTCGAGGAAGGCGGCCAGGAACTCGCGGAGGCGCTCGAGGCCGATGGCTACGAGCGCTTCGTGAAGGCAGGCGCATCATCATGACCGTGACACCACCCGCCACGACACCACCCGCCGTCTCGCCGCCCGCCAGTTCGCCGCTGCCGGTGCAGCAGATCCGGGGCGACTTCCCGATCCTGGCGCGAACGGTGCGGGCTGGCAGGCCGCTGGTGTATCTCGACTCCGGGGCGACCTCGCAGAAGCCGCGGCAGGTGCTCGATGCCGAGCGTGAGTTCTACGAGCGGCACAACGCCGCGGTGCACCGGGGCGCTCACCTGCTGGCCGAGGAGGCGACAGACGCGTACGAGGGCGCGAGAGATACGGTGGCCTCGTTTGTCGGAGCGCAGCCCGGCGAGATCATCTTCACCAAGAACGCGACCGAGGCGATCAATCTGGTCGCCTATTCGATGAGCAACGCGGCCACGGCCGCCGCTGATCCCGCGGCTGGGCTCTTCGCTGTCGGGCCGGGCGACGAGGTCGTCGTGACGGAGCTTGAGCACCACGCCAACCTGGTGCCGTGGCAGCAGTTGTGCCAGCGGACCGGCGCGACGCTGCGCTGGTTCGGTCTCACCGAGGATGGGCGGCTCGACCTTGGCGCGCTAAGCACCCTGCTGTGCGACCGCACCAAGATCGTCGCGCTGAGCCATCAGTCGAACGTCCTCGGCACGATCCCGCCGGTGACCCAGATCGCCCGCCGCGCGCATGAGGTGGGCGCCCTGGTGCTTGCCGACGCCGCGCAGTCGGTCCCGCATCAGCCGGTGGACGTGTCCACGCTCGGCGTCGACTTCCTGGCGTTCTCCGGCCACAAGATGCTCGGGCCTACGGGCATCGGTGTGCTGTGGGGGCGGCGCGGTCTGCTCGAAGCGATGCCCCCCTTCATCACCGGCGGCTCGATGATCGAGGTCGTCCGGATGGAGGACTCGACCTTCCTGCCGCCGCCGCAGCGGTTCGAGGCCGGTGTGCCCATGGCCGCGCAGGCGGTCGGGCTGGCCGCGGCCTGTGACTACCTGTCCGGCCTCGGCATGGCGAACGTCGCGGCGCACGAGGAAATGCTGACCGCGCATGCCCTCTCGGCGCTTGGCGAGATACCCGGGGTGCGGATCCTCGGCCCGCGCGGCGTGGGCGCACGCGGCGGTGCGGTGGCGTTCACCGTGGCGGGCATCCACCCGCACGATGTCGGGCAGGTGCTCGATGACCTTGGCATCGCGGTGCGGACCGGGCACCATTGTGCGTGGCCTTTGCACCGCAGGTACCAGGTCCAGGCGAGTACGCGGGCGACCTTCTACGTGTACAACACCCCGGCTGAGATAGACGCGCTGGCCGACGGCGTGCGGCAGGCGCAGCGGTTCTTCGCGGCAGGGTAACCGAGGATAGTGTGATGCAGCTTCAGTCGATGTACCAGGACATCATCCTGGATCACTACCGCCACCCGCACCACAGCGGGTTGCGGGAGCCTTTCGACGCCGAGGTGCATCACATCAACCCGACCTGCGGCGACGAGGTGACCGTCCGCGTCGCGCTCAGCGGGACGGACGGCGACACGAAGGTCGCTGACGTGTCCTACGACGCGCTCGGCTGCTCGATCAGCCAGGCCAGCGCGTCGGTCATGACGGATCTCGTGATCGGCAGGACCGTCAAGGAGGCGCTCGCCATCGGGGAGGAGTTCCTCGCGCTCATGCACTCGCGCACGGAGCGCGCGGCGGCCGAGCCCGGCGAGGACAGGCTTGAAGACGCGATGGCGTTCGCGGGCGTCGCCAAATACCCGGCCCGGATCAAGTGCGCCCTGCTTGGCTGGATGGCCTGGAAGGATGCGACGGCCCGGGCGCTCAATGGGAAGGCAGGACAGGCATCGTGACCGAGAACACGATCAGTGCGGAGCCGGCCACCGAGGTGGCGGCTGGCGGGCCGGACGGCGGGCAGCCGTCACCGCAGCCGGACGAGGTTCTGGAGGCGCTTCGTGACGTGGTCGACCCCGAGCTTGGCATCAACGTGGTCGACCTGGGGCTGGTATACGGCGTCGAGCTGGGCGAGGACGGAGCGGCCATCATCGACATGACGCTCACCAGCGCGGCCTGCCCGCTTACCGATGTGATTGAAGATCAAGCGGCGGAGGCGCTGGACGGCCTGGTCCCCGGCTTCCGCATCAACTGGGTATGGCTGCCGCCCTGGGGCCCCGACAAGATCACCGAGGACGGCCGCGAACAGCTCCGGGCGCTGGGCTTCAACGTGTAGCGGCGCGGCGGTGCGGCTATCCGTGTGGCGGTGCTGTCCGGTGTGGCTGTCCGGTGCCCGCCCGCCGCCCGGAGCTGCGCGGTGCCTGCCGGTGCTCGGCGCGCTGTCACCTGCGGGCGTAAAACGCCCGGGCGTTGGCCGCTGACCATTGTTCCAGCGGGCCCGGCTCGCACTCGCCGGGAAAGGTGACGTCTACTGGGAACGGTGGCCGGGTCATGTCCACGGCGTCCTGCACCGCGGCGGCCACGTTCTGCTGCGCGGCGCCGTCGTGCGGATCGTCGAGCGTCACGCTGATGACCAGCCCTTGCCCGTGGTTCGTGGTCAGCCACGCCCGGGTGGCCAGTCCGGCGGCACGAACGCGGTGCAGGCTCGCGGCGACCGCGCTGAGCAGGCGGTCCGGCTCCGCTGGCGGACGGCCTACCCGGATCGCACAGCCGCCTACCTCCGCGGGCATGCTCGCGATATGGGCGACGCCGTAAGGGTAGATCGGGACACTCAGCGCGGTGCCCGGATTCAGCGCGATGCCAAGGCCGGCCGGAATCAAGCGGGCAAGCTCCACAGCCGGCACCACGGCATGCGGCACCTGCGCGTGCGGTCCCTGGGCGTGCGGTCCCTGGGCATGTGGCGGCCCCTGGGCATGCGGTCCCTGCGAGGGTGGCGCCTGGGTGTTCGGTGCCTGGGTGAGCGGCACCGGCCACGCGAGGCTTGGGCGCGCGGCCGCGGCCCCCCACGCGGCACCAGGCGTGCCGGGAGACGCCCCCGGGCCTCCGGTGGCCAGAAGCCCTTCGTCAGGGTCGGCAGTCAGCTCAGGTGAGCGCTCCTCGCGCGGCTGGCGCCGCTCGAACACCTCGTTGAGCCGGTCGGCCGAGGTATAGGCGGGAATGAACTCGGCATCGAGATAACGTACCGTCGGCAGGGTGAGCGCGTGCCCATCGGTCACCGGGCCGCCGTCGCCGGGCAGCGGCAGCCAGAGCCGCCCGTGGCGCAGCGCGTCGAGCAATTCATCTATCCGGGCACTGTCCCTGGCCGCACCGTCAAGCGCACGCTCCACGCTGTTGGCTGGGAAGACGCTGCTGCCTGGAAAGACGCTGCTGCCTGGGAAGACGCTGCTCGCTGGAAAGATGCTGCTGGCTGGAAAGCCCGTCGCTTCGGCTCGATCAGATGTCACCGTCGGCCCTAGCCTCCCCGAATCGCCTGGTCATAACGCAACTGTGTCAGATAGTAAGCGCCTGGAGGCGTTACGTAGTGGAAAACCCGGCAGCTGACGCCCTCAGCGGGGGCCGCTGGCTCGACATTGCCCCGGAACGCACCGTTAGCTGGCTTTCCGCATTCACGCTGCGGCACGGCCGGGCGGATGTCGTGCCACACGCCGGAACCGTTCGGTATATGTGTGCAGACGGTGCCATTGCCGAGTGTCACGTGCCATTCCCGCCGCTGCCAGATTGGCCCGGCGCGACCGCCCAGGCGCCGGCGGACCCGAATCCCGTCGAGGTCGCCGAGCGCATCGCGGCGCACGCAGCCGCGGACCGGACCGTCGGCGTCCTGATCGTCCGGCTCGGCGGCTACGCGGCGGGTGTGTTTTCCGGTGCGCCGCCAGGCCTCGTCACGTCGAAGACGGGATCGCGGCTTGTGCACGGCCGCAGCGCTGCCGGTGGAACGTCGCAACAGCGTTTCGCGCGGCGAAGGGAGAACCAGGCGGCGCAGGCGCTGGCGGCGGCCGCCGACACGGCTGTGCGCGTATTCGCCGGATACCCGGGCCGGCTCGACGCCGTGGTGCTCGGCGGAGACCGGGCGGCGATCGGCCGCTTGCGCCAGGACGCCCGGCTGAAGCCCTACTTCGAGCTCGCGGTCGAACGCTTCCTCACGGTGCCGCAGCCGCGGCTGGCGGTCTTGCGTGACAGCGCGCGGCTGCTGCGTGCGGTGCGGATCCGGCTGGCCGAGCGCCGAGCTCCAGATTGAGCCCCCGGCCGCGAGCGGCCGGCCTTGCCAAGGCGGCCAGGGGCCGCGCCTGGCGCTCGGGCCGGGCTCAAACCCGGTGGCAGCGGGTAGCGCGGCCACGTAGAATGGCGGGCGTGCTGCCGCTATGAGTCGGACGGGGCGCGCGCCGTCGCGCTGGTGAAGGCCGCCCAGCAACCCGTCACCTGAAGGAGTGGCAGTCCCGTGCTTGTTACCTCTGGCCTTGAGCTGCGCGCCGGAGCGCGGCTTTTGCTGGCCGGCGCCTCGTTCCAGATCGCGCCGGGGGACCGGATCGGCCTCGTCGGCAGGAACGGCGCGGGCAAGACGACGCTGGCCCGTGTGCTCGCCGGTGAGGCCCTTCCCGCCGCTGGCACGGTGCGGCGCACCGGCTCCGTCGGCTATCTTCCCCAGGATCCGCGCACGGGCGACCTCGACATGCTCGCCCTGGACCGGATTTTGTCCGCGCGCGGCCTGGACGAGGTGCTCGCCGGAATGCGCAAGGCGCAGCATCAGATGGCCGAGGCGGACGGCCGCCGGGACGCCGCGATACGCGCCTACGCGCGGTTCGAGGACCGGCTGCATGTGCTTGGCGGTTACGCGGCAGAAGCGGAGGCGGCCTCGATGGCCGCCAGCCTCGGCCTGCCTGACCGCGTCTTGGGCCAGCCACTGCACAGCCTGTCCGGTGGCCAGCGGCGCCGCGTGGAACTGGCGCGGATCTTGTTCAGCGGCGCGGAGACACTGCTTCTCGACGAGCCAACGAACCACCTGGACGCCGATTCCATCGCCTGGCTGCGTGAGCACCTGCGGGCGCACCGCGGCGGCCTCGTCGTCATCAGCCACCACACGGCGCTGCTGGAGGCCGTGGTCAACAAGGTGTTCCATCTCGACGCCAACCGCGCCGAGCTCGACCTGCACAATGTCGGCTGGCGCGCGTATCTGCAGGAACGCGAGGTGGCCGAGCGGCGGCGCAGGCGCGAGCGGGCGAATGCGCAGCGCCAGGCCGCGGCGCTGCAGTCGCAGGCGGACCGGATGCGCGCCAAGGCCACCAAGGCGAAGGCGGCACAAGGAATGGAGCGGCGGGCGCAGCGGCTGCTCGCTGGCACCGCGACCGAGCGCAGGGCGGACCGCGTCGCGCGGCTACGGTTCCCGACCCCCGCGCCGTGTGGGCGGGTGCCGCTGACCGCGTCGGGCCTGTCCAAGAGCTATGGCTCTGTCGAGGTCTTCACCGACGTCGATCTGGCGGTGGACCGGGGCAGCAGGGTGGTGGTGCTCGGCCTGAACGGCGCGGGCAAGACGACCTTGCTGCGCCTGCTCGTTGGGCTGGAGGAACAGGACACCGGTGAGGTGCGCGCCGGGCACGGGCTGCGGCTTGGCTATTACGCGCAGGAACACGAGACCCTCGACACCGAGCGGACGGTGCTGGAGAACATGCGATCCGCGGCGCCCGGCCTGCTGGAAGCCGAACAACGGCGGATTCTCGGCTCGTTCCTGTTCACCGGTGACGATGTGAGCAAACCCGCGGGTGTGCTGTCCGGTGGCGAGAAGACCAGGCTCGCGCTTGCCCTGCTCGTCGTCTCCGGTGCGAACGTCCTGCTGCTCGACGAGCCGACCAACAACCTCGACCCCGCGAGCCGCGCGGAAATTCTCGCCGCATTGCGTACCTATCAGGGTGCGATTGTGCTGGTCACACACGATGAGGGCGCGGTGGAGGCACTACAGCCGCAACGCGTGATGCTGCTGCCCGATGGCGTTGAGGACACGTGGGACGACGAGTTCGCAGACCTCGTCGCGCTCGCGTAAGCGAGCTATCGGGTGCGGTGCCGGATAACGCCGGGTTAAAAAAGAAGTGATCATTTGCCTCAATGTGGGTAGCCGATCTAGCGTTAATGCGTGATCATGGCGAGGGACGGTAACGCTAAGGTCACTCCAGATCACGGGAGGTATTGTGACCGAGACCCTCAAGAAAGGCACACGGGTGACCGGTGCTGATCGCACCAAGCTCGCCGCGGACCTCAAGAAGAGGTATGAATCGGGCGAGAGCATTCGGTCCCTCGCCGGGGCGACCGGCAGGTCGTACGGCTTCGTCCACCGGATACTCACGGAGTCCGGTGTGCATCTGCGCGGCCGTGGCGGCGCGACCCGTGGCAAGGCGAAGGCCTAGCCCGCCGCGAAGGACCAGGCCATACCGGTGTACCGGCCCGGATCGGCTGCTCGTCAACCGGCCGGAGCGTCAGCCGGGGCGGAGCGTCAACCGGGCAGAGCGCTCGCCGGGGCACCGGGCACTCTGTGGTCATCTTCCGCCGCACCGGCAGGCGCCGTCGCAGGCACCCGTCGCCGCCCGAGCCTCTCGCCAGGGCTCGGGCGCGACGCGGTCGCACGGATCTGAGGGCAAGGGTCTGACGGCACAGATCTGACGGGCACGGGTCTGACGGTGCGAGATCACGTGGCCGGACGTTCCGCGGCCGGCCAGCGAGCGGAGGGAATGCCATGACGGCGAGCACAGCCGGATACGAGCAGGCCGGCCTGCGCCTGGACATCGACGACAGCCACCCGGCGGGCGCGGTGGCGACGGTGACACTTGATCGTCCGCAACGCCGCAACGCGATGACTCCCTCCATGTGGTGGGGGCTCGCACGGATTGGCGCGGCGCTCCCGGCGAGCGTGCGGGTCGTCGTCGTGCGCGGCGAGGGCCCGTCCTTTTCTGCCGGCCTCGACAGGCGCCTGCTCACCTCGGAAGGTGTGCCTGGTGAGGACCCGCTGCCCGACCTGACCGGACCTGGATTCGAGGACTGGATCGCGTCCGTCCAGGAGGGCTTCACATGGCTGCGCCGCCCGGACTTCGTCACGATCGCGGCCGTGCGCGGGCACGCGATCGGCGCCGGCTTCCAGCTCGCCCTGGCGTGCGACATACGGATACTCGCCGACGACGCGAAACTGTGCATGAAGGAACCCGCTCTCGGTCTCGTTCCTGACTTGACAGGGACCAAGCCGCTGGTGGAACTCGTCGGGCTTCCCCGGGCGATCGAGCTATGCCTGACCACCCGCACCATAGGCGCGCAGGAGGCGCGCGAACTGAGGCTGGCGGAAATCGTCGTGCCCACAGGAGAACTCGACGCGGCGGTCGCTGATCTCGTCGGCGCGCTCCTCGCCACCGACGCCGCGACCGCCCGCGCCACCAAGGACCTGCTCCAGGCGGCGCCAAAAAACACCCTGGAGCAGCAGGCCGTGGCCGAGCGGCGGGCGCAGGCGCAACTGCAGCGCAGCCGCTTCGCTGGCAGTTCGCCATAAGCTGAGGGCGCACGGGGAAGAATCGGGTCGCGAGGGAGGTTCGGGCCGTCATGGACCCAAGGGGCTTCATGATGATGAGGTCGTTTACCCGCGACCGCTCCATAACTCACCAGCGGCTCAAGCCCGGCACGGTGCGCCGCATCGCCGCCTACGCGCGTCCGTATCGCATACCGCTGCTCCTGTTTCTCGTTGTCACCGGCATCGACGCGGCGATCGTGGTCGCTAACCCGCTGCTGTTCAGGGCGATCATCGACCAGGGCATCCTGCAGAAGAGGACGGGGGTCATTATCGCGCTCGCGAGCGCCGTCGCGCTGCTCGCACTGGCCGACGCGGGGCTCGGCCTGGCGCAGCGCTGGTATTCGGCCAGGATCGGCGAAGGTCTCATCTACGACCTGCGCAACGAGGTCTTCCAGCATGTGCAGCGGCAGCCGATCGCGTTCTTCACCAGGACCCAGACAGGCTCCCTGGTCAGCCGCCTCAACAGCGATGTGATCGGCGCGCAGCAGGCCCTCACGAGCACCCTCGCGTCGGTGGTCTCCAACATCATCAGCCTCGCGCTCGTACTCGCCACGATGTTCTACCTGTCGTGGCAGGTGACCGTCGTCGCGCTGGTGCTGCTGCCAATTTTCATCCTGCCGGCCAGGCGCATCGGCCGGCGAATGCAGCGGCTGACCCGCGAGCAGATGCAACTCGACGCCGAGCTTGGCTCGATGATGACCGAACGCTTCAATGTCGCGGGCGCGATGCTCACGAAGCTGTACGGCCGGCCCAGGGAAGAGGCGGAAGGGTTCAGCAACCGGTCGGGCCGGGTCCGCGACATCGGCGTGGTAACCGCGATGTACGGGCGGGTGTTCTTCACGGCGCTTATCCTGGTGGCTTCGCTCGCCACCGCGGTGGTCTACGGCCTTGGCGGCAGCCTCGTTGTCCACGGTGTGCTGGCCCTGGGCACGCTCGTCGCGCTGACCGCGCTGCTGACCCGGCTGTACGGGCCGCTCACGGCGCTGTCCAACGTCCAGGTGGATGTGATGACGGCGCTGGTCAGCTTCGACCGGGTGTTCGAGGTACTCGACCTCAAGCCGATGGTGGAGAACCGGCCGGGCGCGACACCGCTGCAGTCCGAACCGGCCGCGCCGGCACCGGTGATCGAGTTCGAGCACGTTTCCTTCCGCTATCCGGCGCCCGACGAGGTGTCGCTGGCTTCGCTGGAATCGATCGCCATCAAGAGCGGCGAGCGCAGCCGGCTGTCCGGTGACGTGCTGCACGATATGTCATTCAGGGTTGAGCCAGGCCAGCTCACGGCGCTCGTGGGACCCTCAGGCGCGGGCAAGACGACGATCACGCATCTGGTGTCGCGGCTGTACGACGTGACCTCGGGCGCCGTGCTGATCGATGGGCTCGACATCCGCGACGTCACGCTTGAATCGCTGCATGACGCCGTTGGCGTGGTCACGCAGGACGCGCACATGTTCCACGAGACGATCCGCTCGAACCTGGCCTATGCCCGTCCAGGCGCGACCGAGGCCGACCTGATCGAGGCATGCCGCGCGGCGCAGATCTGGAGCCTGATCGACTCGCTGCCCGACGGCCTGGACACCGTGGTGGGCGATCGGGGGTACCGGCTCTCCGGCGGCGAGAAGCAGCGGCTCGCGATCGCCAGGCTGCTGCTCAAGGCGCCCGCCGTCGTCGTGCTCGATGAGGCGACGGCACACCTTGACTCAGAGTCAGAGGCGGCGGTGCAGCGCGCACTGGCGACCGCACTGTCCGGCCGCACCTCGCTGGTGATCGCGCATCGCCTGTCCACCATCCGGGAGGCCGACCAGATCCTGGTCATCGACGACGGCCGGGTGCGTGAGCGGGGCCGCCACGCCGACCTGCTCGCGGCCGGTGGCCTGTACGCGGAGCTGTACCGCACCCAGTTCGCCCGCCAGGCCGAGCCAGGCTCCGCCGAGGTTCCCGGCCCGGCCGAGATCCTCGCCAGATGAGCACCGCTCTTACAGTCAGCCGTATCCGATCCGCCGGAGCTCCGCACCCGCGACCTTCTCGACCTCGCTGGCCTGCTCGCGGGTGAGGCGTCGGCGCCACGTGCCGGACCCGTTCAGGTGCGCGGGGCGCAGCGCGATCACCGATGTCGGGGCACCGAGGAAGTCGGACACCGCCACCGCGGCCTGCCGCGGCTGACGGATCACGTCCTCGTAGCGCAGCGTCGTGAGCTGGTCCGGCGACAGGTTCTTGCGCAGCCGCGCCGCGAGCCGGATGGCACCTCGCCAGCGCAGCGCGCACTTGCCCGCGAGCGACAGCCGGCTCCAGCCGATCCGTTCTGCCTCGGTCTCGACGCCGAAGAAGGGGTTGGGGAACTCGCTCTCGACGTTGGAGAAACTGGGCCGAAACCACGCGAGCGAGGACTCGTCGGCGAGCATGTCGGCGACGACGTCCCTGCCGTCCCTGACGACCTGCACCAGTCGTGCGTCGGGGAATGCGTCGACGAGAACCTGCGCGCAGTAAAGAAGGTCGGGGCTCGCATCCCCGTAACGGCTGATGGTCCGGGCATTCACGCACGGTCCCACTCCGTTGACCCCGGCGGCGTCGCGGCACTGCGGCGCACAGCCGATACAGGCGTGCGGGCTCACCTGCCACGCCTCGGCGAAAGCGTCCCGCAGCACGCGCGCCGCCGCATCGCCGCGGCCGCTTTGGATCGACGGCCGCCGGGCGAAAGCGTAGATCACCCGCAGCACGTTCGGCCGCCCGATCGTCAGGTGGAACCCACCCGACTGCTTCAGCGCACGCGAAATCAGGTCCGTCCCCGAGTGCGGTGCGCCCAGAACGAAGACCGGCTGACGGACCTTGTGGCCGTTGACGACCAGGATGTGACGGGTGGCTGGCATGCTGCGCAACAGTCTGTCATCACAAGGGTCGTGCGCAGGACCGACGTGGCCGGCCCCGTCCTTGTCGTTACCGAGAGTGTTCCGGATCTTGGCTGGAGCGCCCGCGTCCCGTCCCCGCTTGGCCGGCCCGCACCGGCACGCGGCGTACGCCCGCGTAGGCTGGCTCGCGTGCTACGGGTGCCGCGCCTCCTTGCTGACCGCGCCGTTTCGCGCCCTGCCGGTCATCGGGCGCGGCCGGGCCCTGCCGGTCATCAGGCCCGCCCGCGCCCTGCCGGTCATCGGGCGCGGCCGTGCCCAGCCGGCCGCCGGGTTCTGGCCGGACGGCTCCTGCTGCGCGCCGGCGCCATCGTGCTTCCTTCGATCCTGGCCGGCGGCCTGATCACGGGTTGCTCTGGTTTCGACAAGACCTTTGGCCAGCGTGAGGCGATCGTGACCTTCCAGCAGGGCACACCGAGAGCGGTCCGGATGGCCGTGCGTGCCGCTTGTTCGCATGTGCACCAGGCGGTCCCCGAACCGTTGCCGACGGACAACAAGCTGTCCGACTACGTCAATGACGTGCGGTATCGCATTGACAACGCCAGCGATGCCGAGCTCGCGCAGCTAGAGAACTGCCTGAACAAGTTCCGCTCGGTGCGTGGCGTCGAGACCCCGCAGGACGCCAATAGCTGATTGAGCCGGGCCGTCACGTCGTCGCTGGCCCTCCCGCGATGGGGCGTCCGTTGCGCCAGCGCTTACGCGGCCCAGGCCAGGTCGGTGGCGGGGGCACGGCAAGGATTGCGCCATGCCGATCCTTGTCGAGATGCCACCCACCCTCGTGGACGAGGTAGTGGTGGAAATCGCACAGGGGTGCCCCATTTGCCACGCTGGTGCGTCCGCCATGAGCCCAGTGGACGACGTGATGGTTGACGGTCGCGCGCTTGCCACAGCGTGGGAAGGCGCAGCGCCCGCCATACTCAGCGTGCAGCGCATTTTTGATGGGCGCGGTGAACGTTGGCGTGGCGCGCCCCACATCCAGGACCGCGGAACGGGCGCCGAGGGGTGGGGGCAGCGATGCGAGAGCTTTTCTCAGGATCGCGGTCAGCCTGGCCGTCGGATCGAGGCTCTTGCGGGGAGCGCACCCGTTGCCACCGTGCCCGGGACCTGCGGACGGCATGTCCGCCGCTGGGGTGTGGCCATTGCCTGCTGCGGTGTGGCCATCGGGTGCTGCGGCCCTGTTGACCGCCGCGTCGTCATCGGGCCCATTGGTGTTGTCAGACGCGCGGTCGCCATTGGCCGCCGTTTGGCCCTTGGCTGTGGCAGATCCATTCAGCTCTCCGCGGTCGTCGGGTGTGGTGTGGCCGTTGGCTGTGGTGTGGTCGTCCGGTTTGCCTGTGGCCTGGGCGGCCGGTGTGGTGTGGCCGTTGGCTCCCGCCGCCCACGAGCACGTGTGGCCGCATGGGCAGGTCTGCTGCCAGGCGGGCGGCACGACAACTACGCGCCGGATCGATGCATCGCAAGCCAGACGGCGGGCTGTCTCGGCGGTGATCGGTGTCCCGTCGCCGAGCACAGCGGCGGGCGCACCAGGCAGTCCAAGAAGGGTCTGATATGGGATCGTCACGATCACCTGATCTCGTCGCGGTGTGCCATCCGCTGGCGCTGGGAGGCTGCCAGAGGCCAGCCAGGCCGTGCACATCGTGTCGAACGCGTCGGCGCGTCGCTGCGCCGCCGTGCGTCCGTCGTCCGGGCCGGCCTTCTGTGCGAGGGCGTCAAGAACGGCCACAGCTCGCTCGGTGGCTTCTGGGTCCAGCCGGCCGGTGACTTCGCCCATGCCCTCGAAGCTCCTTGAGATGGACAGGTGCCGCCGATCATGCCGCGAAAGCTCCTCGCCGAGGTGTTCGCGGGGATCAGCCGCGGCGAAGATCTGTTCACCAATCGCCGCGAGCATTCTGGCGTCGGCCACCGCTGCGCGTTCCGCGAGGATCTCGTCAGCCGCCGAGCGCAGGTCACCCCAGCGGGCGGCATGTTCATCCCAACTGCCGCCGGCTTGTTGGCCCGTGTCGCCGACGTCAGGTTCGGTGAGACCGAAGGTGGCTTGCGGGGAAGGCAGTTCACCGTCGGCTCCGGCTTTGGAGAAGGCGTCGAAGTCGGCGTGGGAGTCGGTCCCGTCGGCGTGGGAGCCGGCACTGGAGGAGTTGCCGCCTTGATCGGGCCAGGCGGGCGCGTCTGGGAGTCGCCGTATCTGGCGGGCGGCGGTTCCCATTTGTGCGAGGCTCACCTGCCCGCGGGAGAAGAGCTTCGCCATTTTCGGCATGAACGGCCTCGTGCGGGCAGCCGTTACCAGCCGGGTCGAATCGTCGGCTAGCTGCACGCAGCGGCGGACCCAGCCACGCAGAGAGGATGCGGCTTGAGTTCTCCACACACTCCGCACGTCAGCCTCCGCGACGACGTCAACGGCCACCGAATGCAGTCGGGCCGCTTGCGTCGCCACCTCCGCCAGTGCGGGCGCGAGTTGCGCATCCACCAGATCCGCCACAGGAACACGCGTGAGCGTCTGCACCGCTGCCGCGACCGCGTCCGCCGCCTCGGTCCATGACGGAAGGGCTGGAGCTGGGGCATACACCGCGATCACCTTCTCTCTGCGGCGTGGCGGGTGCGCGCGTCACCGCGCGCCGTTTATGTGCTCAAGCCCAATTGGCACAGATGTGTACGTGCCTAGAAAGAAAGGACCAGCCGGGAGGCGAATCAAAGATCAAATATGAAGCCTGACACCACTACGTGGCGTTCCACTCGTACCGAACTGGTACTCGAATTATCGCATTCTGCCACTCATGATCGCAAGTACCGTAAGCCGATCGGCCGGCTGTTGGCGCAATCCGAGCCACAATCGGAAGCGAGGTGCAGCCGCCACCGCAAAGGCTCACGCACGATCGTGTCCTGCCGCTGGCTGCGGCGGGATGAGGGCAACAGTGCCCGGGGGGCGCGGGATGAGGCTGCCTGGATGGCGTCATACGGCTGGGGTTTCCACGGTGCGCAGCACCCGCCTTGATCATCTGGGCGGCCTTGGCGATGTCGGCGGCGGGCGCGATGCGCTCGGCCTAATCGCCCGCTGGTGGTTCCGCCGGCACGGGGCCGGCCGCCGCGCGCTGGTAGAGCCAGAGGTGGCCGTCGCGGCGGCGCTCGGTCACGCCCTGGGCGCACAAGATGCCGAGGGCGTAGACGGCGGTCGATAGCGCCAGCCCGGACTTGCCGGCGATCGCGCGGGCGGTCAGTGGCGGCCGGTCCGCGCCATCGATGGCGGCGAGCACGGCCCGGTAGTTCGCCGACCGCGGCCCGGGCCCGGGGGGCTGGCCGACCGGGCCGGCCCCGGCGATGGCCGCTGTCAGCTCGGCCACGGTGGCGCCGCGGGCCTGCACGCCGGGTGGTGTGCCGCCCTTGCGTGCGGCCAGGGCGCCGTCCCGGGTCCGCCACGCCCTCATCTTCGCCACCGTGATCGTCCCTGTCTATCAGACGTCGCACGCCGACGTGATCACCAACCCGTTCTACTCGGCTGAGCGGTTCGCCGAGCGTGTCCGCGGCTACATGCGGGCACCGGGGTTCGAGCTGGTGGCCGCGTACGCGGACGGCGTGCCGATCGGGCAGGTGTTCGGCTACACGCTCCCGCCGGCCGCGCGCTGGTGGGCCGGGCTGACGACACCCGTGCCGCCGGGTTTCACCGAGGAGACCGGCGTCCGCACGTTCGCGCTGAACGAGCTCATGGTTGACCCGGGCTGGCAGCGCCGCGGAGTCGCCCGCGCCCTGCACGACGAGCTGCTCGGTGGCCGGCGTGAAGAGCGGGCAACCTTGCTGGTGCGCGAGGACAACGAGGCAGCGCAGACCGCGTACGCCCGCTGGGGCTGGCGCAAGGTCGCCAAGCTGCAGCCCTTTCCTGACGCCCCTGTCTTCGATGCGCTGATCCTGCCGCTTCTGCTGCCCCGCGGCCGGCAGAATCTGGTCTGCGTACACCAATGCGCTGAACGCCCCGCCAGTCCTCGGACCGGCGGGGCGTTCGCTTGCTGCTGTCAGGCTGTGGCCTCGGTCATGTCTCACCCGTGCGGGCTCGCCAGGTTCCGCGTCGACGTGTCGCTGCCGGGTGCGGTGATAGCGACCTGTGCCAGGTGATTGGCACCCATTGGCTGGTGAGCCTGAGCGCACAGGTCGTGGCGCCTTGGATGGCGCATGGAACTCGGCTGGGCGGGGAGTCGAGATAGGCCCGTCATGGGCGCGATCCGCGCGCAGCCGTTAAGTAGCCGTCTTGCCGCACCGCTGAGGGTGAATTCCGGCGGCACGGGCACGCGGGGGCCGGGTCCTTCGTATTCTGGCGCTCTATGCCCCGCCCGCTCCCCACGCGCGCCCGTGTCTGCGCGCTTGCCTGTGCGCTCGCCGCTGCCGTGGTGTTCGGGGCCGGGGCGCTCGCGGCGTGCTCGCAGTCGCAGGCGGCGGCGCAGCACCCGGCAGCTGCGGCTACCCGGCAAGCGGGCGCGGCGGGAGGTCCTTCACCGGCGCTGGCCGTTAGCCCATCGCTGGTCCGGCCACCCTGTCCCGCCGCCGGCCGCGGATTCGGCTGCGCCATGCGCAGGCATATAGCAGCCGTGGAGCGGTTTCTCGCGTCCAGGCCGGGCACCGTCGGCATCGTGCTGCGCGATCGCGCCACCGGAGCGGTATGGCGGAACAGGTACGCGCGAACCCAGGTCTACATGGCCTCGACGAGCAAGCTGGCCATGGTTACCACGCTGCTGCGGCAGGACTACGCGGGGAACATCCATCTGACCGCCGCGGACAGGTCGATGATTCGCCAGATGGTGCATGTCAGCCTCGACTCCGCCGCCGATGACCTGTGGTTCAAGTATGGCGCCTCGTTTTACACGAGTTTCTTTCCGAGGATCGGGCTGACAACGGCCCGGTACCTGCCGCAGGCGGGCGTGACGGGGCCTTACTGGGGCGAGATGACCTGCACGCCGGACGACCTCGACCGGGTCGTTAACTACGTGCTCGGCAAGCTCCCCGCGCCGCTGCGCGATTACCTGGTGGGTGAGATGCGCGACGTCGGCGCGGTCCAGCATTTCGGCGTCTGGGGCGCTGGGCCGCAGAACAGGCCGGGTAACAAGGACGGCTGGTCGACGGAGAAACCCGGCTGGATCATCGATTCTGTTGGATTTGCCGGGCCGGGTGCCCGCTACACGCTGTCGATGATGAACAGCCTCAACGGCCAGGGTGGTTACGCGGCGGGGACCGACACGATCACCCAGGTGGCGGCCCTGTTCTTCAGGGGGAGGAAGGTGCCCGCGCCGACACTGGTGGCCACCCCTTGACCCTTTACTCCGCAAACCTGCTATCGGTGCCGGGCCCAAACCGCGTCAGAATGGTTTACCGGCCAATACTACGGGAAGCTCTCATTTCCGGGTCAGTACCTGCACGTCCCAGGAGGCACCTGTGTTTGCAATAGTCGCCGCGATCCTGTTTGCCATTGCCTTCGTCATGGATCTGGTCGGTTCGGCTGGCGGTGACCATATCAATCCAACAACACTCACGGCGGCCGGCCTGGTATGTGTCGCGCTGCATCTGGCGGGGGCGGCTTCGTGGACCTGGGGCCGGCCCAGACGCCGCCGCTGACCGGTAAATCCAAAATTCATCCTTAACGGCTGCGCGGCGTGACGCACTCCGCTGTGCGGGCCTGCGGGGCCGCCCACGGGGCGGGCGGGCCGGCCGGGCGGCGTGACGCACCCCGCCCTGCGGGCTTGCGGGGACCCGGTGCCTGGGCGCTGGCCCGAAGCGCGCCGCGGTTACGGCGCCAGCCGGGTCGGCCTGAGGCGCTGCACGCCGGTGTAGGCGTTCATCGAGCCGCCGCGCAGGAAGCCGACGAGGGTCATGCCTGTCTCGTCGGCGAGAGCCACGGCACCGGACGAGGGTGCGGACACGGCGGCGAGCACCGGGATGCCTGCCATCAGCGCCTTCTGCGCGAGTTCGAACGACGCACGGCCGCTGACGAGCAGCACGTGGCCGCGCAGGGGGAGCCGCGCCGCCCGCAGCGCCCAGCCGATCACCTTGTCGACGGCGTTGTGCCGCCCGACGTCCTCGCGCAGCGCGAGCATGTCGCCGTCGGCGCCGAACACCGCGGCCGCGTGCAGGCCGCCGGTACGTTCGAATACCCGCTGCGCCTCGCGCAGGCGGCCGGGCAGCCGCACGAGCGCGGCGGGGTCGACACCCACCTGGTCGGCGGCCAGGTCGAAGCGCGCGCGGGTGCGCACCGCGTCGATGCTCTCCTTGCCGCAGATCCCGCACGCGCTGGTGGTGAGGAAGTTTCTGCGCAACAGGTCCGCCGCGAACTCCACGCCCGCAGCCAGGCGCACGTCCGCGACGTTGTCGTCGCATTTCCTGATCTCCGCGATGTCGTCCCGTTCGCGCACGATGCCCTCGCCGAACAGGAACCCGGCCGCCAGATCGATGTCATCGCCGGGTGTCCGCATGGTGACCGCGAGCGGCCTGCCACCGACCCGGATCTCCAGTGGCTCCTCCACGGCGAGCACGTCCGGCCGGTGCGCCGCGTGACTTTCCTGGGCAGCGCCGTTCGCGGCTTCGCTTTGCAGGGTGATCCGCAGCACCCGCCACCGCGCCGTGCGGCTCATGAGGCGCCATCCCTTCCCGCGTGCACCGCTCCCGCGCACACCGCGATACGGAAGATACTTTTAGCCAAGCACACTGCTGAGGAGGCGCGCGATGCCGGGCACCATCGAGGAGCGGTCGCGGATCGAGCAGTCGATCGCGGGCAAGACGCTGTGCGACGACCTCGCGCAAACCGTCGGCGAGCACGGGGATCACCCGGCTTTCTCGGACCGCGACGGTGCCGATCGCGACGGTGCCGATCGCGACGGTGCCGATCGCGACGGTGCCGATCGCGACGGTGCGGACTGGGTGACGCTGACCTGGTCGCAGACCCGGCGGCGGGCGTTCGAACTCGCCGCGGGTTTTGCCGCGCTCGGCTGCGGGCACGGCGACCGGGTCGCGCTCATGCTGCCGAACCGGGCCGAACACGTCCTCGCCGATCTCGCTGCCCTGCACGCGGGCGCCGTACCGGTGACCCTGTATGCCACCCTGGCGCCAGATCAGGTGGCGTACGTCGCCGCCGACTGCACGGCGCGGGTCGCCGTCCTGGACGGGGCGGATCAGCTTGGCCGCTGGCGGCCGGTGCTCGAGCGGCTGCCCCGGCTGCATAAGATCATCGTTCGGGACGCCGCGGTGTGCCCCCCGGGTGAGCTCTACATGACCTGGGCGGAATTCGAGCGGCTTGGCGTGGAGCAGTACGCGGCAGATCCCGGCCTCGTCGCTGGCCGGGTGGCGGCGATCCAGCCGGACGACCCGGTGACGCTGCTCTACACCTCGGGAACCACGGGCAACCCGAAGGGTGTGGTGAT
>WNGJ01000646.1_pt1 | contig 32491 bp, 28 predicted proteins | sample 5400611 | NCBI WGS metagenome assembly WNGJ01 (sample SAMN13153375, study PRJNA577476) | soil metagenome | isolation source: 40 cm soil or saprolite under Garry oak tree replicate 1 | place: USA:California | collected 2016-06-15
GCCGCCCTCAACCAAAATCTCGAAGCCCAAAGCAAACGGCTGAAAAACCCGCACCCGCCCGACAGCCTCGCCTGGGCGGCCTGGATCATCGGCCGCCTCGGCGGCTGGGACGGCTATCCATCGTCCAAACCGCCAGGCCCCATCACCATGAGGCATGGCCTCGAATACTTCCACGCCGCTGCCGCAGGATGGAGCCTCAGAGATGTGTGCATGCCCTAGTGCGAACGCAGGGACCCATAAGCCGTGCTATTTGTGTTTGACGCACTGGTCGATACCTTCCGCAACCACAAACGCCGGTGGCTATGGGTTCCTGCGTTCGCGGCTTGTCCGCCGAACCCAACGAGCGAAGGCGGAAGCGACGAAGCGATCCACTACCGCGGCGCGCGTTTCGCCAGGATGCGCTGCAGGGTGCGGCGGTGCATGTTCAGCCGCCGCGCGGTTTCGGAGACGTTGCGATTGCACATCTCGTAAATGCGCTGGATATGCTCCCAGCGCACGCGATCCGCCGACATCGGGTTGTGCGGCAGCTCCGACTTCTCGGTGCCGCTCGCCAGCAAGGCGGCGACGACATCGTCAGCGTCGGCCGGTTTTGACAGATAATCCACCGCGCCCATCTTTACCGCGGTGACGGCGGTGGCGATGTTGCCATAGCCGGTCAGCACGATCGCGCGGGCGTCGGGACGCTTGCGTTTCAGTGCTGACACCACGTCAAGGCCGTTGCCGTCGCCGAGCCGCAAATCCACCACCGCGAAGGCCGGCGCAGCCCGGCCGATCTGCGCCAAGCCATCGGACACCGTGTCGCAGGAGGTGACCGTGAAGCCGCGGGTTTCCATGGCGCGCGACAGCCGCTCCAGAAACGGCTTGTCGTCCTCGACGATCAGCAGCGAGCGGTCGGCGTGGTCATTCAGTTCGGCGATGGCGGTCAAAGTTCTATGATCCTTGTGTCGGACATTGCAGACATATGGCGTGGCAACGCCGCGCTGCCAAGGCCGCACAAAGTAGGTCAACCGTCATACTGTCATGGGCCGGCACTAACACGCTGATTCGGCTGTTGTTTCGCTTGCCTCGAAACGATCGCGCGGCCACGCGACCTGAACCACGGCGCCGTGGTCCGGAAAGGTGCGGTTGGTGAAGGAGACCTTGGCGCCGGTACGCTCGAGCAGGGTTCGGGCGATAAACACCCCGAGCCCGAGGCCGTGGTGGTCGTTCTGGGCCTCGTCGGCGCTGCGTCGGCGCGACAGATAGGGCTCGCCAATTCGCTTCAGCATGTCCGGCGCGATCCCCGGTCCGTCGTCCGAGATCACGATCTCGACCGTCTCGGTGTTCCACCACGCGTTCACCTCTACCGTCGCCCGCGCGAAATCGACGGCGTTTTCCAGGATGTTGCCGACGCCGTAGAGGATCGCGGGATTGCGGGTACCGACCGGCTCCCGCGCGCCTGCGACGGCGATCCGCACCTTGATGTTGACGCCGAAGTCGCGATGCGGCGCCACCACTTCTTCGATCAGCGTCGACAAAGGCATGCGGTCGAACGGCGCGCCGGTTGCGGAAAGCTGCGCGATCTTGGCCAGAATATCGCGACAGCGCTGCGCCTGCTCGCGCAAGGTTTTGAGGTCGGCCGCCAACGGGTTGTCGTCGTTGACGGTTTTCTCCAGCTCACGCGAAATCAGGAAGATGGTCGACAGCGGCGTGCCGAGCTCGTGCGCGGCGGCGGCGGCGAGACCGTCGAGCTGTGTCAGATGTTGTTCGCGGGTCAAGACAAGTTCGGTGGCGGCCAGCGCATCGGACAGCTGGCGGGCCTCCTCGGTGACCTGGAATGCATAGAGGCTGGTAACCCCGATCGCGACCACGATCGAGAGCCAGACGCCGAACAGGTAAATCGGCGGCAGCACCAGCGGTTCATCGGCGTCCCATGGCAGCGGCATATGGAGGAAAACCAGCGCGGAAGCGCATGCGATCGCGAGCGCGCCGAGCGCGATCGTCAGCCGGATCGGCAGCGCTGTAGCCGAAATCAAGACCGGGGCGAGAAACAGAAACGAAAACGGATTTTGAAGGCCACCGGTGAAGAACAACAGCCCGGCCAGTTCCACGATGTTCAATGCCAGCAGCGCCGCCGCATAGGCCGGCTCCAGCCGCTGCATCGGGTTGAAGGTGATCTGCAGCACCAGATTGAGCAGGGCGGACAGGCCGACAATGCCGACGCAGGGGAGGACCGGGAGGTCGAATTCGAGGCCCTGCACCACGATGAAAATCGCCGCGAGCTGGCCGAGCACCGCGAGCCAGCGCAACCGCAAGATCGTATCCAGACGGACATGGCGGCGCGGATGGCGGAAATCGGAGGCGGCGACGTCGGTCATTTAAGAACTTTACCCGCGCGAGGGCTCGACCACAAATCGGCCGGTTCAGGTCTGTTTCCGGCTGGTCCAAAAGCCTTGCGCCGGCCGCCGCGATGGCTCAATGAACGCCCCGCATGATCCATGATGACCCAGCACCTTCCGGCGTGCCCGCGACCGATCCCGCAGGATCCGCCGCGATCGAGGTCGCGCACCTGGTAAAATTCTACAAGGCCACCCGCGCCGTCGACGACGTGTCGTTTCGTATCGCGCGCGGCAGCATCACCGGGCTGCTCGGCGGCAACGGCGCCGGCAAGACCACGACGATCGCCATGATCATGGGACTGGTGCTGCCGACCTCGGGGCGCATCCAGGTGCTGGGCTATTCGATGCCCGACCGGAGCGCGGACGTGCTGGGCCGGATGAATTTCGAGAGTCCCTATGTCGATATGCCGATGCGGCTCACGGTGCGGCAGAACCTTTCCATCTTCGGCCGCCTCTACGCCGTCGAGAAGCTGCGCGAGCGCATCGATAAGCTTGCCGCCGATCTCGATCTCGGCGAATTCCTCGAACGCCCCAACGGAAAACTCTCGGCCGGACAGAAAACGCGGGTCGCGCTGGCGAAAGCGCTGATCAACCAGCCCGAACTGTTGCTGCTGGACGAGCCGACCGCCTCGCTCGATCCCGATACCGCCGACTGGATCAGGCGGCACCTCGAGACCTATCGCAAGACCCATGGGGCGACCATCCTGCTGGCGTCGCACAACATGCTCGAGGTGGAACGATTGTGCGACCGCGTCATCATCATGAAACGCGGCCGCATCGAAGACGATGATACCCCCGACAACATCATGGCCCGTTATAACCGCGCGACGCTGGAAGAAGTGTTTCTCGACGTCGCCCGCGGCCGCGTTCAGGAAAGCGCGTCATGAGCAAACCGGCGATGACCCGGGGTATCGCGCCGCATCGCATCCATGCGATGGTCCTGCGTTACTGGTATCTCTTGCTGTCGTCGTGGCCGCGGCTGCTCGAGTTGATCTATTGGCCGGCGCTGCAGATCATCACCTGGGGCTTCCTGCAGAACTACATTGCGCAGAATGCCGGGTTTTTCGCGCGCGCCGGCGGCTCGCTGATCGGTGCCGTCATCCTGTGGGACATTCTGTTTCGCGGCCAGCTCGGTTTTTCGATCTCGTTTCTCGAGGAGATGTGGGCGCGCAATCTCGGCAACCTGATGATGAGCCCGCTAAAACCGATCGAGTTCCTGATTGCGCTGATGATCATGAGCCTGGTCCGGCTCGCGATCGGGGTCATCCCGATGACGCTGTTGGCGATGTTTTTCTTCGATTTCAATTTTTACGCCATCGGGCTGCCGCTGATCGCGTTCTTCTGCAATCTGATTTTCACCAGCTGGTCGCTCGGCATTTTCGTCTCGGGCCTGGTGCTGCGCAACGGCCTGGGCGCGGAGAGCATCGTCTGGACGCTGATGTTCGGCGTGATGCCGCTGGCCTGCATTTACTATCCGGTGACGGTGCTGCCGCACTGGCTGCAATATGTCGCCTGGACGCTGCCGCCGACCTACGTCTTCGAGGGCATGCGGTCGTTGCTGATCGACCACGTGTTTCGAGCCGACCTGATGATGTCAGCGCTCGCGATCAACGCAGTGCTCTTTATTGCATCATTTGCGATATTTCTTGCGCTTTTGCGCAGCGCCCGCCGTCACGGCTCGCTGATCCAGGGTGGTGAATAAGTCACTTATCCCAAGGTTTTGAAGGATCTTTGACGTTTAAGCGCCGTAGATATACGGGACCGTGGATTGACGCTTTATTACCCATTCGGCAGTATGCTGCGATGCAAAAAGAGATTTGAGGGACAAATGCCGATTGGTGAGTTTGGCGGAGCGCCGCCACTGGTGGCCGAAGGCAGTCCGGCGCTGACGACGCCGATGTACTGGATGTACGAAATGGCGCACGCGTCGCTCAATCCTGCGCGCGCCGTCACCGACGCGACCAAACTGCTGTTTCAGAATCCGCTTAATCCGTGGTCGCGTACCGAGTTCGGCAAATCCGTCGCCGCGGGCTGCGAATTGTTCGAGCGGACGACGCGCCGTTACGGCAAGCCCGAATGGGGCCTCAACGACACCGAGGTCAGCGGCGTGCGCACGCCGATCGAGATTCGTTCGGTCTGGGAAAAGCCGTTCTGCCGCCTGTTGTATTTCGATCGCAAGCTGTCGCGCCCCTTGCGCGCGCCACAGCCGCGCGTGCTGATCGTGGCGCCGATGTCCGGCCACTATGCGACGCTGCTGCGCGGCACGGTGGAAGCCTTCCTGCCTACCCACGAGGTCTATATCACCGACTGGTCCGATGCCCGGATGGTCCCCTTGACCGAAGGTCGCTTCGATCTCGATGACTACGTCGATTACATCATCGAGATGCTGCACGTCCTCGGAGGCAACATGCATGTCATCGCGGTGTGCCAGCCCTCGGTGCCCGTCGTGGCGGCGGTTTCGGTCATGGAGGCCGCACGCGATCCCTTCGTTCCGCTCTCGATGACACTGATGGGCGGGCCGATCGATACCCGCCGCAACCCGACCGCGGTCAACAATCTCGCCGCCGAGCGCGGCATCGACTGGTTCCGCAGCCACGTCATCACCAAGGTGCCATTTCCGCATCCCGGCGTGATGCGCGACGTCTATCCGGGCTTCTTGCAGCTCAACGGCTTCATCAGCATGAATCTCGACCGCCACATGGACGCCCACAAGAACCTGTTCAGCAATCTCGTGAAGGGCGATGGCGATCTGGTCGACAAGCACCGCGACTTCTACGACGAATATCTCGCCGTCATGGACCTCACGGCGGAATATTATCTGCAGACGGTCGACACCGTGTTCGTCAAGCATGCGCTGCCAAAAGGCGAGATGACCCATCGCGGCAAGCTGGTCGACCCCTCAAAGATCACGCGCACTGCGCTGATGACGGTGGAGGGCGAGAACGACGACATCTCTGGTCTGGGGCAAACCGAAGCGACGCATACGCTGTGCAGCAGGATTCCCGACCACCGCCGGGTGCATTACGTGCAAAAAGGCGTCGGGCACTACGGAGTCTTCAACGGCTCCCGCTTCAAATCGGAAATCGTGCCACGCATTTCCGATTTCATGGTGTCGGCGGCGAACGTGAAGCCTTCATTAGCTGCAGCGGCAGAATAAATGTCGTCGTAACGCAACGACTTTTGCGGTTGAAGGCGCCGACGTTGATTCGAGGGAGGTCGTTAACCCTCTGAATTAACCCGGAGAAACCCAGATTCGGGGGCTCTCCGAAGAAATGAGTATGACCTCAGTCTTTCAGTGGCCTCTCGGCGGGTCTTTTCCGAGCAATTTTTTTGTTCCAGCCCCTTCCTATAGGGGCGGAAGGTCGGCCAGCCCCTGTATATTGGGCAAATGATTTGTTTTTGCGCCGAGCGATTTCACTGGCGGCAGATATGGCAGAATCCGGGCGAACTCCTACCCCCCGGACTGACAGACATGGCCACACGCGCCCTCCTTTATCGGCGGCCTTACGAACCTTCGACTCTTTTGGTCAAACACGGCTCGCAAATCTACTCGATTCGGCTGCGTCGGCATCGCCGCGCGCGCCGTTACACGTTGCGTATTCATCCAAGCGATCGTGAAGCGATCCTGACCATGCCGCCGCGCGGCACGTTGGCCGATGCCAAGGACTTTGCGCAGCGTCATGGCGGCTGGATTGCCGCGCGCCTCGGCCGGCTGCCGAAGGCTGCGCCGTTTCATACCGGCATCGTGGTGCCGCTACGCGGGGTTCCGCACCGGATCGTGCATCGCGCCGGCGTGCGCGGCACGGTGTGGACGGAAACACGCGACAGCGGCGAGCGGATTCTCTGCGTCGCGGGCGCCGCCGAGCATATCGACCGGCGGGTCCATGACTTCCTCAAGCGCGAGGCACGCAAGGAACTGCAGAAGTCGGCGCAGTCCTATGCGCAGGCGTTGGGGGTCAAGGTGAGGCGGCTGTCGATCCGCGATCAGTCGAGCCGTTGGGGTTCCTGCACCTCGGCGGGCTCACTGTCGTTCTCGTGGCGGCTGATCCTCGCGCCGCCATACGTGCTGGACTATCTCGCCGCCCATGAGGTCGCGCATCTCGTCGAAATGAACCATTCGGCGCGCTTTTGGCGGGTTGTCGCCAGGGTTTGCGATCACGTCGAGCGCGCCAAGACCTGGCTCGACACCCACGGCAACGACCTGCATCGCTACGGCATTCAGGATTGAGCTAGCTGTCACGACTGTCATCGCCCGCAAAAAGCGGGCGATCCCGTACCCCAAAGCGCCGGCGATTGGATAGAGCGCTGCGGCGTACCGGATACTCCGCTTTCCGTGGAGTATGACGATCAACAATGAAGCGCCGTGCGCCGCATCCCGGGACACGGCGACCGCCTACCGTCCGAACAGCCGGTCCATCAGCCAGCCATCGAGTCCCGCCGCCGTTTCCGGGCGTACCGATGTTCGCGTCGGCGCCGGTCTCGCCGCGCCACCCATCGTCGGGGCCGGAGCGGCGGCTGGGGACGCTGAAGGCGCACTCGCTTGCGAAGCTGCCTGCGCGAAATTCGAGAAGAAGCCGCCCGCCTGCGAGCCCGGCAAGGCCGCGACGGCGACACCCTGATGGGCCGCGCGCATGAAGCGGGTCCATACTTCCACCGGCAAGCCGCCGCCGGTTGCCTTCCTGGTCGGCGAATTGTCGTCATTGCCGAGCCAGACGCCGGTCACGAGGTTACCGGTGTAGCCGATGAACCAGGCGTCACGGAAATCCTGGCTGGTGCCGGTCTTGCCGGCGGCCGTCCAGCCCGGGATCTCGGCCTTGCGCGCGGTGCCGCTGAGCAGGGTCTCCTGCATCATGCTGTTCATCATCGCGACATGGCGCGGCTCGATCACCTGGCCAAGCTGGTCAGGGAGGCGTGCGTACAGCACTTTGCCCTCGCTGGTGCGGATCTTGGTCACGACATGCGGGGTGACGCCCTGGCCGCCATTGGCGAATGGCGCGTAGGCGCCGACCAGTTCGGTGAGCGAAACCTCTGATGTGCCGAGGGCGATCGAAGCATTGGCGTCGAGCTTCGATGAAATGCCGAGCCGGTGCGCTGTCCGCACCACGTTTTTAGCGCCGACTTCGAGCCCGAGCCGTACCGCAACGGTATTGAGCGACATCGCCAGCGCCTGCGTCAACGTCACCGCGCCGAAATATTCGTGGCTGTAGTTCTCAGGCTTCCAGCCCTTGACGTCGAGCGGCGCATCCTGCCGGATCGTCTCTGGCGTCAGGCCGGCCTCGATCGCGGTCAGATACACGAACGGCTTGAACGCCGAGCCCGGCTGGCGCTTCGCGGTGACCGCGCGGTTATACTGGCTGTCGGCGTAATTGCGGCCGCCGACCATGGCGCGCACGGCGCCATCCGGCGTCATCGCCACCAGCGCGCCCTGGGTGACATTGAATTTTACGCTTTTTGCCGCGAGTTCGTCGATCACGGCGGCCTCGGCGACCGCCTGCAGTTTCGGATCGATCGAGGTTTCGACCACGATGTTCTGCTCGACCTGGCCGATCAGATCGTCGAGCACCTCGCCGATCCAGTCCGCGACATAATTGATGGTGCCGGCGCCCGCGGCCTTCACATTGTAGGAGGGATGTCCGATCGAGGCCTTCGCCTGCGCCACGGTGATGAACTTCGCTTCCGCCATGGCTGCGAGCACAGTCTGAGCCCGTTTTTCGGCGCCTTCCGGATTGCGGTTCGGCGCCAGCCGCGAGGGCGACTTGACCAGTCCCGCGAGCATCGCGGCCTCCGCCACCGTGACATTCCTCGCGGGCTTCCCGAAATAGCGTTGCGCCGCCGCCTCGACGCCGTAGGCGCCGGAACCGAAATAGACCCGGTTGAGATAGAGCTCGAGAATCTCGGCCTTGGAATGCTTGCGCTCGAGCCAGAGCGCGAGTTCGACTTCCTGCAATTTCCGCTGCAGCGTCCGCTCTTGGGTCAGGAACAGGTTCTTGGCGAGCTGCTGGGTCAGCGTCGAGCCGCCTTGCGAGACGCCGCGATGCAGCACGTTGGCGACCGCCGCGCGCGCGATGCCGATCGGGTCGATGCCGTAATGCGAATAGAACCGGCGGTCTTCGATGGCGATGAAAGCCTTTGGCAGATAGGGCGGCAGGTCCTTCAGCGCGACATTGGCGCCGGCCATTTCGCCGCGCGTCGCCAGCACGCTGCCGTCGAAGCCTGTGATCTGGATGGTTGGCGGCCGTTTCGGAATTTCCAACGACTGGATCGCGGGCAGATGCGCGCCGACCCAGACGACGATCCCGACCAGCGCGATAACGGCCCACAGGCCGAGCACTGCGCCCCAATAGACCAGCCGTGAGATGCCGATGCTGCGCGTCCTCGATCTGCGCTTGCGGCTCGCCGGGTTCGGAGGCGGCGACTTTCGCTCGCGCGGAGCGTCGTCGTCTGCATCGCGCGCCCTTCGTTTGGGCGATGGCTTTTTCGGCGTTTCGTCATCGTCTTCGTCGTCGCCACTGGTGACGCGATCCTGCGGGCGAAGACGCAATTCCGCGAGCGACGCGCCGAGCCCGAATTGCGGCTCCTTGCGTCCGCCGCTCTTTTTTCGTCCCCACGCCATACGCCACGCCCACGTCACCGACGCGACAGACTAGCGGGTGGGGTTTAAGGCTGCGTTAAGCGATGATTAAGGCTGATGCTGCGCCGGCTCGAAAATGCCTCTGAAACCGGCATTTCAGCCTTGTTAACCATGACAGGAAGGCCGCTGAAATTCGTACCGACCGGAACGCAACTGCCGGCGGGGGTGCGCCGGCAGCAAATCGAGACGGATCGTCGCGTGACAGCCTCAGCCGGCGGCGCCCGTATCCTCGATGATCGGGCCGAACAGCTGCCAACGCTCGCCGTCGAACTTCATCATCTGCATCTGCTTGTTGATGCGGTAATCGGTCGGCGAAGTATGGGCAGACATGCCGGGCAGCGACAGACTTGCCGGTGTAGTTCTTCAGGCTGCCCGCGGCAGCGGGCGCCTCTTTTGCGCGGAACGCAAACCTGCCGGCGCGGTGGCAATGCACGGCGCCGGCAGAAATCAAGTCGCTGGTCCTTTGAGGAAAGCCCTAGCCGTTGGCGTCGTCCTCGATGATCGGGCCGAACAGCTCCCAGCGCTCGCCATTGAACTTCATCATCTGCAATTGCTTATTGACGCGATAGTCGGTCGGCGAGGTGCTGCCGACGATTCCCGGCAACGACAAATCGAGCTGAACGTTCTTCAGGCTGGTCGCCTGCTTCATGACGTTCTCGCGGGTGAGGCTGTCGCCACATTGCTTGAGGACATGAATGAGCAGCTGCGTGGTGGAATAGCCATAGGTGTTGAAGCTGGAGTCCTTGTCGCCTTCCGGATAGTATTTCGCCATGAAGTCGAAATACTTCTTCATGCCCGCGTCATCCTTCCAGGTCGGGTCGAGCGGATCCTTGCCGTAATTGACGCTGATGACATCCTTGGAGTTTTCCAGCCCCGCAGGCTTCATCACGGCGCCGACCGAAGTGGCGTTGATGTCGAGGATGTGCACCGGCTTCCAGGCGAGGTCGGCGATCTTCTTGATCGCCTGTGCGTCGAATTTCGGCGTCGAGGCATCGAACACCAGGTCGGCACCAACCGATTTCAGTTTGACAATCTGCGAGTCGATCGTTGGATCGGTCAATTCATAGGAGGTCTCGCCGACGATCATCGTCGCCGCCTTGTCGCCAAGACCGGCCTTGATGCCGGTGAGATAATCCCGGCCGAGATCGTCATTCTGATAGAGGATGCCGATCTTGGCGTTCGGATAATTCTTCAGAATATACCGCGCATAGATACGGCCCTCGGTCTGGTAGTTGGGGTTGAACCCCATGGTCCAGGGGAAGTTCTTCGGGTCGGTGAATTTGGAGGCGCCGGTGGCGGCGAACAGTTGCGGCACCTGTTTGGTGTTGAGATATTTTTGCACGGCCGCGTTGGACGCAGTGCCGATCAGCTGGAAGGTCAAAAGCACTTCATCGCTTTCGACCAGCTTGCGAACCTGCTCGACAGTCTTCGGCGGGCTGTAGGCGTCGTCATACTGAATGAAGTTGATCTTGCGGCCATTCACGCCGCCCTGGTCGTTGATCATCTTGATGTAGGCCGCCTGGGCCTTGCCGATGGTCGCATACGCAGAGGCCGGTCCGCTGAACGGTACGGTCTGGCCGATCTTGATCTCGGTATCGGTCGCGCCGGTGTCGTATTTCTTTTGCGCGAAAGCCGGCGATGCCGACAACGCGATCGCAACCGCCGTGCCGCTGACCAGATGAAAAATACCGTTCCTCATGTCGCTTGTTTCCTCATGATGCGTGATTTTGCCGACGGTCTTGTCCGGCGGTCTATCGAGACCCTGGCGGACGCCGTCGCTCGTAAGATAGTGGAGGAAGGGATGCTGCAATGCAAGGCAAGGCCGGGCGCAAAAGATGAGCGATTTCAGGCCAGCCAAAGCAGGATTAACGCGATCGCGGCGGGTGCCGCCTGGACCAGCAGGATCCGTTGGCTGACGGTAACGGCGCCGTAAATACCGGCGACGATCACGCAGAGCAAAAAGAACATCTTGATCTGGAACGCAAAGCTTGGGACGCCCTGAACCAGTCCCCAGGCGAGGCCCGCGGCTAGAAAGCCGTTGTACAGTCCCTGATTGGCGGCGAGTACCGCGGAATCGGCCGCTTTTTCGGGCGAGTTTCGAAACGTTTTCAGGCCCAGCGGCTTGGTCCAGAGAAACATCTCCAGCACCAGAAAATAGACGTGCAGCACTGCCACCAGCGCGACCAATATGTTGGCAATTATGTTCATGATAGTCCCCCAAAACGCAGACAAAGAAATCTCACCATCATGGTAGCACACGGCGGAGCAGGCTGTGACGGCTGGCAGCAACCACGACAGGAAATATCATGACAGGCCATATCGATCCGACGAAGGAAGTATTTTCTCAGTTTCGCGACAACAATCGCGAGGGACCGATTCACATGCTCAACCTTGTCCGGCTGCTCGATCGCGCAGCTTATCCTGACGGACGAAAAGCGACCGGCGCGGAGGCCTATGCAGCCTACGGTCGCGACAGCGGGCCGGTGTTTACACGGCTCGGCGGCAAGGTAGTGTGGCAAGGCAGGTTCGAATTGATGTTGATCGGCCCATCCGACGAGCGGTGGGATCACTGCTTCATCGCCGAATATCCGAGCGTCGCGGCCTTCGTCGAGATGATCCGCGATCCCGTTTACCGCGAAGCGGTCAAGCACCGCCAGGCGGCGGTGAAGGACTCTCGGCTCATCCGCCTTGCACCCCTTGCCGTCGGCAAGACATTTGGTGAAATTCCGGCCTAGCGCCCGCGCTTTGGGAAAATCACGTGGACGAGTTGCCGCGCGCAGGCCCGCCGACTGAAAATGACGACGTCCGAAAACCGCGAGACAGGCTTGCTGCAATGGACGATGCTTCCCTCATGGGTATGGATCGCAAGACATATGGGACCGTTAGCGCCCAGAGGCAGCAGGAGATGACCGGGCTGGAATTTGTCCAAGGGCTTGTCGATGGGACGTTGCCCCTCAACACGATAGCCCAGACCTTGGGTTATGACGTGACCGAGGCAGTCAGCGGTCGAGTTGTCGTCACGGCGGAACCAAGTGGCATTCATCTCAATCCGGCGGGTACTGTGCACGGTGGTCTTGCGGCCACGCTGCTCGACAGCTGCATGGGACTGGCCATCCAGTCGGTTCTGGAGAAGGGCGTCGGCCAGACGACGCTGGAGTTCAAGATTTCACTCGTTCGGCCCATCACCCCTGAGACAGGGGTGATCAGGGCAGAAGGTCTGGTGTTGAACTGCGGTCGGCGGGTTGGCACCGCCGAAGGACGGATCACAGATGACAAGGGGCGTTTGCTCGCCCACGGCACGACCACATGCCTGGTTTTTCAAAGCTGACGATGTCCGAGAACCGCGAGACAGGCGTGCTGCAATGGACGATGTTTCCATGATGGATATGGACCGCACCGCCTGCTACCGCGCGATTTCGACCCGCGATGCCCGCTTCGACGGCCGGCTGTTCGTGGGTGTCAAGACCACCGGCATCTACTGCCGGCCGATCTGCCCGGCCCGCACGCCGAAATTCGAGAACGTATCGTTCTATCCCTCCGCGGCAGCGGCGCAGCAGGCCGGCTTTCGTCCATGCCTGCGCTGCCGCCCGGAAACCTCGCCCGATCTCGCGTTCTGGCGCGGCACTTCCAACACCGTGTCCCGCGCGCTCGCCTTGATCGAAGCCGGCGGCCTCGATGAGGCCGATGTCGAGCGCCTTGCCAATCGGCTCGGCGTCGGCGCGCGCCAGTTGCGGCGGCTGTTTCACCGGCATGTCGGAGCATCGCCGATCGCGGTGGCGCAGACCCGGCGGGTTCTGCTCGCCAAGCAGTTGATCCACGAAACGTCGCTGCCGATGGCCGAGGTCGCGCTGGCATCGGGGTTCAACAGCGTCCGCCGCTTCAACGAGACCTTTCTGCAGATGTTCGGACGTGCGCCAGCGACGCTGCGGCGGATCCGCGGCAAGACTCCGCGCGAAGCCGGCGCGCTGTCGGTTCGGCTCGCCTATCGGCCGCCCTATGACTGGGACGCGATGCTGTCGTTTCTCAGCCGCCGCGCCATTCCCGGCGTCGAACTTGTTTCGGGGAATGTCTACCGGCGCACGATTGCGATCGGCGACGTCTGTGGCGTGATCAGCGTGGCGCCGACCGACAAGAACAGGGTCGACGTTTCCGTGCGATTTTCCGACATGGCGGCGTTGCCGCAGATCATTGCGCGGGTGCGGCGGGTATTCGATCTTGCCGCCGATCCCGATGCGATCGGCGCGCATCTCTCGCTCGACCCGGTGCTGGCGCCCCTGGTTGCGGCACGCCCGGGCCTGCGCGTTCCCGGCGCCTGGGACGGGTTTGAATTGGCGGTGCGCGCGATCTTCGGTCAGCAGATCACGGTTCCGGCGGCGACCCAATTGCTCGGCAGGCTGGTAGAGGACTACGGCGCATCGTTGCCAGTGGCGATGAAAGACGGCGAGGGCCTTAGCCATCTGTTTCCAGCGCCGGCCCGCCTGGCCCGCGCCGATCTCGCCGTTCTCGGCATGCCGAATGCGCGGGCGATGGCGGTGACGTCGCTGGCACAAGCTATTTCCGCCGATCCCGCGATTTTCAGCCGGGGGGCGAGCCTCGAAGAGGCGATTGCGAAGCTGCGATCGCTTCCGGGCATCGGCGAATGGACCGCCCAATACATTGCGATGCGTGAGCTGCGCGAACCCGATGCATTTCCCGCCGCCGACATCGGCCTGATGCGTGCGATGGTAGCGGCCGACGGAAGGCGCCCGTCGCCTTCCGAATTGTTGTCGCGCGCCGAGCGATGGCGGCCATGGCGTGCTTACGCGGCCCTGCATTTGTGGGCCGCCGGCATCGCGGGTCCAGCCCCGACGGGGAAGAGCCATGAGCGCGAAGCCGCCTGAAATATTTGCTCTCGATCGGCTGCCGACACCGATCGGCATCGCCTTGCTTGTGACCGACGCTGAAGGCGCGCTACGCGCGCTGGACTGGGAAGAGTATGAGCCGCGCATGCGGGAGCTGCTGCGGCTGCAATACGGCGCGCCGGTTCTGGAAGAGGGGCGGGCTCCGGACCAAATCAGGACCGCGTTGACTGGATATTTCGCTGGCGATCTCGCTTGCCTCAACGCGATCAAATGGCGCGTCGGTGGAACGGCATTCCAGCGCAAGGTCTGGACCGCGCTGCCGGCGATTCCTGCGGGCACCACCATGAGCTATGGCGCATTGGCCGCGCGCCTCGATATGCCCAAGGCGGTGCGCGCGGTCGGTCACGCCAATGGCTCCAACCCGATCAGCGTTGTGGTGCCCTGTCATCGCCTGATCGGCGCCAACGGCTCGCTGACCGGCTACGGCGGCGGCCTTGCGCGCAAGCAATGGCTGCTTGAGCATGAAGGCGTGGTGCTGAAGAAGGCGTCAAGACGCGGCTGATGGTGGCGTGATTCCCCTGACAGCTTCTCGTCATTGCGAGGAGCATAGCGACGAAGCAATCCATTCTTCCTTCGCGGCGAGATGGATGGTTTCACGGAGCCTGTCATATGGTTTCACGGAGCCTGTCATTGAGCGCGCATTCGCGCGACCCGTTGGCTCGCAATGACGACCTTAAAAACGTCAGGTCCGTAAGCCGCCAGACCAATTACGTCGATGCATCTAGCGTCTCCATCACACATAGCATGGAGACGATCGATGACGGACGCGGAGCTTCAAGATTTTGTAACGCGATTTGCGGCGGCATGGGCGGCGCGGGACGGACAGGCCTTCGTCGATCTCTGGCATCCGGACGGTTTGCTGCACACGCCGCTGGTTGGCCGAACGGTTTTAGGCAGCGAGCTCAATCGCCTGCTGGAGGTGCAGACCGCGGCAGCGCCGGATTTCGTCTGGCAGCTGCTGGACTGGACTTCGCGCGGCGATGTCGTGATCATCGAGTGGCAGACCAGCCGGTTCGTCAACGGGACGCGATTCAGTTGGCGCGGCGTCGACAAATTCCGCCTGAAGGCCGGGAAAATCTGGGAGGAGCGGGTCTATTGCGACACCGCGCCGCTGCGCGCGCTACGCACCGGAGAGGCGCTGGAGCCGATTACCAAATTTTAAGCCAATGGAGAGTTAAGGCTGTCGACGACGACCGGTCACGCTGCCGGCTGCGATACGGCATCCTCGCTGGCGAGCAGATGGACCAGCGCGCTCTTGATCGCGGCTTGCCGCGTCGGCGCGTTGATCTGCGCGCCGAGCAGGTCGGTGACGTAAAACACGTCGCGGGCCCGTTCGCCGAAGGTCGCGACATGGGCCGAAGCGATATTGAGGTTGAGTTTCGATATCGCCGTGGTCAGTTCGTACAACAGGCCCGGCCGGTCGAGGCCGGACACCTCGATCACGGTGTAGCGGTCCGACCACTGGTTGTTGATGATCACCTCCGGCTCGACCACGAACGGCCGCACCCTGTTGCGCCCCGCGGCGCGGCGGGCCACCACTTCCGGCAGGCGCAGTTTGCCTTCGAGGACGTCCTCGATCATCTCGCCGATCCGCGTGGCGCGGCGTCCCTCGTCCTCGTCGCGATCATATTCCCTTGAGATCGCGATGGTGTCGAGCGCGCGCCCGTCGGTGGTCGTGTAGATCTGCGCATCGACGATGTTGGCGCCGGCCGAAGCGCAGGCGCCGGCGATGATCGACAATAGCCAGGGATGGTCCACAGCCAGGATGGTCAGCTCGGTGACGCCGCGCGATTCGTCGAAGCCGACATTGATCGCGAGCTTGTGGCCTGCCTGTTCGCTGGCGCGCAGGAAGCGGGCGTGGCGGATCTTGCGCGGCAGTTCGACCTTGAGCCAGTACGCCGGATAGTGCCGCGCGATATAGGCGTTGAGGTCCTGCTCGGGCCATTCGGTGAAGGCCGCGCGGAATTCCGATTGCGCGACCGCGATGCGCCGCGCCCGGTTGACCTCCGAGAATCCGCCGGTCAGCACCGGCTCGGTCTCGTAATACAGCGTGCGCAACAGCTGCGCCTTCCAGCCGTTCCAGACCCCGGGGCCGACGCCGCGGATATCGGCGGTGGTCAGGATCGTCAAGAGCTTCATCTGTTCGACCGATTGCACCACGGCGGCGAAATTCTCGATGGTCTTGCGGTCGGAAAGATCACGCGATTGCGCCACCGTGGACATCGTCAGATGCTCCTCGATCAGCCAGGCCACCGTCTCGGTGTCGGCGGCGTTGAATCCGAGCCGCGGGCACAGCCGCCGCGCCACTTTGGCGCCCGCGATCGAATGATCCTCGGGGCGGCCCTTGGCGATGTCATGCAGCAGCGTGGTGATGTAGATGACCGCGCGGTGTTCGGGACGGATCTTGCGCATCAAATCGCTGGCGACGATGAATTCGTCGTTGCCGCCGCGTTCGATGTCCTGCAGGTAGCCAACGCAGCGCAACAGATGCTCGTCCACGGTGTAGTGGTGATACATGTTGAACTGCATCATCGACACGATCTTGCCGAAGGCGCGAATGAAATGGCCGAGCATGCCGGTCTCGTTCATGCGCCGCAGCACGATTTCCGCATCGTTCGATGTCAGGATCTCCATGAACAGCCGGTTGGCTTCCGGATTCTCGCGCAGTTGCCCGTTGATGAGCTTCAGCGAGCGCGTCACCGTGCGCATCGCGTCGGGGTGGAAGGCGAGGTTGTTCTTCTGCGCCAGCCGGAAGATCCGGATCAGGTTGACGGGATCATGCTTGAAGACGTCGGGGGCTGCGAGATTGATGCGGTTGTTGTCGACGATGAAATCGTCGCTGTCCGGCAGTCGCCGCCGCTGCGTGTTCGGCCGCAGCCGCGCCATCATGCGGCTCAAGACCGGCGCCGGCTTGGCCTGCTGATCTTCCAGCTTAGCGCACAGGATCGCGGTGAGATCGCCGACGTCCTTGGCGACCAGGAAGTAATGCTTCATGAAGCGTTCGACATCCTGCATGCCGGGATGCGAGGTGTAGCCGAGACGGACCGCGATCTCGCGCTGCATGTCGAACGAAAGCCGCTCCTCGGCGCGGCCCGAGAAGAAATGGATGTTGCAGCGGACCGACCACAGGAAATCGGCGCAGCGACGGAAGGTGCGGTATTCCTGCGCGTCGAACACGCCGTGTTCCAGCAGCTCGTCGGTCTCGCGCACGCGGTAGACATATTTCGCGATCCAGAACAGCGTGTGCAGGTCGCGCAATCCGCCCTTGCCATCCTTGACGTTGGGTTCGACCAGATAGCGCGATTGTCCGGCGCGGCGGTGCCGTTCCTCGCGTTCGGCGAGCTTGGCGGTAACGAATTCGGCGGCGGTGCCCTGCACCACCTCCTTGTCGAATCGCTCCACCAGTTCGTCATAGAGCGGCTGGTCCCCGGTCAGGAATCGCGTCTCCAGGATCGCGGTACGGATGGTCATGTCGCCGCGCGCCTGCCGGATCGATTCATCGACCGACCGCGTGGCATGGCCGACCTTCAAGCCCATGTCCCACAGGCAATACAGAATGGCTTCGGCGACCTGCTCGCCCCAGGCGGTCTGCTTGTAGGGCAGAATGAACAGCAGATCGATGTCGGATTCCGGCGCCATCAATCCGCGGCCATAGCCGCCGGTGGCGACCACCGCCATGCGTTCGGCGCCGGAGGGGATCGGGGAGCGATACAGATGCCTCGTGGCGGCAGCATAGAGAATGCGGATAATTTCGTCCTGGACGAAACACAGCCGTTCGGCGCAGCGGCGGCCGTGCCGGTCTTTCAGCAGCACCGCCTGCGCCACCGCGCGGGCCGCGACCATTTCGGCCTTGAGCAGTTGCGCCATCGCGGCGCGGAACAGATCCTCGCGGCTGGCATGTTTTTCGGCAAGCGCATCGACCGCGGCGGTGATCCGCGCGGTATCGAAACGTTCGTCGCCTTCAAGGCGGGGTTCGGTCACAACGCTGTCCATGTCCTATCCCGATATCGGACGGCGCGAACGCTGTCACGGGAACATTCCTTCGGAGTAACAGCAGATCCGTGCTGCATTCCCCGCGCTTTGGGCAAAGCTGTTCTCGTCGCAGCGTGTTGGCGGTAGGTATTTTCTCGTTGACGCATCCATTTAACTCATTGAAATAAACGGTGTTTTTCGGAGGCCGCGGCAGCGAAACGACCACTCGCCGTGACGCTCGCTTGCGATCCGCTTCGATCAATTCACGGTCATGGAGATAACGACGATGTCCCAACTTTCACGGCGCGCCTTCGCTGCCATCGTCGCCATTTCGGTGCTGATGCCCGGCGGCGTCTACGCGGCCGATCCGCTCAGGGAAATTCATATCGATTGGGCGACCTATAATCCGGTCTCGATGATCCTCAAGCAAAAGGGATTGCTGGAAAAGGAATTCGCCAAGGACGGCATCGGGATTGTCTGGGTGCAATCGGCCGGCTCCAACAAAGCGCTCGAGTTCCTCAACGCCGGTTCGATCGATTTCGGCTCGACCGCGGGTTCGGCGGCGCTGGTCGCCAAGATCAACGGCAACCCGATCAAGTCGATCTATGTCTATTCGCGCCCCGAGTGGACGGCGCTGGTCACCGCCAAGGATTCCAAGATCGCGACCGTTGCCGATCTCAAGGGCAAGCGCGTCGCGGTGACGCGTGGAACCGATCCGCACATCTTCCTGGTGCGCGCGCTGCTCGATGCGGGCCTGTCCGAGAAGGACATCACCCCGGTGCTGCTGCAGCATGCCGATGGCAAGACTGCGCTGATTCGCGGCGATGTCGATGCCTGGGCGGGTCTCGATCCGATGATGGCGCAGGCGGAAGTCGAGGACGGCGCCAAACTGTTGTTCCGGAAAGCGGACGCCAACACCTGGGGCATTCTCAATGTCCGCGAACAATTCTTGAAGGATTATCCGGACGCGGTCCGCCGCGTGCTCGCGACTTACGAAGAGGCGCGCAAATATTCGCTGGCGAATTACGACGACCTGAAGAAGACCTTCGTTGCTGTCACCAAGTTGCCGGACACGGTGGTCGACAAGCAGCTGAAGGAGCGCACCGAACTGACTCACAGCCGGATCGGCGCGCCGCAGCGCCAGTCGATTCTCGCGGCGGGATTGGCGCTGCAGCAGGCCGGCGTGGTCGATGCCAAGGTCGACGTCAAGACAACGCTCGACGCGCTGATCGACGACCAGGTTCCGCTGCCGACGAATTGAGGGGACGAGCGGCGTCGTTGCCGCACATACGGTGTCGTCCCGGCCAAGCGGAGCGCGAGCCGGGATCCATAAACACCGAGGCCTATGTTGGACGAAGCTGGAGAGCGGCATCAGGTGTAACATTGAACGTTAGGGGTGATGGGTCCCCACGTTCCGCGGGGACGACGCATGGATAGAGGCGCATCCTCCCATTCGCCGCCTTGCAATCCTCCACGAGAAGCGTGTTTGCTATGGCCATGACAGTTGAACTGCCTGCGCCTGAACAATCCGGAGCGATGGCGAGGCCGGCGCCATCCGGCCGGCTGCGGCAGTTCGCGCGGCCGGCGTTAGGGCTGCTGCTGCCGGTCGGCCTCGCGCTCGCCTGGGAAGTTGTCGTCGCGCAGGGTTGGTCCAACGGACGGCTGGTGCCGCCGCCGACAAAACTGTTCGCGACCATCCTCGAATTGGCGCGGAGCGGCGAACTCAGCCGCCACATCGTGGCGACGCTGACGCGGGTTTTCGCGGGCTTCGGCCTCGGCGTGGTCGCGGGGACGGCGCTTGGCGCCGTCTCTGGGTATTGGGACCTGGCGCGCCGGCTGCTCGATCCCACCGTGCAGGCGCTGCGCGCGATCCCGTCGCTGGCATGGGTACCGCTGTTCATCCTGTGGCTCGGCATTTTCGAGACCTCGAAAATCGTACTGATCGCCGTCGGGGTATTTTTTCCGATCTATCTCGGCTTGATGGGCGCGATCCGGTCGGTCGATCGCAAGATCGTCGAAGTCGGCCGCACCTTCCGCCTCTCCGGACCGGCGATGATCCGGCGCATTTTGCTGCCCGCGGTGCTGCCAGCCTATGTGATCGCGCTGCGGGTCGGCCTTGGGCTGGGCTGGATGTTCGTGGTCGCCGCCGAGCTCATCGGCGCCTCCGAGGGTCTCGGCTACCTCCTGCTCGACGGCCAGCAGCTCGGCAAGCCCGCGCAGATCCTGGCGGCGATCGTGATCTTCGCCATTCTCGGCAAGACCACCGACTGGCTGATCGAAATTGCCGCCGCCCCGCTGTTGCGCTGGCAAGACGCCTTCGGCCGCCAAAGCGGAGCGGCCTGATGCTGGTGCTCGATCGCTTAGGCAAAACGTATCCCAATGGCGTCAACGCGCTGGAGCGCTTTTCCGCCGAGATCAAGCTCGGCGAGATCGTCGCCATCATCGGCGGCTCCGGCTGCGGCAAATCGACCTTGTTGCGCGCCATCGCCGGCCTCGACCGCGCCACGTCGGGCACCGTGACGCTCGACGAGACAAGGATTTCAGCACCGCATGCCAAGATCGGCATCATCTTCCAGGAGCCGCGGCTGCTGCCCTGGCTCAGCGTCGCCGACAATATCGGTTTCGGCCTGTCGGATCTGCCCGCCAATATTCGCCGTGAGAAAGTCGTAGGCGCGCTGGCCAAGGTCGGCCTCACGGACAAGGCCAATGCCTGGCCGCGCGAATTGTCCGGCGGGCAGGCGCAGAGGGTGGCGATCGCCCGCGCGCTGGTGCCGCAGCCGGAAGTGCTGCTGCTGGACGAGCCGTTCTCCGCGCTCGATGCGTTCACAAGGCGCGATCTGCAGGATCATTTGCTCGAGCTCTGGGCCGACACACGGCCAACCCTGGTGCTGGTGACCCACGATGTCGACGAAGCGGTGGTGCTGGCCGATCGCGTGCTGGTGATGCGGCCGCGGCCGGGCCGGCTGTTCGAGGAGATCAAGATCAACCTGGCGCGGCCGCGCGACCGCAACTCGCCGTTGTTCGGCAATTTCAAGCGCCGCGTGCTGACCGCGCTGGATCGCTCGCTCGATCGCAATATGCCCGACGGGGAGGCGAAATCGACCGCGGGCGAGGCGATGTGGTGGTGACTTTCGCGCGCGGACGCATTAAATCCGACACGCATTAAGTGAGGGAGAGAAGAAAAATGGACGCCGCCCAACTCCGCGCCACACAGGCCCCCATCAAGGATCGTTACAAGACTGATCCGAAAACGGCGATGATTACGCTAAAAGCCAAGGGCTCGATCGAGAACGACGGCATCGCCTGCAAAGTCGAGACCGGCCGCGCGCTAGCGGTAGCCGGCCTGCATCCTGCCACCGGCGGATCGGGGCTTGAACTGTGCTCCGGCGATATGCTGCTGGAGGCGCTGGTCGCCTGCGCCGGCGTGACGTTGAAATCGGTGGCGACCGCCATCGAAGTGCCGCTGAAAACCGGAAACGTCACCGCCGAGGGCGATCTCGATTTCCGCGGCACGCTCGGCGTCGACAAGGAGGCGCCGGTCGGCTTTGCCGAAATTCGCCTGCGTTTCGACGTCGATACCGAGGCGCCGCAGGAGAAGCTCGATCTGTTGCTGAAACTCACCGAGCGCTATTGCGTGGTCTACCAGACCATCAAGAACGGCCCGAAGATATCAGTGTCGATGCAGCGGATGTGATCGCACACTCTCTCGTCGTCCCGGCGAACGCCGCGACCTATACGCTGTGTCCTCTCGTTTTCAAGAAGCGCTGTTGACGGCTTTCGTGCAACACGAACTGCTGTCGCTATGGGTCGCGGCGTTCGCCGCGACGACGGCTTAAAAATGTCTCCCGAACTCACCTTGCTCCTGACGCTTGCGCTGCGCATGGCGATCACCGCCGCGTTCGTGGTCACGGCATCGGTCATCACCGAGCGCTCCGGGCCGGTGATCGGCGCGCTGATCGCGACATTGCCGATTTCGGCCGGCCCCTCTTACGTCTTCCTTGCGCTCGATCACGATGCCGCGTTTATTGCCGAGGGCGCACTGGCAAGTCTGCCGATCAACGCCGCGACGATCTTCTTGGGTCTGACCTATGTCGTGTTGGCGCAGCGTCAGAGCGCTAGCGTCAGCTGCCTCACCGCCGTCGCCGTGTGGATCTTGCTCGCTTCGTTCATCCGATCCATGCAATGGACGCTCACCGGCGGCCTAATCGCGAATGCGGTTGCTTTCGCGATCTGCGTGCCGTTGCTGAGGCGTTTTCGTCACGTCAAGATGCCGCTGATCACGCGCCGTTGGTATGATATTCCGTTGCGGGCCTCGCTGGTCGCGACGCTGGTGGCCCTTGTGGTCACGCTGTCGGGCTGGGTTGGTCCCCAGATCAGCGGCATCATCGCGCTGTTCCCGGTGGTGTTCACGTCCATGATGCTGATCCTGCATCCGCGCATCGGCGGGCCCCCGACCGCGGCCGTGCTCGCGAACAGCGCCGGAGGATTGATGGGGCTGGGCATCGCGATTGCCGTCTTGCATGTCGCAGCACTCCGGTTCGGTTCCGCGGTTGGCCTCAGTCTGGCGCTGATGGTCTGCGTCAGCTGGAATCTTGGCCTGTGGTGGAACGGGCGAAGAAAACTCGCGCGGTGAATCCGTCGTTGCGAGGAGCGAAGCGACGAAGCAATCCACTCTTCGTTCTGCCAAGCCGCGAGATGGATTGCGTCGCTTCGCTCGCAATGACGATCTTTGCCTATTGGTCCTCAGGATGAGAACCGTTTATTGCTTCGGCAATTTCGCCTTCAACGCGTACAGCGCTTCCAGCGCGTCGCGGGGCGACAGCTCGTCGGGATGCAGTGCCCTGACGGCCTCGATCAGCGCTTCCGCCTCGCTCGGCGGCGCAGGCTCGGCCGCGGCGCGTGACGGCACCGCGAACAGCGGCAGATCGTCGGCCAAAGCGCGCGCGGTCTGGCCGCGATCCTGGGCTTCGAGTTTGGCCAGCACCGATTTGGCGCGCGCAATGACCGGCGCGGGGAGGCCGGCGAGTTTTGCCACCTGAATGCCATAGGAGCGGTCGGCCGAACCCGGCAGCACTTCGTGCAGGAACACCACGTCGCCCTGCCACTCCTTGACCCGCACCGTGGCGTTGAACAATCGCGGCAGCTTGGCGGAGAGCGCCGTGAGTTCATGGTAATGAGTGGCGAACAGCGCGCGGCAGCGGTTGGCCTCATGCAGATGCTCGATCGCGGCCCACGCGATCGACAACCCGTCGAAGGTCGCGGTGCCCCGGCCGATCTCGTCGAGGATCACCAGCGAGCGCTCGCTGGCCTGATTGAGGATCACGGCGGTTTCCACCATCTCCACCATGAAGGTGGAGCGTCCGCGCGCCAGATCGTCAGCGGCGCCGACGCGCGAGAACAACCGGTCGACGATGCCGATCCGCGCCCGCGATGCCGGCACGAAACTGCCGATCTGCGCCAACAGCGCGATCAGCGCGTTCTGGCGCAGGAAGGTCGATTTACCCGCCATGTTCGGGCCGGTGATCAGCCAGATCTGGCCGGATTTCTGCGCCGGCCCCGGCGACAGGTCGCAGGCATTGGCGATGAACGGCTGGCCGTCGCGCTTCAGCGCCTGTTCGACCACCGGATGCCGGCCGCCTTCGATCGCAAAGCCGAGCGAGGCGTCGACCTCCGGCCGCACATAGTTGTCATCGATCGCGAGCTTCGCCAGCGCGGTCGCGACATCGAGCAGCGCAAACGCATGCGCCGCGGCGCGCAAATCCTCGTTCGCGGTGGCGACCATGGTGCACAGCCGCTCGAAGATTTCCATTTCCAGCCCGAGCGCGCGGTCTCCGGCATTGGCGATCTTGGCTTCGATCTCGCCGAGTTCGGCCGTTGTAAACCGGGTCTGCCCCGCTAATGTCTGGCGGTGGATGAAGGTCGCGTTCAAGGGCGGCGTCATCAGTTTGTCGCCGTGCTGCGCTGTCACCTCGACGAAATAGCCGAGCACGTTGTTGTGGCGGATTTTCAAGCCCTTGACGGAGGTCGCCTCGGCGTAGCGCGCCTGCATCGCAGCGACGACGAGGCGGGAGGCGTCGCGCAGATTGCGGGTTTCGTCCAGCGCCGCCTCATAGCCCTCGCGCACAAAACCGCCGTCGCGTTTGATCATGGGTAGCTGTTCGGCCAGTGCACGCTCGAATTCGCGCGCCAGCTCGCGCGACGGACGGCGCAGCGCCTCCATGACGGCAGCGATTTCCGGCGGCGGATCATCAAGCTGCGCGAGCTGTGCCAGTGCGGAATCGGCGGCAAGGATGCCGTCGCGCAATCCAGCGAGATCGCGCGGTCCGCCGCGCCCGACCGACAATCGCGCCAGCGCGCGCGACATATCCGGTGCGGCGCGCAGCGTGGTCCTGATATCGTCGCGCACGGCGGTGTCCGCAACGAATGCGGAGATCGCATCCAGCCGCCGCGCGATCGCGGCACTGTCGGTGAGCGGCGCCGCAAGCCGCTGTGCAAGCAGCCGCGACCCGGCCGCGGTCACGGTGCAGTCGATGGCGTCCAGCAGCGATCCGCGCCGCTCGCCGGCCAGCGTTCGCGTCAGTTCGAGATTGGCGCGGGTGGCCGGATCGATCGCCATGGTGGTGCCGGCGGCCTCGCGCGATGGCGGCGACAGCGGCGGACGCTTTCCCACCTGGGTGCGGTCGACATAGGTGACGGCGGCGGCAGCAGCCGTGGCCTCCAGCCGCGACATCGCGCTGAGGCCGTCCATGGTCGCCACCGCGAAGTAATCGCGCAAGCGCCGCTCGGCGGTGGCACTGTCGAAGAAATCGCGGGTCAGCGGCGTCACCGCCGGCAAGTCGCGCAGCACGGGCCCCAACTCGGCATCGCCATAGAGCGCGTCGGTGACAACAACCTCATTGGGATTGATCCGCGAAAGCGTCGCCGCGAGTTCGCCGGTCGAACATTCGGTGACGATGAACTCCGAGGTGGAAATGTCGATCCAGGCCAGCCCGATGCGGTCGCCGCCCGCGGAGGCGCGGGCGCGCGCGATCGCCAGCAGATAATTGTTGGCTCTCGCGTCCAGCAAGGTGTCTTCGGTAAGCGTACCTGGCGTCACCAGCCGCACCACGTCGCGGCGGACCACACTCTTGTTGCCGCGCGCCCGCGCCGCGGCCGGGTCTTCCATCTGTTCGCACACCGCGACGCGATGGCCCTTAGCGATCAGGCGATGCAGATAATCGTCGGAACGCTCCACCGGCACGCCGCACATCGGGATATCCATGCCCTGGTGCTTGCCGCGCTTGGTCAGCATGATGCCGAGCGCTTTCGAGGCGATTTCGGCGTCCTCGAAGAACAGCTCGTAGAAATCGCCCATCCGGTAGAACAGCAACAGCCCGGGATTGGCGGCCTTGATCTCGAGATATTGTTCCATCATCGGCGTGACCCGCGCCGGCGCCTCTGCAGGCAGCGCGGTGTCCGATGGCAGGGGGATGGATTGCTGGATCGTCATTGCGGCGCAAACTACAAAATTTTACCGGCCGATCCTATCGGTTTGCCGCCGTCCTATGGGTTTTCCACCTCATCCACGGTTGACCACAAGCAGCCCTCACAGGCACCGGCATAACGGCCCTTGCGCCAAAGCATCGCCGGAGGCGCCGGCGTCAATTGACCTCTGCCGCAGCGGCTCCTAAAACTCGCCCTTAATTCAAGCCGATCAGCGCGGAAACGCGGCATTCAGGGAGAGATTCGATGGGTGATGTATTTGTGTGCGATGCCGTTCGGACCCCGATCGGCCGCTTCGGCGGCTCGCTCGCCAAGGTGCGCGCCGACGATCTGGCTGCGGCGCCGATCAAGGCCCTGATGGCGCGCCATCCCAAGCTCGACTGGTCTGCGGTCGACGAAGTCTATTTCGGCTGTGCCAATCAGGCCGGTGAGGACAACCGCAACGTGGCGCGAATGGCGCTGTTGCTGGCGGGTCTGCCGGAATCGGTTCCGGGCGCGACGCTCAATCGTCTCTGCGCCTCGGGACTGGACGCGGTCGGTGCGGCTGGCCGCGCCATCCGCGCCGGGGAGATCGATTTTGCGATTGCCGGGGGCGTCGAGTCGATGACGCGGGCCCCGTTCGTGATGGGCAAGGCATCGGAAGCGTTTTCGCGCTCGGCCGAGATTTATGACACCACCATCGGCTGGCGCTTCATCAATCGGCTGATGAAAGCGCAGTATGGCGTCGATGCGATGCCGGAGACCGGCGAGAATGTTGCCGAGGAGTTCCAGATCTCGCGCGCCGATCAGGACGCGTTCGCGATCCGCTCGCAGCAGCGCGCAGGTGCGGCGATCGCGTCGGGCTATTTCGCCGAGGAAATCACGCCGGTGTCGGCGCCCGGCGGCAAGGCCGGACCGGTCCTGGTTGACAAGGACGAGCATCCGCGGCCCGAGACCACGCTCGAAGGCCTGACCAAATTGAAGCCGATCGTGCGCAATCCCGGCACGGTGACCGCCGGCAATGCTTCCGGCGTCAATGATGGCGCGGCCGCGATGATTCTCGCTTCGGAGGCCGCGGTGAAGAAGCACGGGCTGACGCCGCGCGCCCGCATTCTCGGCCTCGCTTCGGCTGCGGTGCCGCCGCGCATCATGGGCATCGGCCCGGTGCCGGCGACGCGCAAGCTGATGGAGCGGCTGGGCTTGAAAATCAGCGATTTCGATTTGATCGAGCTCAATGAAGCCTTCGCCAGCCAGGGGATAGCCTGCCTGCGCCAGCTCGGCGTCAAGGACGATGCCGATTTCGTCAACCCGCATGGCGGCGCCATCGCGCTCGGTCACCCCCTGGGAATGAGCGGCGCGCGCCTGGCGATGACCGCGGTGCACGGGATGGAGAAGCGCGGCGGAAAAACGGCGCTGGCGACCATGTGCGTCGGCGTCGGGCAAGGCGTTGCGATGGCGATCGAGAAGCTGAACTGACGCTGACTGCTAAAGCCGTCATTGCGAGGAGCGTAGCGACGAAGCAATCCAGTTCCTCTCCGTGCGGCTTCTGGATTGCTTCGCTTCGCTCGCAATGACGGGAAATGTACCGGAGGATTTGTCGATGACACTCAACTATCCCATCACAAGCAACGCGGCGCATCCGGCGCGGCTGTCGCCGGCCTACAAGAGCACGGTGAAGCGTTCGCCGCAAAAGCCGCTGATCATCATGCGCCATACGCTGTCGGAGCTGACCGGACCGGTATACGGCCACGAGACGGTGCGCGAGAACGATCACGATCTCACCACCCAGCACAAAGGCGAACCGCTTGGCGAGCGGATCATCGTGCACGGCCATGTGCTGGATGAAGACGGCCGCGGCGTGCCGAATACGCTGGTGGAGATCTGGCAGGCCAATGCCTGCGGCCGCTACATCCATGTCGTCGATCAGCACCCCGCGCCGCTCGATCCGAATTTTACCGGCGCGGGGCGCGCGCAGACGGACGCGCAAGGCTATTACAGGTTCGTCACCGTGAAACCCGGCGCCTATCCGTGGGGCAACCACCACAATGCCTGGCGGCCGGCGCATATCCACTTTTCAGTGTTCGGCCACGCCTTCATCTCGCGGCTGGTGACGCAGATGTATTTCCCCGGCGATCCTCTGTTTCCGTTCGATCCGATCTTCAATTCGGTCACGGATGAGAAGGCGCGGCTGCGGATGGTTTCTTCGTTCGATCTGGAAAACACCCAGCCGGAATGGGCGCTGTGCTACCGCTTCAACATTGTGCTGCGCGGCCGTGCGGCCACGCCGATGGAGACAAAATAGTGCCGGGAATTAAAGGGCAGGGAATTACGCCATCGCAGACCGTCGGCCCGTATTTCAAATATGGGCTGACGCCGGACGGCAAATACGACTGGAACGACGCTTTCACCAACAACCTCGTTACCCCTGACGTTTCCGGTGAAAGGATTCGCATCGAAGGCCGGGTGTTCGATGGCGACGGCCAATCGGTGCCGGATTGCATGCTGGAGATCTGGCAGGCCGACGCCCAGGGGCGCTTTGCCGATCCGCAGGACAAGCGCGCGCTGCCGAATTCGGCGTTCCGAGGCTTCGGCCGCTGCGGCACCGCTGCGGATGGTGGTTACGCGTTCGACACCATCAAGCCGGGCTCGGTGCCCGATCCCGACGGCAAGCCGCAGGCGCCGCACATCCTGCTCGCGGTGTTCGCGCGCGGCATGCTGCTGCATCTCTATACGCGGATCTATCTCGATGGCGAGGCGACCAATGCCGCCGATCCCGTGATGGCGCAGGTGCCGGCCGATCGCCGCGGCACTTTGATTGCGGCGCGCGTACCGGGCGCCGGCAACGCGGTCTATCGCTTCGATATCCGCCTGCAAGGCGACAACGAGACGGTGTTTTTCGACGTGTGAGTTTTTAACCTCGCCTCGCGCTTTGCGGGGAGAGGCCGAAGCGTCGGGTGCTCGATTGAAATTTTCCGTCATTGCGGGCCAACGGGTCGGCGCTGGGCGCCGCCCGATGACAGGCTCCTCGAAGCAATCCATGGCTGATAGCGACTGAAGCTGGATTGCTTCGTCGCTCCGCTCCTCGCAATGACGGCGAACTCCGTTACGGCGATGGCTGCCCGCTCGGCTTGCGCTGCGCCAAAATCGAGGGTGGGGCGATGAGGAATAGAGGGTCAGTACAATACCGGCCGTCATCGTCCGCGCATGCGGACGACCCAGTACGCCGTGACATCTCGGTTCATGTCGAGCGCGCTGGAATACTGGATGCCCGCTTTCGCGGGGCATGACGGCTGTGTGTTCAGGAGGTGTGATTCCCAACACTATCTGCAAGCCGCCACTCCGCGCGCACCGTCTCGTCCAGTTCGACGCCCAATGCCTTCGCCGCGAGCGCCGCGAATTCCTCCGGCTCCGTCAGTTGCGACAGCGCCCACGCCGCGGCGCCGCGAACCAGCGCGCTGTCGTCGTCCACCAGGCGTTCGGCCTCGACCCTAAATCCCTTGTCGTTCGAGTTGCCGATGGCGATCAGCACATTGCGGACGAACCGGTCGCGGCCGATGCGCTTGACCGGCGACTTTGTGAATCTTGCGCGAAACGCCGCGTCGTCGAGTTGTGCAAGTTCGGCAAGATCGGGGGCGCGCAATTCATCGCGCGCGGCGAGTTTGGCTTCTCGCCCGGCTTGCGCGAACTTGTTCCATGGGCAGACGGCGAGGCAATCGTCGCAGCCATAGATGCGGTTGCCGATGGCTTTACGAAATTCGTGCGGGATCGGACCCTTGTTTTCGATCGTGAGATAGGAAATGCAGCGCCTGGCATCGAGCTTGTAAGGTGCTGGAAATGCCGCGGTCGGGCAGATATCGAGGCAGGCCTGACATGAGCCGCAATGGTCGGCCTCCGCGTCGTCGCGCGGCAGGTCTGACGTCGTGAAGATCGCGCCGAGAAACAGCCACGAGCCGAACTCGCGCGACACCAGGTTGGTATGCTTGCCCTGCCAGCCAAGTCCCGCCGCCTGCGCCAGCGGCTTCTCCATCACCGCGGCGGTGTCGACGAACACCTTGACCTCGGCGCCGGATGTGGCGACCAGCCATCGCGCCAGCGCCTTCAGCCGCTTCTTGATCAGGTCGTGATAATCGTCGCCCTGCGCATAGACCGAGATCGCGCCGCGTGTGCGCTGCGCGAGTATCGCCAGCGGATTCTCGTCAGGCCCGTAATTGACGCCGAGCATGATCACCGAACGTGCGCCCGCCCACAGCACGCGCGGATCGGCGCGGCGTTCCGGGTGAGCCGCGAGCCAGTCCATGTCGCCATGCGCGCCGGCGTCGAGGAAGCTGCGGAAATGCTTCGCGGCATCCGCGATCGCACCCGGATCGGTGACACCGACGCAATCGAATCCGAGTGCGCGCGCTTCGTGGACAAGCGCGGCCTTCAGATCGGCGGGCGAAAGCTTGAGCGGTGCGTTCAGAAGTCGAGATCCACGTAGGTGCGTGACGCCGGCACGCCCGCCAGCCATTCGCTCAGCAGCGGACGGAACGACGGGCGGGACTTCACCCGCGCGTACCACGCCTTTGCCGCTTCGTCCTCGATCCATGGCACGTCGCCCAGATAATCGATCGCCGAAAGGTGCGCCGCGGCGGCGAGGTCCGCATAGGTCAGCTGGTCGCCGGCCAGGAAATTCCGCGTCTGCGCCAGCCAGCCGATATAGGCCAGATGATAGCGCACATTTGCCTTGGCCGCACGAATCACATCCGTCGCCGGCGCGCCGCCGCCGTCTCCCTCGCGCATGAAGCGCTTGTAGATACGTTCGGTGACCAGGGGATTGGAGACCTCCTCAAAGAATTTCTCGTTGAACCACGCCATCAGCCGGCGCACTTCGATGCGCTCGCCCATCGACGATGGCAGCAGCCGGTGTTGGTTCATCGCGGCGCCATGGGTCTCATCGAGATATTCAGCGATGATTCCGGCGCCGGGAATCGCAGGCCTGCCTTCCGATATCAACACCGGCGTGGTGCCCGCGGGGTTCAGTGCAAGAAATGCCTCGCGACGTTCCCAGGCGCGCTCGTCCACCAGCCGCAGATCGAAGCCGTATTCGCCCAGCGCGAGGCGGACGAAGCGCGAATGCGGACAGAACGGATGATGAAACAGCGTGAACATGAAGCCCTTGATACGTTCGCGATCTTAAGAAAGTTTTGCTTCAGGCTGCGGCGGCCTGGCCGCGGAAGTGCGCCAAACTACAGAAGCTTGCGCACGAGGCAACCTGTGTTTTCGTGTTTTTGACGTTGCGGCAACGCCACGAATAAGCGAGAAGAACCCGGCGTTTTCGGTCAATATTGATACAGCGGAACAGGTCATGATGTCTGATGCATTGAGGGCAGTGATTCTCGGAATTGTCGAGGGCGTCACGGAGTTCCTTCCGGTGTCCTCGACCGGACATTTGTTGCTGGCGGAACGATTCTTCGATCTCGGCGAAGGCAATTTCTGGAAGAGTTTCGCCGTGCTGATTCAGCTCGGCGCGATTCTTGCGATTGTCGCCATTTATTTCTTCAAATTATGGCGGGTCGCGCTCGGCATGTTTTCCAATCCCGACGATAGGCGATTCGTGATCGGTTTGCTGGTGGCGTTTTTGCCGGCTGCGGTGATCGGCGCTGCCGCCGGCGGCTACATCAAGGCATTCCTGTTCAATCCGTGGGTGGTGTGCTTTTCGCTGATCGTCGGCGGCGCCATCCTGCTGTGGGTCGATCAGCTCGATCTCAAACCGAACCAGCACGATGCCATGACATTTCCGCTGCCGATGTATCTCATGATCGGCTTCGCGCAGTGCCTCGCCATGATTCCCGGCGTGTCACGTTCCGGCGCCAGCATCGTCGCGGCGATGCTGCTCGGCGCCGACAAGCGCGCGGCGGCGGAGTTCTCGTTCTTCCTCGCGATCCCGACCATGGTCGGCGCGTTCGCCTACGACCTCTACAAGAACCGCGCCGACATGACGGCCGATCACGCCGGCATCATCGCGATCGGATTCGCGGTATCGTTCGTCACGGCGATCGTCGTGGTGAAAACGTTTTTGACGTACGTCACCCGCCACGGCTTCACGTTGTTCGCCTGGTGGCGCGTCATCGTCGGCACGCTCGGTCTGGTCGCGCTGGCGATGGGGAAGTAATGCGCTTTAGCTCGTCATTGCGAGCGAAGCGAAGCAATCCATAGGTCCAGGAAGACTGGATTGCTTCGTCGCTGCGCTCCTCGCAATGACGGGACGGTGATGGCGTTCAAATTACGCGCTGAAACTGTCCGGCGGCGCGGAAGCGCCAGAGATATTGCGGCGCGATCGCTTCCAGCGAACCCGGCGCCACTCCCAAGCCCTCCAGGGTCAGCCCGGCGGCCTTTGCCGCGTCCGACACCACATTATCGACGCGTAGCAGCTCCACCTGATCCGGCGTCAGTTTGAGCGGCCCCGGTGCGAATTGCAGGAACAACGCCTGGAGTTTGGCCAGCCCGAATGGCAATGAGACCAGCATGCGCCGGCGTTCGATGGTGGCGAGAATAATTTGCATGATCTCGCGCATCGTCAGCACTTCCGGACCGCCGAGCTCGTAGGTGGCGCCGGCCTTTGTCTTGCCGTCGACGGCATCCGCAACCGCGGTCGCGACATCTCCGACATAAACCGGCTGCAGTCTTGTCACGCCACCGCCGATCAGCGGCAGCATCGGCGACATCCTGGCGAGGCTTGCAAAACGATTGGTGAATTGATCCTCAGGGCCGAACACGACCGAAGGCCGCAGGATGGTGGCCATGGGGGTGGCCGACAGCACCGCCTTTTCGCCCGCGGCCTTGGTGCGGGCGTAACGCGACGGCGAATTCTCGTCGGCGCCGATGGCGGAGACATGCACCATCCGCGCGCCGACGGCGCTCGCCGCCTTTGCCACCGCGCCGGCGCCGAGGCCTTGCACCGCGTCGAAGGTCTGCGCACCGCTCTCGGCCAGAATGCCAACGAGATTGATGGCGACATGCGAGTCGCGCATCGCGGCCTCGATGGACGCCGGGTAGCGCAGATTGGCTTGTACCGCGTGGATCTGCCCGACCTTGCCACCCGGCTGCAAATGGCCGGCGAGTTCCGGCCGCCGCACCGCGACCCGGATACGGTAATCGCGCTTGCAGAG
>WNGJ01000647.1_pt1 | contig 32490 bp, 32 predicted proteins | sample 5400611 | NCBI WGS metagenome assembly WNGJ01 (sample SAMN13153375, study PRJNA577476) | soil metagenome | isolation source: 40 cm soil or saprolite under Garry oak tree replicate 1 | place: USA:California | collected 2016-06-15
ATCCTGGCCCGCTGCGCCAGCCCGGCCGGGATGTTCCGGGACTGGGTCCAGGACCGCAGGCGGCGCTTATCCCTCGGCGGGATCTCCAGCGGCGGTGCTGTCTTCGGCATCCTCCATTATCCCGCAGCACCGATATATGTAAAGTAACTTATCTAACGCGACACTAGGTGGACGGCTGCCATGGGGCCACGGCGGCGAGCGGTGAGCGGCGAGCGAGCGGCCGTGTGATCCGCCAGCTGAAGTGCGATATAGGTCAAGAAGCCTGCCGATCACATAACGGGCAACAACGCACGGATCGCCGATGAGCGTCCTCTCATCTGGGACATGCCGGTGATCTGGACGTACAGAAGGCTGGCGTGTGGCGTGGTCGCCGAATTGTCGCTGCCGCTGTTACTGACCGATGCGGCCGTCGCGAGTTGGCTCATTAGGGCGCACCGTCGAGCCCGTTGACCGGTCGGGGCCTTCTGAAGGTCGCCGGGCCAGGTAAGCCGGGACTACTTGCGGACGCGGAACCGGAGGATAGTGACGCCGTCCGCCTGGGTGCTGGTGACCGGTTCCAGGTCTATCCTGGCGAGGCCTGGGGCGGAGAAGCGGATGCCGTCGCCGAGCAGGACCGGCAGGACTTGTACCACGATCTCGTCGACGAGCCCCCGTCGCAGGCACTGGCCGGCGACGTCGGCGCCGAGGATCTGGAGGTCCTTGCCGCCCGCGGCATCCAGCGAGGTGGCGACCGCTTCCCCGATGTCACCGGTGAGGTAGGTGACATCCGGGTCCGGCGGGTCCGGCGGCTGGTGGGTGAGGACGAACATGGGTCCGTAGAAAGGGTAGCCTTCGTCCCTCGATTCTGTCTCCCGATCGTTGTTGGCTTCCATTCTGTCGCCTACCTCAACGGTTCGCCGGCCGCTGAGCATGGCGCCGGTGGCCGCTGCGGCCTCCTTCTGCCAGGGCGCGTCATTCGCCACGAAGTCGAAGATCCAGTCCATCGCGTCACCGGGACCGGCGATGAAGCCGTCCAGCGACATCGCCCTGACCACGACCACCTTGCCGGTTCTGGTGCTGGTATCGTTCATACTGTTCCTCCGAAGAACCTGGGATGTTCCCCTGATCCGTTCCGGCGCGTTTCAGGCCGCGCCATTGCCGTCATCACGCGTGCGACCGATACTACAGAAAAGGATCATTTGGTGCTTAAGGTCTGCTGCCCGTTGGACGCGCGTCGCGGGGCCTGCTGAAGGTGTCGGCAGTCGGGCCAGGCGACGGTGATGACGTTCCGGCCTGACCGCCTGAACATGCAAGACCCGGCCGCTCTACTACCCTGGATTAGTGCGCGAATTCGACTGCCTGAGCAAGCGAATCTGCAGGTCAGAGCACCGATGCCAAGGAAACACCATGATCGTGAGCCAAGTCAGGTGCGGCACAGTCAATCGCCACCTGCAGTTGTCTCACCACCAGACCATCATCCTCGAACGGCGCGTGTGCGGTGACTTGGCGATCAAGTCACCTTCGGTGGTACGGCTCCTGGCCCGAGATCTGCCGTCAGCCATCGGTCCGGGCGCAGGTAGATCGCAACCTGCTCGCCCAGTTCCGCATTGACGAACTCGATATAGGCCCGGACCTTCTCCGGCGGCAGATAGCGCGCAGCGATCTCCCGCAATAGCGCATCGGTCCCCGGAACCGTCCGCGTGACCGGACCCTCCACCGATACGTACCGGACTGTCGGCATGACCCGTTCGACCATCAGGGTGAAACGCCCAGCAGCTTCGATGAGCCAGGCCTTCCGGGACCCGGCCTCAGTCAGCACCCACGCCTCCCCGCCCGGCGCGTACTGGTACCAGATCGGCACGGTAAACGGACCACGGCCTTGACCGGCCGACACCGACAAAGCCGCGACGTGCGGCTCGGCCAAGAAGAATTCGCGATCGCGTACAGACAAGCTGCTATCCGCCATAAGCCCGAGCCTAGACAGAGGTACTGACAGGCCCGATGCCATTTACCCAGTGAGCCCGGCGCACGCTCGCAATGCGTAGGCCCGGTCACGGCCAGGGTTGCAGTTTGGGTTGCAGTTCACCACAGTGCAGCGCCATCTGTCAGGGAGGACCGATCAAGGACGTTGGTCCAGCCTAAACCGATTCGAACGACAACGACCCGAGCTGCTAACGCGGCTGGGGTCTCCACTAGCGCAGCGGTCATCAGCCGCCGAGCTGGAAGTGCCAGACGATCAGGACGGGGGCGTCACGGTAGACGGGTTTGAGGGCGGCCGGGCACCAAGGCCACAGCGGCCAGATGTCAGACAGGTGATCGGGCGGGGCTGTAGGAGGCGTCGCATTCGGGTCGATCGCAGGGTACGGCAGCAGGGGTTCCTAGAAGCGGCGGACCTGAAAGCCCAGCGGGAGGGCGGCGGCCAGGTAGTCGCTGGCGCGGTGGTTGCGGTGGGGGAGGTAGCAGTAGTCCCCGCCGGGCAGGGCCTTGACCACCGGCCAATCACTACGCGCTCGGAGATCAGCAGGTGCGACGGCCGGGACCAGCTTTCGTGTGGGTGCAGCGACAGCAGCGATGGCGTGTGTCCGGCGCCGTGCCACTTGCGGAAGGGGTGCGGCAGCCCCGGCGACAGCGCTGCCTCCTTCTCGTATAGCAGGTAGTACGTGTGGAAGGCGCGGCCGAGGACATCGCACTCCTCATCGGACGGATCACGCCCGGGGACCGCGGCGTAGAAACTGCGGACCGGAGTCCGAAGCAGCGGGCGGTACGTCGCCGTCGAGATCTCCGGCAGGCCGGCGTCGCGGAACGAGCTGTTTGTCGACCGGATGCTCACGTCGAAGTCGTTTAGGACGGTGCCGTTCCATTCCCAGACCAGGTGCCGCGGGCTCTTCCCAGCCATCCGAGCAGATTAGCTAAGGCCTCAAGTGCGCCAGCAATGCGGAAGGCGAGGTCTGACGACCGCAGCGAGAAACTGCCCTCTGGCGGTCATCAGAACTGCCCGGCGGCGCGATCGATCTGCCCGACACTCCATATTCCCTGCCCGCTCCGCGGACGGGGCCCCTCCCCCGGGCCTGGTTGAGTCAACGGGCTGGGGACCTGCTTCGTGCTGGCTGCTGGCGTCTTCGGCTGGGCCTTGTTCTGCGGTGCCGTTGGTCGACCAGCCGAGCAGGTCAGCAAGGCCGGCGACGGCGAATCCGCGGCCAGCAGTCGCAGCCGCCGGCCGCGCGGGACAGCCGCGGGAGACTTGATCATGGCGTGCTCCTTGCGTTCCGGATGGTGATCCCGCCGGTCACGCCACCTTCGGGCTTCCCGACCGCGATGTACGGCTGAGCGGTGTCTGCCGGTGCACCTGAATACACCCGCACGGGGGTCACGGCAGCAGCTGCCCGGCGCACGGCTGGTGAGACCGGTGGCCGGCCCGGTGCTGACGATCCTCGGCGACCGGGTAATGCGCACCTTCGCCGGGCACCCCGCCCTGCGCGACTGACGCTGCACGCGCGACTCGCGTTCCTGTTCATCGCCGGACCACTACCCGGCGCCTCAGCTTCGCACCACGGGCCGGCACGGGCTCTGCAGCGCGTGCCTGACGTGCTTTTCGGCCAGGTCGAGCCACCTCGCGACCGCTTGAGCAGCGACCAGATGCCCTCCGCGGAACATCGCAGCCAGGTCCGGTTCTCCTCAGCGAAGTCCGCCAGCTCCCGGTGCCAGGTGCCGGTGCGCCCAGTTGCGGATGATCTACGGTGCCGTCATGGCCAGTAGGCTCAAAGCGGTATGTGCAATCTGGGCTGATTCGTGTAGGAGTGGCTTTGGCATATTCATGGCGTCCCTCGAATCGCCGTCCAGGCTGCGGGTGAAGTGAGGTGTCCGAGACCCGGCTCAGCCTCACGCGGGCGCAGATTCTGGCGTTTCGGCGTCGCGCAGGCTCGCTCGACGAGCGGCTCTCATTCGAACCTCGCTCGCTTCGGCGCGCGGCCTGGGCAGGGCTGCAAGACAGCATGCCCCGAGCGGCGCTGCTGTCAATCCACGCGCGAGTCGACGGGACGCAGCCGTCCACATGGGAGGATCCTTCGCTCGTCCAGCTGTGGGGTCCACGGTTCAGTGTCTTCGTCGTCGCCGCGCGTGATCTCGCGGTCTTCTCGCTCGGGCTCCTGCCCGATGATGCCAAGGGCCGGCGCAGGGCTGAGGACCTCGCCGACCGGCTCCGCGGCCTTCTCGGCGACGCGCGGATGACCTACGGAGAGGCGGGGCGAGCACTCGGCGTGCACCACCACAACATGCTCAGGTATGCGGCAGCGACCGGCACCGTCGTGATCCGCTGGGAAGGCGCACGGCAGCCGACAATCTGGACCGTGCCCCAGCCGCAGGTGCAACCCCACGATGCCCGCCTCGAGCTTGCGCGCCGATACCTCCACATCTACGGGCCAACCACCCCGGAGGCATTTGGCCGGTGGTCAGGGATCGGCCCGAGGTACGGCATTGCTGCCTTCGACGCGCTCCGGAACGCGCTAACGCCGGTACGAACACCCGTCGGCGAGGCATGGATCCTGACCCAAGACGAGGCGGCCTACCGCGCAGCCCCTGGCCCTGTGGCGCCTGTTCGGCTACTGCCGAGCGGCGACGCCTTTCTCTTGCTGCAAGGAGCCGATCGCGACCTCATGGTGCCAGACGCTGACCGCCGTAGCAGGCTGTGGACCCCCCGCGTCTGGCCAGGCGGTCTCATCGTCGGCGGGGAAATCGCCGGGACGTGGCGGCGTGCGGACACGGTCATGACAGTGCAGCCGTGGTGGCGGCTGTCGCAGGCAGAACGCGATGCGGTCGCGGCGGAAGCGCAGTCTCTGCCGTTGCCAGGCATCAAGAAGCCGATTGTCGTGCGTTGGGACGACTGAGGCGCAGGCAACGCACAGCCTCCGAGCAACATGAGGGCCTGTCATCGCCGATCAGCCTGACCCGAGAGCAGCCTCCAGTTGATGGAACCTGGGCGAGCGCAATCAGGTTGACCTTCAGGGAACGCCGACGGGACGATCACACGCGTGATCCCCGCCATGTGGCTGTGCGGCCCGTCGGGTGTCGGCAAGACGACCGTCGCCTGGCAGATCTATTCCGTACTCAGGCAATCCGGAGTCCTGGTCGGCTTCGTTGATATAGATCAGCTCGGGATCTGCGCTCCTGAGCAGCCCGACGACCCCGGACGGCACCGGATGAAGGCGCAGAACCTCAACCGCGTCATTGGCAACTTCGCGACGGCCGGCGCTCAGTGCGTGGTCGTGTCCTGGGTCGTCGATCCCGGCAGCCAGCGTTCATCATCATCTGCTGCCGGCGGCCGCCGTGACTGTCTGCCGTCTCCGGGCTGAGCACGATGAACTCAGACACCGGTACTACGTCCGATCGGGACGGCAGGCGAATCATGGCCAGCTGAATGATGTCCTGGCGGATACTCTCGCCGAGGCCCGCGCCTTGGACGACAGTGACTTCGCCGACGTCTCGCTGGACACCAGCGGCGTACCGGCGGCGCAGGTGGCTGCGCTTGTCCGCGGCTGCCGCGTTTGGCCAGGATTCAGCGGGACCCTCGCCGCACTCGATGCGCGCGTCAGTCCCGCGCCGGCTGGCGATGAGATCAGCAGGCGTCGCGAGGGGCCCGAAGGCGCTGGGTCCGTCGTATTGATCTGCGGCGTGACCGGTGTCGGCAAGTCCACGATCGGATTCGAGGTTCACACGCGGACGCTCCGGTCCGGCCACGCGGCGGCCTACATTGACCTCGGCCAAGTCGGATTCCTCGGCCCGGCGATAACAGGCGATGCCGCTCGCCATCACGTCAAGGCACGGAACCTCGCCGCGCTCTGGGGAACCTTCCGATCAGCCGGAGGGACGCGCCTCACCGCCGTCGGGCAGGTCGAGAGCGCAGCGGCTGCGGACGCGTACCGCGTGGCCCTGCCGGCTGGAGCCATCGCCTTGTGCCTGCTTACGGCGGGAGGGGCGGAGTCGACACGACGGATCATGTCGCGAGGCGATGGCGGAAGCTGGCCGGAACCTGGCGATCCGTTGATCGGGCATTCCACCGCATACCTCCGCCAAGCCGCGAGCCAGGCCGACGCCGACGCCCGAGCCCATGAGAGGGAGCTGAGCGGTGCCGTCCACATCGACACCGGTGAGCGCTCCGTCAGCCCGTCCGCCGAGCTCGTCATCGCGGCAGCCCGGAGCTGAACGGATCGGAATGCCAAGGGCGGCAAGCTCGTTGACAAGTAGTGAGACGTGGCGAGCTGGCGCGGCAGGATGTGGGCTCTTAAATACATTGCTGTACACGAGGTGACGCTTTATCATGGATGTTGTGTCAAGGAAAGGAATCCCGGTGAATACCTGGACAAGCTGCATCGAGCGAACGGGGCATGAAGCCCTCTCGCAGCCGATGCTGCCGGGTACGGGGAGAGGGTGCTGATGTAGACGCCGACGTGCGGATACGCAGGCACCGCCCCCAGGACCCATCCTGGCGGGCGGTTTCTAATTTCATAGGGATGTAGCTTAGACGGTCAGAGCGACGGTCTCCAAAGCCGTGCGTCCGGGGTTCGAATCCTCGCGTCCCTGCGGATCACCACCCTTCGGGGGGAATGTGATCGTTACTTGAGAACTCCATAGCGGGAAACGTCAGCGCAGCAAGCCAAAGCTGCGCAACGCCGGTGACCCTGGCCATTCCTACGGGGGCGGTCGGGTTCGCCGGTTCATGGGCTGCTAGCTCCAATTGGCAGAGCAACTCCCTTGCAAGGAGAAGGTTCTCAGTTCGAATCTGAGGCGGTCCACGTTCCGGGTTTTAGCTCAGTTTGGTAGAGCGCGTGCTTCGGGAGCACGAGGCCGCAGGTTCAAATCCTGCAAGCCCGACTCATGGGTCGTTAGCTCAGTTGGCAGAGCGCCTGCTTGAAACACACGAAGCCGCTGGTTCGACCCCAGCCGCACCTACCACGCCGCACTAACACAACGGCTAGTGTGCCAGCCTTCCAAGCTGGGAATGCCGGTTCGATTCCGGCGTGCGGCTCTCGTCGGGATGTAGCTCAGTTTGGCTGGAGCGCCGGTCTGGGGGACCGGAGGACGCTGGTTCGAGTCCAGTCATCCCGACCACGCGCCGCTAGCTCAATGGCTAGAGCAGCTGACTCTTAATCAGCGAGGTCGGGGTTCGAGTCCCTGGCGGCGTACGCGGGCGCGGCGTAAACGGCAGCCGCGCCAACTGTCAACGGCCTTGAGGAAATCCAAGCTCAAACCTTGGTGAGCGCGAGCTCGTGCGGGTTCGACTCCCGCCGCCCGTACCATTCCCCATTCGTTCAATTGGCAGGACCCTGGGTTCTGGTCCCGGGAATCGTGGTTCGAATCCACGGTGGGGAGCTAAGCCCTTGTAGCTTAGTCGGCAAGAGCGGTCGCCTCGTAAGCGACAGGCACCCGTTCGATCCGGGTCAGGGGCTCCAGGTCCTCGTAGCCCAATGGCAGAGGCACCAGCCCGAGATGCTGGCCAGTGCAGGTTCAAATCCTGCCGAGGACACCATGCCCCTGTAGCTCAGTCGGCAGAGCGGTGGCTTTGTAAGCCGATGGTCGCAGGTTCGATCCCTGTCGGGGGCTCTCTCCTGGCCGGTGGGGGAAGTGGCAGACCCGCCTGACTTTGGATCAGGAGTGTCCAGGTTCGACCCCTGGGCGGCCAGCAATGCCTGCTTAGTGATAACGGCAGTACGCATCCTTGGTAAGGAGGCAGTCGGGGTTCAATTCCGCGAGCAGGCTCTGTGTGAGCGAAGTGTTGACGGTGGCACGCGGCCTTGCCAAGGCTGCAGGGGTTCGATCCCCGTCGCTCACTCCAAGCGCTGGTGGCGTAACTGGCAGCCGCGCACGGCCCAGACCCGTGTGTCTTCGGACGTGAGGGTTCGACTCCCTCCCGGCGCACTCAAGGAGCATTGGCCCAGCGGCTACGGCAGCGCCCTGCTAAGGCGTACACCGGGCAACCGGTGCGAAGGTTCGAGTCCTTCATGCTCCGCTCGAGGATGGCTGGCTGATCTGGTAAGGCGCCCGGTTGGAAGCCGGAGGTCACGGCGCGAGCCGTGGGCAGGTTCGAATCCTGCGCCATCCGCTGTGGGTGATGAAGCTGCCGGGCGGCAGCCCCCGTTTCGAAAGCGGGTGGGCGACAGTTTGTCGCTGGGGTTCGGGTCCTCCGTCATCCGCCAGGGAAGACGAAGCCGCCAGGGCGCGGCCGCCGCCTTGAAAGCGGACGGGCGACAAGATGTCGCTGGGGTTCGGGTCCTCCGTCTTCCGCGTTCTAAGGCAGCAGTTCACCTGGTTGGTGGAACCGTCCTGATAAGGCGGTCGTGCTGAGTTCGATTCCCAGGCTGCCTACTCATGGACCGGTAGCTAAAATGGTGACGGCACCCGGCTTATATCCGGGGGATGTGCAGGTTCGAGTCCTGCCCGGTCTACGCTCTCCCTACGACCTCCCTCCGTGGCGCAGAGGTCAACGCTCTGGACTTTTAATCTAAGGATCGCTGGTTCGAATCCAGCCGGGGGGACAACGCTGGCGCAACAGGACAGCGCGACCGCCTTCTAAGCGCAGGGTTATCGTTTCGAGTCAGGGGCGACGAACAACAACAACCACGGTCCCTTAGTTCAACGGGTGGACACCTGGTTCTCAGCCAGGAGGCAGCGGGTTCGAGGCCCGCAGGGATCACTGCCCAATCCCCGGCTGGCGACCGAGGAGGCGAGCCCGACCGCCGCGCTGGGCAAATTTGCCCCCATCGTCTATGGGTTAGGATCCGGGGTTTTCACCTCCGGGAACGGAGTTCGAATCTCCGTGGGGGTACTGCGGGTTAGCCAAGCTGGCACGGCCGAATAGCGCTAAAATACTGGCTACGGGAGTGCCCAGCGCGGATTACCAGAAGCACTATCGACACCAGCGGTTGATGGCCGTTCTTGCATACCTTCAAAGAACAGCACTGCGTGGACTGTGGCGAGCCTGACCCGACAGTGCTTGAGTTCGATCACGTCCGTGGCGAAAAGCGGATGAATGTCAAACGCCTGCTGGCCCGGACTTACTCGCCAACAGAGCGCGGTGGAGGAGTTCGGTCGTCCTCAGCGGCCTCATAAGCCGAAGATCGTGGGTTCAAATCCCACCCGCGCCACTAATCCGGTGTCATCCAAACGGCAGGATGCGTGGCTGTTAATCACGTCATACAGGTTCGACCCCTGTCGCCGGAGCCAAGGTGGCGTAGCTCACCCGGTTAGAGCACTGGCCCGTCAAGCCAGAGGCAGCGAGTTCAAGTCTCGTCGTCACCGCCATGTCCGCGTAGCTCAGTTGGCAGAGCATCTGGACGACAACCAGAAGGCCGCAGGTTCGGCTCCTGCCGCGGACACCATGCCCCCGTAGCCCAACGGAGAGGGTCTCTCGCTACGAACGAGAAGGGTGCAGGTTCGAGTCCTGCCGGGGGTACGCATGCGCGATTAGCTCAGTTGGCAGAGCGGCGGTCTCACACACCGCGGGCCGGAGGTTCGAGTCCTCCATCGTGCACTGAGGGCGAACCCAGGCGGATCAGGGACCAGGCTGTGATCCTGGCAATTGCGGGTTCGACTCCCGTCGCCCTCCCACGGTGAGTTGAGCAGGTGGTGCGCTCCGCGGCCTGTAAAGCCGTCGCCTCTGGCACTGGTGGTTCGATTCCACTCTCACCGACGCAAGTCTCCGTAGCCCAGTTGGATAGAGCGCCAGCCCCCGAAGCTGGAGGCCACAGGTTCGAGTCCTGTCGGGGACGCTCATGGCACCGGATTCGCCGGGCGAGAGGCCGCCTGCAAAGCGGTCGGTCGGGTTCGACTCCCGCGGTGTCTCTGATGGCTCGTAGCTCAGCAGGACAGAGCGACCGTCGCCTAAACGGAAGATCGCCGGTTCGAATCCGGCCGGGCCAGCCAAGGACGTTTCCCGCTATGACCAGGGAGAACGGTGCGGGTCGAAGGCATGCCGTTATCGAAACTACAGGTTCAACTCCTGTCTGCCGATCAGGCGGATTGCTCGGTACGCCACCATCACATCCGCGCCGTTAATCTCTGGGCCATGCTTGCCGCCAGGCAGGCGCGGGTCGAAGACATCCGGCTATTGCCTTCAATCGACTGAACCCGGACGTCGGCACCGCGCCGGTCATCGGCCGCGATCATCCGCGCGAGCCAGACCGGCACGTGCCGGGGCGGCTTGGCGCCGAGCACGTCGTCGCCGACGATCGGAAACTGCCGCTTGCGCACCGGCCCGACGAGGCCGTCGTTCGCGGCGCCGTAGAAGCCGCCGTAGCGGAGCGCGATCCAGCCCGCGGCCGTACGGTCTCGTCGAGGTAGCGCATCGCGGCGTTGCTCATGCTGGCAGCGGCGATCGGCGTGGGTCGGGCGGATCGTCCTCGGACTTGACCGGTCCGCCTTCGCGCGCGTACCGCAGGCTCGCGAAGCTCTGGGCGACGAAGCGGCGGCCGCCCGCGGCGCTGGCCGCCACGAGCAGGGCGTCCGCGCCCTGCCGGCCCGCAGCCGGTTGGTTGCCAGGCAGCGCTTGTCGAGGCTCCTGGAAAGTTGACGTCGGCAAGGGCGCTGCTCAAAGGCGCCAAGCCGATGATCCCGCCGCCGGTGATCCCGGTTCCGGCCGGGTTCGTCGTTCACCGCTCGATGCTGCCGAGGGGCTGAACGGCTCACCGACCCGGCGCCGGGCGAGCCCGCCGGCCGGGTGCCTGACATGGGAGGTCCCGAAGTACTGAGCTTCGCCGACCTGATCAGGACATATCTGATCGTCGGCGGCAAGCGCAGGCTCGTGGCTCCTATCTGGTTGCCCGGCACCCGGGCCATCCGGGCCGGGGGGCTCCTCGTGCCGGTTCAGCCCGGTGATGATCAGCCACGCACAGGCATGCGGACGTGGACGGAGTTCGTGCGCGAGCGACTGGCGTGACCCGGCGAGCGGGCCGGAAGTTAGCTGTCCGCTCCTGAGCGATCTGGACGCCATACGCTCATGATGTGCCAGGAGAAGACGATCGCCGGTGGGTCGGCTCGATGCCGGATGCCTACGACCGCTTGCTCGCGCCTGCCGTGTTCCGCCCGTTCGCCATCGACCTGGCCGAGCGGGCAGCGAACCTGGGGCCGGCCGACGTGCTGGAGATCGCGGCCGGCACCGGGGTGCTGACCAGCGAGCTGGTCGCGGCCATGCCGGGAGCTGACATCACCGCCACGGACTTGAACGCGGCGATGGTCGAGTTCGGGGCGCACCGTGTGCCAGGAGCGTCATGGCAGCAGGCCGATGCGCTGGACCTGGGGTTCGGCGCGGACGAGTTCGACCTCGTCACCTGCCAGTTCGGCGTCATGTTCTGCCCCGATAAACCCGCCGCGTTCCGCGAGATGGGCCGTGTCCAGCGGTCGGAAGGCAGCTTGCTGTTCAACACGTGGGCCACTATTGACACGCACGGTTTCGCCGCCGCGCTGCTGGCCGGCGTCCAGCGCGCTTTTCCTGACGATCCGCCTGCCTTCATGGTCGCCGTACCGCACGGTTACCCGGACCTGGACCAGATCACCGCCGACCTGGCGGCCGGCGGTCTCGCGTGCTTCTCGGCCGAGACGGTTACGCTCGAAGGGCACGCGGCTTCGGCCGCCGACATCGCGATCGGATTCTGCACCGGCACCCCGCTGCGCATGGCCATCGAGAGCCGCGGTGACCTGGCCGCGACGACGGCCGTCGTGAGTGCCGAGATGACCAAGCTGCTCGGGCCCGGCCCGGTCACGGCGCGCATGACCGCCTACGTGATCGAGGCCCGGCCGCAGGCGTAGCCGCGCAATCCCCGAGACGAATATGGAGCAGCAAGACGTGCCCTCACCCGAACATCACAACGTCGTCGGCATGTCAACGACCGACATAGCACGGCTCCCAGTGACGGGAATCCGGCAATTCGGTCCGCAGCCTGACTGCAACCCGTGCGGAGTCGGTGGCACGTGCGGGCCGGCCGGGCGGAGGTCCGTTGATCTTCCGCCCGCTGGAACCAGGTGAGCTGGACCTGGTGCCGCCGCTGCTGGTCAGGGATCCGGTGAGCGCGCTGACCCCGGAGCGCTTCCGTGCCCGCATTGGCACCGGCGAGTACCGGCCTGAACGGATCTGGATCGCCGAGGAGTCACCGGGCGCCGCCCCGGTCGCGGCGGCGATCTGGTGGGGGACTGCACAGGAACCCCAGCTGGCCGCCCTGGACTGGCTGTACGCGACGACGACCGACCGCATCCCGATCGCGACGGGCCTGCTGACCGCCGCGCACCAGGCATACGCGGCAGACGGCCTGGAGCGGCCGCCGGACTATCACCTCTTCCTGCCGGCCGACTGGCGTGAGCGGCCTGACGTCGCGACGGCGCTGACCTGGCGCCTGGAGGCAGCCAGGCGCGCGGGACTGACGCACCCGCTCGAGCGCCTCCGCTACGAGTGGACGCCGGCCTCCGGCGCGCCGCCGCAGCGATCCGGGCGGCTGGGGTTCCGCCCTGAGGCCGACGACGAGGTCTTCGTCGACGTGTTCAGCCAGGTGCTCGCGGGGACCCTCGACGCGACCACGCGGAAGGAAGCCGAAGCATCAGGGACCCGAACACAGGCTCGTAAGGACGTCGCGTTCTACCGCGACCGCATGGAAGGCCAGCGGTCCTGGTGGCGCATCGCGGAAACGCCGTCAGGCGAGATCGCCGGATTCGGCATTCCGTCGAAGAACACCGAGTTCCCGGTCGTCGGCTACCTGGGCGTCGTGCCCGGGCACCGCGGCCACGGCTACGTCGACGAGATACTCGCCGAGGTCACGCGGATCCTGGTCGCCGAGGCCGGAGCGACCGCCATCCACGCGGACACCGACCTGGAGAACCTGCCGATGGCCGCCGCGTTCGAGCGCGCCGGCTACCGGATCACCGGCCGCCGGCTCGTGCTCTCAGCGCGCCGACCGCTCCGACCTCCGGCACAGGCCAGCCCGGCTACGGAAACTTCCCGGCCCAGTGGCGTTCCCAGAACGCCGACACCTGGCTGCCGTCGACATCGGTGAAGGCATACTCACGGGCCAGCGCCGGAGTCGTGAAAACCAGCCCCGACTTCGCCAGGACGTCGTCGGCAGCCAGCGCCGCCACCGCACGGCCAGGGAACTCGGCCGACTCGGTCAGCGCGGCGACCTCGGGCGGCAGGTTCATCCGCTCCAGCCGCATGAATCCAGGCGAGACGGCTAGACAAGCGACGCCGTGCGGCCGCAGGTCGTCGGCGAACTGGCCGGTCATCTTGTTGGAGGCGTTCTTCACCACCTCGTAGAACGCGTGCCCGTGCGGCCTGTCCAGCGCCCAGGTGACGTTGACGATCAGGCCGCGCCGCGCGGCGATCATCGGCGGCGCCGCGAGCCTGGACGCGTACGCCGCCGCCCTGAGCCCGCCGGTGAACATCAGATCCCAGTGCCGCCACTCGATCTCCCAGAACGACAGGGCCGGATCCTGTAAAAGCTGCGGCCATCTCCGGGGCGCCGCGCACAGGCTGGGACGATGAAAGGACACCCCGGCCCGCGCAGAAGGAGGAACTGTGCCCTACCCCCCGATCGAGCCATCCGAGACGGGCATGCTCGACACCGGAGACGGCAACTCGGTCTACTGGGAGACTTGCGGAAACCCGGACGGCGTTCCCGCGCTCATCGTGCACGGCGGGCCGGGTTCTGGCTGCTCGGCCGGCGTGCGGAGGTCATTCGATCCGGCGCGCTTCCGGATCATCCTGTTCGACCAGCGCAACTGCGGCCGGAGCACCCCGCACGCCAGCGACCTGGCGGCCGACATGCGGCTCAACACGACGCAGCACCTCATCGCCGACATGGAGCGGCTGCGCGAGCACCTCGGCGTGGACACGTGGATCCTGCGGGGCGGGTCGTGGGGCGTGACGCTGTCGCTCGCGTACGCCGAGCAGCACCCGGAGCGGGTCAGCGGGATGATCATGGTGAGCGTCACCTCGACGAGGCGGCTCGAGCTTGACTGGCTGTACCGCGGCGCCGGCCGGTTCTTCCCCGAGGCGTGGGTGCGGTTCCGCGACTACGCCGCCGCCGGCGATTTCCGGCTGCCGACCGACGCCGCGCCGCCCGTCGAGGACCTGCTCATGAGGTACTCCGAGCTCATGAACGACCGCGACCCGAAGATCAGAGAGCGGGCCGCGGCGGAGTGGCTGACCTGGGAGGACGCGCTCATCTCGATGGAGTCGGCCGGAAGCCCCGGCGCGTACTCCGACCGCCCAGACGACGCCAAGCTCGCCTTCGTGCGGATCTGCTCGCACTATTTCGCGCACGACGGCTTCCTCGAGGACGGCAGCCTGATCCGCGAGGCCGGCAAGCTGGCGGGCATTCCCGGTGTCCTCATCCACGGTCGCGGCGACATCAGCGGCCCGGCGATCACGGCGTGGGAGATCGCGCAGGCGTGGCCGGGCTCGGAGCTCGTCGTCATCACCGACTCGGGCCACACCGGCAGCGCGGCGATGCAGCAGGCGCTCGACGCGGCTGGCGAGCGGATCTACGCGACGGTCACCGGCGCCGCTACAGGCTGAGCGCGAGCGTGGCTTGCGGACAGCGCGAACTCAAGATGTAGCGCGAATCGCAGAGACGATATATCTTGAATCTGGGTGACCGGAATCGAAGGAGCGAGTCGCGATGACCACACCACTTCGGAATGACCAGCAGGGTCTCAGCCGACGCGAGGAGATGACTGTCTCGACCGCGGCGATGGCCGACGTGCCCTGGGCCGTAGCAGGAGCGGCCGGAGCGGTTGTGGCGGGCGCTGACCTCCTGTTCCACCTCGTGGGCGGGAACCTCGCCGTGAGCAGCTCGCTCGCAGCGGGAACCGTCGCCGCCTTCACGGTAGCCGGCGGCAGCGTCGTCATCAGGCGCAACGCGAGCCGGGCGGCGCGCTGGGCGCGCAGCCACCCGTGGCGCTTCGCGGTGGTGCCAGGCGCCGCGACCGCGGCGATCGTTTTCGTGCTCGCCGTCCTCGTCGGCCCCAGCGGCGTGTTCGGCGGGATCTTCACCGCGCTCTGGCATGGCGCGATCACGTTCGGCCTGACCGGCGCCGCCGGCGCCATTTCCGGCAGCGGCAAACGGTCAGAACGCCGCAGCGCCGGCTAGCTGGCGCGCTGGGCGCCACGAGTAGCGGTCGGGACGACCCGTCGGGCTCGGGGCGACCCGTCGAGTTCGGGGCTACCCGTTGCGCTCGGGACGGATCAGCAGGTCGTAGCTGCAGCCGTCGGTGAGCGCCTCGAAGCTTCCGGTCGGGACGAACCCGAGCGACCGGACCACGCGCAGCGCCCGCTCGTTGGAGGACGCGACCGTCACCCGGAACGCGGCAGGCGCGAACTCGCGTCGCCCGAACGCCAGTCCCGTGCCGATCGCCTCGCGGCCGAGCCCCTTGCCGGTCAGGTCAGGCCGCAGGCCGCCGCCCGTGTCGAGCGCCGACGCGTCGTACGCACCGCCCGGGACCCTGCCGTCCTCGCCGAACGACCGGAACCCGATCAGCTCGCCGCGGTCGACCAGCGCGTAGAAGCCGCCTTCCGCGCTGGTCAGCAGCGCCGCGCTGGCGCTGGTCATGTCGTAGCAGTCATACGGAGCTGGGTATCGCCAGGTGACGATGTCGGCAGCGAAGGCCGGCGTCATCGGCATGATCTGCATGCCCGTCAGCCTATTCGCGAGGGGCAGCGGAAGGCTCGTGTTGCCTGACGGACCTGATCGCCCGCAGGCTGACCACGAACGTGCTGCTGACAGCGGTGTACGCCGCCGCGAATCCCAGCATCCTGCCTGGCCCGACGACGGCAGCCACGGGCCCGATCACGATGAAGCCGGCCGACCCGAGAGCGTAGGCGCCGGTCAGGTCGAACGCGGTAACCCTGGCCAGAGACCCGGCCGGCACGCGCTGCTGCAGCACGGTCGCGAAGTACGTGCCGAAGATCGCCGAGCCGGCCCCCGCCGCGCAGGCGCCGGCCGCGACCGCGTAGACCGGCAGATGCAGCGCGAGCATCAGGCAAGGCGCGGCGTAGCCATAGCTGCCGATGACCCCGGCCACGAGCGGCCGCTTCGGCTTGCGACCCACCAGCGCCAGTCCGGCCAGCACCGAGCCAAGCGCCATCGCCGCCATGATCGTGCCCCAGGCCCGCGCCCCGCCGAGGTACTCGCGCGCCAGGAGCGGGCCGAGCAGCAGGTACGGAGCCCAGGTCAGCAGGTTGAACAGGGCGAACTGGACGGTGATCACGCACAGCCAGGCCTGGGCGCGGAACTCACGCCAGCCCTCGGCCAGGTCTCGCCACGGTGAATGCGCCGCCGGTTCGACCGCGGGGATCCGCAGCAGGGCCAGCGAGATCAGGCTGATTCCGAACGTCGCCGCGTCGATGGCGATCACGACGCCCGGCTGGGTGAACCCGATCAGCACGCCGGCCAGCGCAGGGCCGATCACCCTCGTCGCCGACTGTGCGACCCCGAGCAACGCGTTCGCGTCGGCCAGCTTGTCCCGCGGCGTGATGGCCGGCGTCAGTCCGCCGAGCGCCGGGGTGAAGAACGCCTCGCCCGTCCCGAGTACCGCCGACAGCACCACGATCAGCCAGATTGGCGGCACCGCGATAAGCAACGCCGCCGCCAGAATTCCCTGCGCCAGCAGCCGCGCCGTATCGGCTCCGAGCATTATTTTCCGCCTGCCGAACCGGTCGGCAAGAATCCCGCCGCCGAGCATGAACATCACTTGCGGAATCACGCCGGACGCGAATACGTAACCGAGATCCGCGGCCGACCCGCCGCCGCCCAGCACCGCGAACGTGACCGCGACGGTGGACATCGCCGACCCGAGCAGCGACGTCGTGTATCCGGCGTAGAACCGCCTGAAATCCTGGTGCCGCAGCACCGCGAGCCTGCCGCCAGCGCGTGCCGGCATCCGGGCCCGCGCGTCCGGTTCCTCATGATGAGCAGCACGCAATTTACTGCGGTTATTCATGGACTCCGAATTGCCATCAATCACCATTGCAGGCTGTCAGTAAAAGAACCGTTAGGGCAAGAAATTCTCGCGATTTAACTGGGCGCTTGCCGTGACTGCCTGCGGCAACGCGACCTTGCCGCAGTAAATGTAGAACGCAGCGGGAGTTATGATCGCAGTACGGCAGGCGAATTCAGAATGAGCTTTTACTGCGTTCGCGCAAGGGAGGTGATGGGCGATGAGCGTCATGGGGTCCATTCCGCTCCGCACATTGCCCGCGCAGGTCGCCCCGGTTGAGTACGCGGTCGCCGTCGAGCGGTACCTGGCCTCGGCGAACCTCAGTGACGGCTCGCGCCGTGTCTACCGCATCTCGCTCACGAGCTGGGCGTGGCCGCTGGTGGGACAGCCGGCGCCGGTCGGCAGGCTCCGCAGGGGCGCGATGCCGCCGGTCGTCCCGCTCGCCCTGCTCGACGATCCAGGCACCAGCGCCATTCTCGGCGCGGCCATCGCCGAGCGTGCCAGCCTGACCGACGACCGGACCGTCTACCGGGAGCTGTCCGCGCTGCGCAGCGCGGTCGGCTGGTGGCAGGACCATGGCTGGATCAGCAGCGACCCGACCGCGGGCCTGCGGCACGCGTGGTCCGCGGTCCCGGCGCTGCCTGCGCTGACGGGTGAGCAGCTGACCGCCCTCTGGCGGAGCGATGCCCGGCTCAGGGAGCACGCGTTCTGGCACCTGCTCTACGACTCGGCCGCCCCGGCACCGTCCGTTCTCGCGGTGGACGCCGCGGATCTGGATCTCGACAGGCGCCGGTCGAAGGCCGGCGGCCCGCGGGGCCAGCTGCGCTGGAGCGCCGGCACGTCCGACCTGCTCGGCTGGCTGCTCGCGGGCCGCAGGCACGGGCCGGTCTTCCTGACCGGCCGGCGCGCGTGCGCGCTGGTGTCCGTGCGCGACCTGTGCCCGCTGACCGGCCGCGCGCGGATGTCCTACCGGCGTGCCGCGGAGATCTTCACCGCGCACACCGCAGCCCTCGCCCCCGCGGGCCGCGGCTGGACCCTGCACCAGCTGCGGCCTGCCCCGGAGCAGCGACGGGCGGCTGGCCAGGGGAGGCGACCTGCGGCCGGCCAGCCTCAGGGCAACCACGTAGGGTGATGTCATCAGTGGCCGCAACCGGGGGGACGTGCTATGGCATTCGTGCAGGTCATCGAGTTCAAGGCGAACGACATCGACGCGCTCCGCAAGGCGGGCGACGATTGGGAGCAGGCGACCGAGGGCAAGCGGACCGCACGCAGGCGGCTGCTCGGCCGGGACCACGCTAACCCGGACAAGTACTACATGATGGCCTTCTTCGATTCCTACGAGTCCGCGATGGCCAACTCCGAGCTGCCGGAAACCCAGGCCAGCGCCAAGGTCTTCGCCGAGCTTGCCGACAGCCCGCCGACCTTCCGCGACATCGACATCGTCGACGACAGGTCGTAGCCGCCGGCCAGGCCCGCGCTGCCCGGAGCCGGATTCAGCTGCGCCGGCCGAGCAAGGCCAGCAGCCTGGTCTGCGGATCGGCTTCTGGTGCGGCCGGCACGGCCGGGCCGATCGCGCCAGCCGCGCGGAACGCCTCGACCTGAGGCTCGACGACCTCGAGGCAGGCTTTCACCAGCGCCGGATCGAGCGTGGTGTCTTGGCCGCTCGCCTCCGCCAGGTCCCAGCCGTGGATGAGCACGTCCATGAACCGGTGCCCCGCGTACACCTCGCCTGGTACAGGACCGTACGAGACCGCGCATGGAGCCGCGAGCGCGCCGGGAGCCTCGAACGCCGCAGCGGCAGCGGCCGCCGAGCGGTCGTAGGCGCTGGCCGGCTCGGCGCCGATGACGTCGCCGTCGAGCCGGTCGCCGACCTGCTCGATCGTGCCTCCGGCCGCGAGCTCCGCGGCCCAGAGGTTGCCCGCGATCAGGTGGTTGAGCAGCGCCCTGACGTCCCAGTCGGCGTCCGGTGTTGCCAGCTCGAACTGGCTCGCTGACATCCCGGCGACAACCCGGCCGGTCGCGTCAAGGGCGCGCCGGTGCAGCTGAGCAATCTCCTCCATGACTGGTCCTCCTCGCCAGGCGAGCGCGGTCGGCCGCCTGCCCCATCATGCTCGCTGGCTGCGCTCCGCCGCGAATCACTCGCCGCGGGTGATGGCTGCCGCGCCGGGACCGGCGAGCGTGGAACCTGAGCTCGCCGCTCTGTCTGGCGAGCACGTCTGAATGCCCGAAGGGGAGGGTCGCATGTCCAAGTCCGACGGCACGTTCATCCTGGTGGCGACGTATCCGGACGAGCGCGCGGCGCGGGATGACTACCAGCTCGTCAAGGACGCCCACACGCGCGGCCTTGTCGGCTCCTACGACGCCGCCGTCATCACCAAGGACCGGAGCGGCAAGGTCCACGAGAACAAGGATGAGACACCCACCAGGCACGGTGCCTGGTGGGGCATCGCGGCAGGCGCCGCCGTGGGTGTCCTGTTCCCGCCCGCGATTATCGGCGCCGCCGCTGCTGGCGGCGTGATCGGCGGAGTGACCGGCCACCTGGCCAAGGGCATGTCCCGCTCGCAGGCCAGGGAACTCGGCGACTTCATCGACCCGGGCCAGGCCGGCCTGGTGGTCGTCGGCGAGAGCAAGGTTGAGCAGGCGATCACGGAGGCCGTCACCAGGTCGGAGAAGCAGACAGCCAAGGAACTCAACCTCGACCCGAAGGACGTCGACCGGATCATGCGGGAGACGGTCGAGGAGATGTAGCACCAGCCTGACGTGAGCTCGGCCCTGGCCCGTACGGCCAGGGCCGAGCTTTGCGTCCAGCGCCGTGCCCTCCGTCCAGCGCCGTGCCCTCCGTCCGTGGCCGATCTGAGTAGGCCGCCCTAGCGAGCTTGAGTAGCCGCGCTCTCGATCAGCCGGACGGCCGCCAGCAGCATGAACGTAACAGCGGCGCGTTGCCGCTGGATCGGAGAGGCGGCCCCCATGACGGAATCAGCCGGAACCCGGGTGCTGCGTGAGCAGCTGGACAGATGGACCGAGGCTGGCTTCATCGACGCCGGCCAGGCCGGCCGGATCGAGGCGGCCGAGCAGGCCCGCACGCACGCACGGCCGCACCGGCGGCTGCCGCTGGTGGCCGAGGTGCTCGGCTACCTGGGCGCGGTACTCGCGGCCACGGCGATCGCGATCGCGCTGCAGCAGGTCTGGAAGCACGTGCCGCCCGCCGCGTGGCTGGCCCTCGCCGCCGCGCTCGCATCCGGCTTGCTGATCGCCGGCGCGCTGGTGCGGCCGGCCGGCGAACCCGCGTTCGCGAGGCTGCGGAGCGTGCTGTGGCTGCTGGCGACGGCGAGCACGGCGGGCTTCGCTGTCGTGCTGACGAGCAAGTACATGCACCTCGCGGACAACAGCGTCGCGCTCCTCGCCGCGGCCGCGTGGCTGATCTGCGCGATCCCGACGTGGTGGCGTACCAGGTCGGCGGTTCAGCAGGTGGCCGCGTTCGGCGGCGCCGCCGCGCTCGTCGAGACCGGCCTCGGCCGCGTCGACGCGCATATCGGCAGCTTCGGCTACGGCTTCGCGCTCTGGGCTCTGGCCGTCGCGTGGGGGACCGCCGTGAGCCGTGGCTACCTGGTGCCGCGGACAACGGGATTGCTGGTGTCCGGAGCTGGCGCCCTGACCGGCGCGATCATCGCGATGGCCGCGGACACGGCGCCCGGCCAGGCGCTGGCGCTGGCGACCGTCGCCGGGCTGCTCGTGGCCGGCATCGTGGCGCACCGGGTGCTGCTGATCGCCATCGGAGCGGCGGGGACGCTGTACGTCATCCCCGACGTCGCGAACCGCTACCTGCCGGGCTCGCTCGCGCCGCCGCTCGCGGTAGCCGTGGTCGGCCTGGTGCTCTTCGGGATCGCGATATGGCTGGCCAGGCAGCGCGCGAGCGCGCGGCCTGGCGCCGGCGCACAGGGATAGGCGGTCCGGCGCTTGAGCGGCGTGCGGCGGGCGGCGGCTAGTCGTCGTCGCCGTCGCGGTCCAGGATCAGGCTCAGCACCCAGCTGACGATGCCCACGATCAGCGCGCCGAGCACCGCGGGAACGAAGCCGTCGATGTGGAACGGCACGGTCAGCTTTTGAGCCACCCAGCTGGTCAGCCAGAACAGCAAGCCGTTGACCACGATGGCGATCAGCCCGAACGTGACCGCGTACGCCAGGCAGCCGACGACTTTGGCGATCGGCTTCAGGACCGCGTTGATGATGCCGAAGATCAGCGCGACCGCGGCCAGCGTCCCGATCTTGCCCGCCGTGGAGTGCGTGTGCAGGTGGATCCCGGGGATCAGCAGCGTGGTCACCCAGACGGCGGCCGCCGTGACCACGAGCTTGATCAGAATCTTCATGGCGCCTTCCTGCCAGCCAATCCGGTCAGGTCAGGATAAGTCACCTGAGTCACCTGAACCACCGCGGTCGGTGCCGACAGGCGCAGCATGGACGTGCTGCTGGACTCGCAGATCTGGCAATGGCAGCATCGTCGGCGGGGGATTGGGAATACCTGGATTCGGGCCACGGGGGCGTGGGCCTCAGGTGTTCCCCAGCGGGGATGGGGATCGGGGGATCTGCGATGTTTGGCTGGTTGCTGCCTGATGTCAGTCATCAGGCGCTATTCGAAGGCTGGGACCGGCAGCAATACCGGCCCCGGCACGGCAAGCCACCGTTCATGGTGCGGGGCGCGTACTCGGCGGTCACCGCGATCGGCCGGGCGAGAGTGCGCTACCTGGGGGCCGCCGAGGAGGAGGGCCTCGCCGGGGCGGCGGCCGGAGGGACCGGCCGGCGCCCGCAGCGCGCCGACTGAAGCGGCGCGCCTGTTTGTCCCTACTTCCACCGGAAGTGGACGAACACCCGGCCGAAGTTCTTCGAGTCCTTCTCGACCCGGTGGTATAGCGCCTTGATGTCCTTGCGGTCGAGGAACCGCAGCACGTGCTTCTTGAGCTGCCCCGAACCCTTGCCAGGAATGATCTCCACCAGCGGCGCCTTCGTCCTGACGGCTTCGTCGATGATGTCCTGGAGCGCGCTGTCGATGTCCCTGCCACGGTTGTAGATGTCGTGCAGGTCCAGCTTGAGCTTCATCGGCCGCCTCTCGGGTCGCTGCCGATCCCACGTTACGCTGCCGCAATGCCGGATGACACCAGGCGCGAACCCGGCCGCGGGCGACAGTGATCTGCGTGCTCGGCGATGCGCACCTTGATGTCATCGTCGCCATCGCGGGGCCGGTCGCGGCCGATACCGACACCCCGGCGCAGACCAGGGTGAGCGCCGGCGGCCAGGCCGCGAACGTCGCCGCGTGGGTGTCCGCGCTCGGCGGGAGTAGCAGGCTGATCGCCGCGCTTGCCGACGATCCCGCTGCCGCGCTCGTGGCCGGCGAGCTGGCCAGCCGCGGCGTCGAGCTGGTCGGCCCGGTGATCAGCGGCCACACCGGCGTGGTCGTCTCGCTCTCGGCGAGCGCCGCGGACCGCTCGATGCTCACTGACCGCGGCGTCGGCAAGCTGCTGGCCGCGGCGGCGCTCCAGCCAGAATGGCTCGACGGCTGCAGCTGGCTGCACCTGCCCGCGTACAGCCTCGTGTCCGAGCCGGTACAGGGCGCGGCGCTGGCGGCCGCTGACGAGGCGCGGGCGCGGTCGGCGCGCCTGAGCGTCGACCTGTCGTCGACGGCGGCCATCGCCGGCTACGGCGTTGCCGCCTTCCGCGACCTGCTCCGCCGTCTGAGGCCCGAGCTGGTGTTCGGCAACCAGGCAGAAACCGACCTGATCGGCGGCCTGCCCGGCGCGGAGCTGATCACCAAGCTGGGACCGGCCGGCGTGGTCGTGTCTGGCCGGCACTACCCTGCTGCCGCGACCGAGCCGGCGGACGCGACCGGCGCGGGAGACGCGTTCGCCGCCGGGTATCTTGTCGGCGGTGTCCACCTTGGCCTTGCCGCAGCGGCCAGGGCAGTAGCGACGATGGGGGCGATGCCGTGACGGTCCCGCTGCGCGTGTCCGGCGAGGTCTCCGACGCGCTGGCGGCCGGCCGGCCCGTCGTGGCCCTGGAGACCACGCTGGTCTCGCATGGCTTCTCGGCGGGCCGCGGGCTGGCCGTCGCGCTGGAGTCCGAGGCGCGGGTGCGCGCTGCCGGTGCGGTGCCCGCCGCCGTCGGCATCACCGATGGCGCGATCCGGGTCGGGCTGGACAGGGCCTCGCTCGAGCGGTTCGCCGAGGCAGGCACCGCGGCCCGCAAGGTCGGCCCGCGCGACATGGCCGCCTGCATCGTGCAGGGCGCGCTGGGCTCGACGACAGTCGGCGGGACGCTCGCGGCGTCCCGGATGGCCGGGATCAGGTTTCTCGGCACCGGCGGCATCGGCGGCGTGCACCGCGGCTTCGCCGGCACGCTCGACATCTCCGCCGACCTGCCGCAGATCGCCCGCACGCCGGCGATCGTGGTCTGCTCGGGCGCCAAGTCGATTCTCGACGTCCCGGCGACCGCCGAGCTGCTCGAGACCTTGTCGGTGCCGGTGCTCGGCTGGCGGACGCCCACGCTGCCGCTGTTCTACACCGGGACCGGCGGCCCGCCTGTCTCCGCCGAGGTCAGCTCCACCGCGGAGGCGGCCGACATCGCCAGGACGCACTGGGCGGTGCACCCGTCGGGCGGCCTGATCCTGGGCCGGCCGCCGGCCGACGGGCTGGACCTGGACGAGCTGATCGGCCGTGCCGTCGAGGCGGTGCGAGCCCGCGGCATCACGGGTCAGGCGGTGACACCGGCCGTGCTGACCGAGATCGAGGAGCTCAGTGACGGCCGCAGCGTGGCGGTGAACCGGGCGCTCATCGCCGACAACGCCGCGCTGGCGGCCGAGATCGCGGTCGCCTACGCGGCCGCCTGACTCAGGTTCCGGCTGGCCCGGTGCCGGCTGGCCCGGTGCCGCCCGGCCCGGTCTGCGCTGGAGCCGGCTCGGCCGGCCGGTAATGCCGGATCTCGGCCTCGGTATCCACGGCCGCCTGACCGCGAGCGACGAGCAGATCCAGGTGACTCAGCGTCTCCCCGATCGCGAGCATCTGGTTCATCAGGTCGAGCTCGGCCAGTTCCTTGTTCCGCGACGTCCAGCGGACCGCGAGGGCGACCTGGTAGGCCGTGCGCGGGCCACCGGCCAGCACCGCGAGCATCGCGCGGAGCCTGGCGTCATGGTGATCGAGCAGCTCATCGACCCTGGCATGCACACTGGGCGACACCGGACCGTGCGCCGGGAGCAAGGTCAGATCCGGCATCTGGCGGACGAGCAGGAGCGACTCCAGGTAGTCACGCAGCGGCAGCTCCCGGGGCGCTGCCTCCAGGCTGATCGACGGCGTGATGTGCGGCAGCACGTGATCCCCGGCAAACAGCAGGTCGGCTTCCGCGTCAGCGAACACCACGTGGCCGCGGGTATGGCCGGGTGTCGCGATCGCCTCGAGCCGGCGCGTCCCGATGTCGTAGACCTGCCCCGAGGTGATCCATTCGTCCGGCTCTTCGTAGCCGGCCTCGCGCGGTGGCGGCCGCAGGCCGGCCTGCGCCATCTGTTCTATCAGCGGCTGAGCACCGGCTCGCACCAGGCGGTCGGCCTGCGGCGACCTGGCGAAAGGGTCCCGGCCGAGCACCAGGTCGAGCGAGCTCTTCTCGTCAGCGCCGAGTGCGACCTTCATGCCGTAGATCCTCCGCAGCCCGATGGCCTGCGTGTAGTGATCCCGGTGGATGTGCGTGACCAGGAATTTCCTGATATCACCGAATCCGGCGCCGATCTTGGCGAGAGAGCGCTCGAGCTGTTCCCTGGTCGCGTCCAGCAACCAGCCGGAATCGATCATGACGAGCCCGTCGGCAGCCTCGATCGCGTAGGCGTTCACCGCGCGCAGGCCGTCGAACGGCAGCGCCAGCGGAATGCGGAAGATGCCCGGCACGACCTGATGCGCGCCTTCTTCGAGCCACTGATACCGCTCGCCTGCTGGCCTGCCTTCCGATGGTCCCCCTGATCGCGCGGGAACTGGCGACGGCTGCACTGGAACATTCTGGCATACCAGGCAGATCACTCGGCTGCCTGCACCCGCGACTACTCCTCGACGGCGGTTATCGATGGCTCTTCGTCCAGCGCGCTGATCGCGCGCTCGACGTTCTCCTGCGGGATCCTCTCCAGCATCGCGACCCTGCCGTGCGAGGCGCGGACATCCGCCGCGAATCTGGCGGCCCAGCTGTTCTCCCAGACGACGACCATCGCGGACGTCTCTGGCGTGAGCGCGTCCGCGAGGTCGGCCAGGTCCGCCTCGCTCAGCAGGTCGACCTGGAAGTCGGTGAGCCGCTCGAACACCTCGCCGACGGTGTCGTCGGCGATCTCCACGATCGACGTCGAGCCGTCGGCCGCCTTGCGTACGAACGCCATGTCAATGACCTTGACCGTGCCGCTGGCCTGAAGTTCGGCGAGAGCGGGCGCGACCTCATCGTTGAACTCGCTGCCGTCGAACGCGATGACGGCCACGTCGACTGGACCAATTTTGTCCGCTTCAAGCACTACCGGCATATGACCTGGCCCCCGGTCGCTAGTTGCGCCTCGGTCATCACGCAGAGTCGCTTCCCAGGCATCGTGCCCACAGAGCGCCCGGCCAAAGCCAGCGATCATCAGCCAGACCTGAGCTCAGGGCACCTGTGGCGCGGGGGGAGGGCAGGGGGTGCGGGGAGCGGTGCAGGGGAGGGCGCGGGAGGGCAGTGCGGGGGAGCGGCGCGGGCAGCACATCCGACGGGCGCCCGGTGCGTTAGGAGACCACGAGGGGTTCCCCTGGCGGGGGCTCGGCAGCCCTGGCGATGAGCACGACCTCGACGTCCAGGCCGCCTTCCGGGCGGCTGCGGGCTTGCACAATCGTGCCGTGGACGGCGGCGACAGACCTGGCGATCGCCAGGCCGAGACCGGCCCCGCCGCCGGTCCTGGCCTCGAGCCGCCGGAACGGCTCGAAGAGCGACGGCACGAGATCCGGCGGAACCTGCGGCCCGCTGTTGGTGATCCGCAGAAACGCCGCGCCGTCCCTGACCCCCGACACCAGGCGGACCTCGCCCCCGGCCGTGTTGTGCCGGACGGCGTTGTCGACCAGGTTGCTGATCATCCGGTCGAGCAGCGGCGGGTCGCCGGCCGTCTCGGCCGCACAGAGGTCAGCATGCAGCCGGAGGTCAAGGCGCTCGATCTGGGTCGTGGCCGCGTCGATGGCATCCTCGGCCGCCGTGGCGAGGTTGAAGGGCTCGTTCCTGCTTGCCTGGTCCTGTTCGCTGATCGCGAGCGTGAGCAGCGCGTCGACCATCGCCTCCGCTCGCTCGATGGCACGCCGCACGCGGATCGCCATCGACTCGAGCTGTTCCTGGGTACGGAACGGCTTCGCGAGCGTGACGTCGATGGCCGTCCGCATCACCGTGAGCGGTGTGCGCAGTTCGTGCGACGCGTTGGCGACGAACCGGCGCTGCGCGCCGAACGCCCGGTCCAGCCGCTCCAGCATGTCGTCGAAGGTATCGGCCAGCTCCTTCAGCTCATCCCTCGCGCCCGCCAGGGCGATCCGCTCGCCGAGGTTCTCTTGCGACGCGCGCCGCGCGGTGCCGGTGATCACGCGCACCGGCCGCAGCACCCGGCCGGCGACGATCCAGCCGGCCCCGGCCGAGACAACCGTCATGACTGCCAGGCCGAGCGCCGAGAACATGAGCAAGTTGTTCAGGGCCCGCTCCCGCTGCCTCGCGGCGGCGGCCGCACTGCCTGCCAGGTAGGCGCGCTCCTGGCTGCACTGCTGCTTGATCTTGGACTTCTCCGGCTCCGAGAAGCCCGGCTGCTTCCCGCCCGTCTTGGCTGGCGCCGGCGAGCCCAGCCCCTTACACAGCTTGACGTACTGGGCGATGGTCATCGGCGGCTTGCCCGCCGCCGCCACATGTGTCGGCAGGCTCGCGGCGACCAGCCCGTAGGTGAGGCCGAGCAGCAGGCTCCCGCCCGCCAGGAACAGCGCGGCGAAGATGAGGGTGAGCCTGGTCCTGACCCGCTGCGGCCAGAGGCGGCGAGCCCAGCGCACCGGCGCCGGCCTCGTCACAGGAGCCGGTAGCCGCTGCCGACTACCGTCTCGATCAGGTCAGGCGATCCGAGCTTGCGCCGCAGCCGGGCCAGCGTGACGGTGACGGTCCTGGTGAACGGGTCGGCGTTCTCGTCCCAGACGCGTTCGAGCAGTTCCTCAGCGCTGACCACGGCGCCGTCGGCGACCAGCAGTTCCTCCAGCACCGCGAGCTCCTTCCTGGTCAGCGACAGCGGCCGGCCGGCCCGGCTCGCCCGCCGCCTGGCCCGGTCGAAGATCAGGTCACCGCGCACCGTCACGGGCGGCGCGGCGGGGGCGCGCCTGGCGAGTGCCCGGGACCCTGGCCACGAGCTCGGCGAAGGCGAACGGCTTGGTGAGGTAGTCGTCCGCGCCGAGGTTCAGGCCGTCGACCCGGTCACTCACCGTGCTCGACGCGGTCAGCAGCAGGATGCGGGCCTGCGACGGCGCGGCCGCCAGCGTCGCGCAGACCGCGTCGCCGTGCACCCGCGGCAGGTCCCGGTCGAGAACTACCACGTCGTAGCCGGTCATCAGGGCCTTCTCGATTCCTGCCGCGCCGTCGTAAGCAACATCCGCGCCGATGCCCTGGTCGCGCAGGCCATCGGCTATGTCATCGGCCAGCTCGGCCTGATCCTCCACCACGAGCACCCGCACGACCCCATAGTGCAGCACCGCAGGTCACAACGGCATCACACAGCCGGGCGAGCGGCCAGATGCCAGGCGGGCCTGACCTGCGCCGCACCGTGCTCGGGGCCGCCAGGCCTGGCCAGAACACGTGACGCCGGTGTGACCGGGCACCCGGCACGCTGTCACCGACTGGCCGGACCGCCGGCTAGGAGGAGGAACGATTCGCATGAGACATCATCGGCAGCAGCGCGGTGGCTCGCTGCGCGGGGCCGCCAGAACCCGGCTGCGCGGAGCGCTGACGCTCCTGGCACTGTCCGGTGTGGCAGTGGCCGTCGCCGCGTGCTCGTCAGGCAGCGCCGGACCCCAGGTCGCGCACCTGCCAGGGCACGGCGACAGCGCGACGCCGGCTGGCCAGCTCACCACCGCTCAGAGCGACCGGGACATGATCGGCTTCGCCCGCTGCATGCGGGCGCACGGGGTGCAGGTGCGCGACCCGTTCCACCGGGCAGGGCACTCCGGCCTGAGCATCGATATCCCGTCGCAGACGGGGGCCAACCGGCCGGCGTTCAGCGCCTGCATGCACTTTCTCCGGCCCATCATCCAGATGAAGAACGCGGGTGCCGCGGCAGAGGCCGCGCCCAGGATGCACGCGCTGACGCGGTACGCGCGGTGCATGCGCGCCCACGACATCAACATGCTCGACCCGACTCCGCAGGGCGAGCTCAACCTCGGCAGGGTGCCGGGCATCACCGGCGACTTCGGCCGGTACTCACCGCAGTTCCGCGCCGCCGACGCGGCGTGCAGGCACTTCCTGCCCGCCGGGGTCCGCGACGACGGGTCGGGCCCGTGATTCGCAAGGTCGCGATGCCCGCCGCGCTGGCCGCCGCTGGCATCACCGGCGTGGTCGCCACCGTCGCGCTCACGGGCAGTCCGGCCGCCCCGGCCGCGCCTCGGGTGCGGGTCAGCACGGCCACGGTGCGCCTGACCAACCTCGCGACGACCGTGCTCACCGCGGGGACGCTGGGTTACGCGCACGCCCGTCCGCTGACCAACCAGCTCGCGGGCACGTACACCTACCTGCCGACCGCGGGGAGGACCATCGATGCCGGGCACGTGCTGTACCGGGTCGACAACGAGCCCGTCATCGCGATGCGCGGCAGAACGCCGGCATGGCGGACCATGGCTGCCGGCATCTCGGGTCCCGATGTCACAGAACTCCAGGCGAACCTGATCGCGCTCGGCTTCGCCAGCGGCCTGTTCTCGGACCCGAGCGGCTACTACGACCTGCTGACCGCGGACGCGGTGCAGCGCTGGCAGCTCGCGGCCGGGTTGCTCGTGACCGGTCAGGTCGCGCTCGGGCAGGTCATCTTCGTTCCCGCCGCGATCAGGGTCGGCGCCGTTGCCGCCGTTCCCGGCCGCGCCGCCGTGCCAGGCCAGGCGCCGTACCAGGTGACCACCACCAGGCGGATCATCACGGTGCCGATGAACCCGACGCTCCCGCCGGTCACCGTGGGGGAGCGCGTGACCATCGTCCTGCCGTCGCTGGAGCGGACCCAGGGGCGGGTCACCGTGATCGGCCAGGCCCCCGCGGCTCACGGAGCAGCCGGCGCGGCGCGGGGGACGTCCGCGCCGACCTCGGTGCTGACCGTCACGCCCGCCCGGCCGGCCGCTACCGGCACCGGCAGCGGCATAGCCATTCAGGTGTCGCTCACCATCCACTCCGTCCGGCACGTCCTCGCCGTGCCTGTCTCGGCGTTGCTTGCTCTGTTGGGCGGCGGCTACGGGATCGAGGTCGTCACGCGCGCGGGCGGGCACCGGCTCGTCGGCGTGACCGCGGGGACATTCGCCGGCGGGCTCGTCCAGGTCAGCGGCGCCGGCATCGCAGCGGGTACGAAGGTGGTGGTGGCCCAGTGAACGCGCTCGTGCTGACCGACGTCAGCAAGCACCACCGGGGATCGCCGCCGGTCGTGGCGCTGCGGTCGGTCAGCCTGACGGTCGGCGACGGCGAGTTCGTGGCCGTGGTCGGGCCGTCTGGATCGGGCAAGTCGACGCTGCTCGCCATCGCGGGCACCCTGGAGCGGCCCACGTCCGGGTCGGTCGAGGTGGCGGGCGAGGCAGCCGCGCGGCTCTCCGATCGCGGCCTGTCGGCGATCAGGGCCGGCTTGATCGGGTTCGTCTTCCAGCAGTTCTTCCTCGTGCCCGCGCTGTCGGCGCTGGAGAACGTGGCCTGCGGGCTGCTCTACCGAGGCGTGCCTGCTGGCCAGCGCCGCCGCGCCGCCGAGGCGGCGCTCGAGCGCGTGGGCCTGGGCAGGCGCTCGGCGCACCGGCCAGGCGAGCTATCTGGCGGCGAGTGCCAGCGGGTCGCGATCGCGCGTGCCCTGGTCGGCGAGCCGGCGATCATCCTGGCCGACGAGCCCACCGGAAACCTGGACTCGGCGACCGGCGCGGGGATCGTCGAGCTGCTGGCCGGGCTGAACGCCGCTGGCGCCACGATCGTGCTGGTTACGCACAACCCTGAGCTCGCCGCCACCGCACGTCGCACCGTCAGCCTGCGCGACGGCGCGGTCATCGATGACACCGGTGAGGAACGACCGCGCACTGGTGACGTGCGACCGCAAGGCGGTGCCGCATGACCGCGCCGCCGCGCCGCGCGACCACGCCGCCGCGAAGCGCTACCGCGCCGCCGCGTCGCAGCATCGTGCCGCCACGCCGCGCGACCGCTCAGCGGCCGGCGCCGGTCAGTCCCGTCAGGTCCGTGCTCAGGGCGCGCGACGTGGGCCCGCTCGCCGCCCTGGGCATCCGCACCAGGCCTGCCAGGGCCGTGCTGTCGGCAGCCGGGGTCGCGTTCGGTATCGCGACGATGGTGGCCGTCTTCGGAATATCGAGCTCAAGCCGGGCGCAGCTCGTCGCGGAGATCGACGCGCTCGGAACCAATCTGCTGACCGTCACCCCCGGCCAGTCGTTCACCGGTCAGAACCTCACCCTGCCGGCGGTCGCGCCCGCGATGGTACGCAGGATCGGGCCGGTTCTCGCCGCGTCAGCGATCGGCGACGTGCAGGCGAGCGTGTACCGCAACGACCGGATCCCGTCGGTCAACAGCGCGGCGATCACCGTCTACAGCGCCGACATCGGCCTGCTCAGGACCCTGCAGGGACACATGGCCCGTGGCAGGTTCCTGTCCGCAGCGACGGCAGGCTATCCGGCCGTGGTCCTCGGGGCCGACGCGGCCAGCGCGCTCGGCGTCGACCGGGCTGACGGCTCGGTCCGGGTCTGGCTCGGCGGCCAGTGGTTCGGCGTGACCGGCATCCTGGCCCGGTTGCCGCTCGCGCCCGAGCTAGACAGGACAGCCCTGATCGGGCTGCCCGTCGCCAGGCGCTTGCTGCACGCCAGCGCGCACCCGGTTCAGATCTACGTGCGGACCAGCCCGCCCCAGGTCGCGGCCGTGCAGTCGGTGCTCGCTGCAACAGCCGACCCTGCGGCACCGCAGGACGTCGCCGTGACCAACCCCGCCGACGCGCTGATCGCGCGGGCCGACGCGGCGGCCGCGTTCCAGGGCCTGTTCCTCGGGCTCGGCGCGGTCGCGCTGCTGGTCGGCGGCATCGGCATCGCCAACGTCATGGTCATCGCCGTGCTCGAGCGCCGCGGCGAGATCGGGCTGCGGCGCGCCCTCGGCGCCAGCCGCAGGCACATCGCGATTCAGTTCGTGGCCGAGGCCGCGCTGCTGGCGGGTGCGGGCGGCATGGCCGGCGCGCTGCTCGGCGGGTTCGCGACCGCGGTGTACTCGTGGGCGCGGCACTGGAGCGCCGTCGTACCCGTGCCCGTGCTGCTCGCGGCGACCGGGATCGCGCTGGCGCTGGGCGCCGTGGCCGGCCTCTACCCGGCGTGGCGAGCCGCGCGGCTCGCTCCTGCCGAGGCGCTGAGGATCATCTAGGGGGTGTTTCGTGGATCTTGGTGGATGCGGGCGGTGATCCAGGAGGAGCGAATAGTGGAGCTATTCGCAACGACGAGAACGCGGCCGGCCGTCGTCTGGGCACCGATCCGCGCCGCCGAAGATCCACGAAACACCCCCTAGCGGCGGCGGCCCGCGGCCGGCTCACAGGCCGAGGCTGCTGCGGGCGCCGCTCTCGAAGGCGCGGAACGGGAGCAGCCGCTTGGCGTACAGGCCTGCTCGCTCGCCTGCCCTGCCGACCGAGACCCGTCTAGGCGGCCGGCGGGCACGCAGGACCTTCTCGACGACCGCCGCGACTGCGGCCGAGGGCACGCCGTTGCGCTCGTCCCGCTCCATCCTGCTGATCGCCGTGGCGGCTGCCGCGCCATAGACCGCGTCGTCGCTGGCGGCGGCGGCCATCCGGCGGCTGTCGGTGAAGTCGGTCTTGACGTTGCCCGGCTGGACAAGCGTCACCTCGACGCCGAACGGCGCGACCTCGTAGGCCAGGGACTCGCCGAGGCCCTCGAGCGCGAATTTGCTCGCGCTGTAGAAGGCCTGGAACGGGATGCCGATGGCGCCGCCGATCGAGCTCACGAGCACGACCCGGCCGCCGCCCTGCGCGCGCATCGCGGGCAGCGCCTGCCGGACAACGCGCACGCATCCCCAGAAGTTCGTCTCCAGCTGCGCCTTCGCCTCCTCGATTGAGGAACTCTCGACGGCGCCCGCGAGCCCCCATCCGGCGGCCGCGACCACGGCGTCGATCCTGCCGCTGGCCTCGAGCACGGACGCGACGCCGGAGCGAACCGACTCATCGTCGTCCACGTCCATCACCAGGCCGGTCCAGCCCGCCGACGCCGTGCCCCGCCTGCTCGCTCCCGTGACAGTCCAGCCTGCCGCGTGCAGCCGGTCCGCGCAC
>WNGJ01001099.1_pt1 | contig 32485 bp, 32 predicted proteins | sample 5400611 | NCBI WGS metagenome assembly WNGJ01 (sample SAMN13153375, study PRJNA577476) | soil metagenome | isolation source: 40 cm soil or saprolite under Garry oak tree replicate 1 | place: USA:California | collected 2016-06-15
GATACCTTCGGATGCTTCTCCCTGCATCAAATTGGCATTTGCATCTTGATTTATCGTCATGGGCTACCTCTTCATAATAATGTATAAAATCACCTTTGTTTCAGTATCAGTAGCTTGCGGATGCGCACTCCCACGCTTAACGTCCAGAGCAACGCCATCAATACCGCTATACCGGCAAACAAAACGTGATTGGCATCTTTTGAAAATACCAAAAAGGAGAAGGCCATACCCCAGCAGCCCAGCGTTACCATCGCTGGCCAGATCAGGCTCTCCGGCCCTCGTGCCTTCGGTGATTGCAATGCACGACTGGGAGAGTTCGCTCTCCCTTTCGCCAATCCTGCATTGCTATTACTATTAGTCACCGTAGGGGCACGCAGGGTGCTCTTACTCACCGATCCCTTCTTACTTTTCCTGGTTTTGGGCATCGCCTCGACTCACCTTTTTATTTTCTTTTGCATCCAGATCTGCGCCAAAAATTGACTTCCCTGCTGATGAGGTGGTGCTCTCCGAGTTCAAATCCTCATTATGTCCCTCAAAGGAGTGTCCAAAGGTTGGCGTTCCAGGATGCAAGCGCTCCTCCATACCCTGACCAAGCTTCTTCTGCACCACATGCTCGACGCCTTTCTGCTGGAATTCGCCCGCAACCGCCATATTGGGGTTGACCTGCGTCGTAGCGCGATCCTTCACCGTCACGGGCACCTGGTGGAAACTCTTGAGCAGTGGGTATCCCTCAAAATCATCGTCCAGCAGCATCCGCCTCAGGTCTGGATGGCCAGTGAACCTGATGCCAAAGAGATCATAGGTCTCGCGCTCCAGCCAGTTCGCGGTCTGCCAGACAGAAACAACGCTATCCACCTCCGGCTTCTCGTTTTCCAGCCGGACTTTCAGTTGCAAAAGCTGGTCTCGTGTCGTAGAACGCACATGATACACCGTTTCAAGATGATCAAGCATATCAACGCCGGATATACAGCTTAACAGGTCAAATCCTAACTGGTCGCGCAAGAAACGGCAAACAGCCACAAGATGTGTCCGGTCGATCTCCAGGCCAAGAAAATCGCCTCTGATCGTTTGCGGTGCAACAGCCGAGCCTGTGATCTGCGCAATGGGCGCCAGGTCGCGGGCCAGCGCCGCATTCTGATCACGATATCCCCGCGTATCAGACGGGATGTTGATACTTTTAGAACGTGGTACTATATCCATCGAGCAACTCCCTTGCGCCAGGCGTACGCAAGGCCAAGCGCGAGAACAACGATGAAAAAGGTAATCTCAAAAAATCCAAAGAAGCTCAACTGCTTGAAAATGATTGCCCAGGAGATGATGAAGACGATATCTACATCAAAAGCCACAAAGAGCAGAGCAAAAATATAGAACCCAAGTGGATACTGCACCCAGGCATTGCCAATAGGAGTCTCGCCCGATTCATAGGTCTGTAGCTTCTCTTTAGTTCTGCTATGGGGTGCGATGATGTTCGCCACAGTCGTCGCCAGGATGACAAAGCCAAATCCAGCGGCAAATAATATTGCGGCATATAAATAAGCACTATTGACCGGTGTCGACACGCGCCTTCCCTCCAAATCGTAGCCTACGTTATCATCATAAAAGCAAGAGAATTCTGTTTTGATTATAGCACAGGGAAGAAGTGGCGACAAAGAAATGGAGTATTTTTGATGAGTTAGCATAGCAAGGGCGTCCGGCAATGCATGCATTGCCGGACGCCCTTGCTATGCTAACTCATCAGACTTTACATCGGCGGCCACTGTGGTGACTCTGGTCTCGCCAGCAACTGCACACCTGTCATACCTGTATGCTGTGACGCCTCGGCAATCTGCACTACGATCACGCTCACATTGTCTTCACCGCCACCCTCCAGCGCCGCTTTGATCAAGGCGTTCCCCGTCTGTGAAGGATCAGGCACCGCGCTCAGGATCTGCTCGATCGTCGGGTCGCGCACCATGTCCCACAGACCATCAGTACACAGCAACAGTTTATCCTCCGGTTGCAGCATGACCTTGAACCAATCTACATCCACCATGGGCTTCTCGCCCAGGCTGCGGTAGATCTGGTTGCGCTTGGGGTGGGTGTAGATATCGTCGGGCCGGATAATCCCCGCCTCGACCAAACTCGCGACCACCGAGTGATCGTTGGTGATTTTTTTCAGGCCCGCGGTCTTGCGGTAGAGATAGGTACGGCTATCACCCACATTGGCGATATACGCAATTGCGCCCATAATCAAGGCAACGGTGATCGTCGTGCCCATATCGGCTCGCTGCTCCATGTTGCGCTGGTGCACCGCCTGGTTGGCATGCTGTACCCCATCCACCAGGATTTGCACGAGCATCTCGTCATTCAATGGATCATTCCCTGAAATCTTCGGCAGCACCTCTTCACTGATGGTCTGGATCGCCTGCCGGCTGGCATCTTGCCCATTGGCATGACCCCCCATCCCGTCCGCCACTACAAACAGGCCAAACTGCTGCGTCTGCGAATTATGCACCCGCTCCCCCTGTGCCGCGAAGAGGCTATCTTCATTGGGTTTATGCTGCCGCTTAATGCCAGGGTTAGAGCGTGTCCCCACCACCAGGCTCAGGTTAGGTCCCATATAGCGTTCCATAGTAGGCATATTTGCCACCATCTCCTCTGCTGAATAGGGTTGTGTCTTCTCCAGGTCCTGCTGTCCATTCTTGACCTCACCTGGTGACATCTCTCTCGTCGGTTGGTCAAAAATTGAGCTTGACGGCACCAACTCTCTCGGTTGAGGCATCGTTGCAGCCGGCACTTGCGCAGCCTCCTGTGGCTTTGCAACGCGCATATTCAATCCAGAATCTGAGAGTCTCAACGGGGAACGGCATTGCGCACAGAAATTATCGCTTGCACTCACCGGTTCTCCGCAATTTGGGCAGCGAAGTTCGGATTTTGGTTGAGGATGAAGGCTGGCTGCATTGGCCGGCCCATTCGCGTTAACCGCAACCTGCGGCTGCGATTGCTGGCGCTGTATCTCCGTAGCAGCTTTCTCTTCCGCCGCGGCTTGTTCCTTTTCAAATGCCGCTATTTCTCGACCGTGCCGCACTTGCCTCCGTACCGCCACTACGATAATCACCAGTAAAATCACAATCAGCAGAATTGCACCGCCGATGATCCAGGGGAACCATGCCAACACTTCACCAGGTATTGCAAATGGCCCTATTTGGCTCCCCACCGTATGAGAGGTGCCTCCAGCTCCAGTTATACCGCCCGACCTGGCAGATGATGTAGGAGTGACAACAGCCCTGATTTGTGGCAGATTCAACAATGCCGCTGGCGCCAGGAATTGCGCATTGGGTGCGCTCGCCCTGATAAAGTCAGACTGGGCAGACACAAAATCGTTGATGTAATAATCATCGATACCCCGGTTCCAGCTATCACGCAGCGCATTGGTGTTCACAGGCTGCAGCGGCGGAGGGACGATCCGCTCGTTGACAAACGACCTGATCGACTGACCCGTGTCATCGGCCTTCGTATTCATATCCACGAGCTGCCCATTGGCGTTAATGAGAGGCATTCCGGGTTCGTTCTTTGGGTCGGTCGCAACCTGCGTGGGCATGAGCGCCTGCGCTGCCTGGTCTACACTGATAGTGGCAGAGACAGGGCCTGTCAACTCAATACCTTGCTCAGTAATCACCTGGTCCGTTTGCGCCAAATCGATAAAGGGTTGGGGCACTGGCATATGGAACGGCACTAACACGACGCCTGTATCACAGGAATTGGCATTCTGACAGAGAAGCACTTGCATCGTGGCGCCATCGGAACAGGCGTTTCCATGGCATTGCAGGGATTTCAAGACAAGCCCATTTGCACTCGAGGTATACGCGTTGTTCGCGTAGATCTGGATACTGCTGAGCTGCTCCATCGGTCTCCTTACCCCACACGAGATGCCACCTGGATCGACAAGCGATCCGTCAGTGAGCACCCAGTTGGTGAAATCCTTGCTCGCAGGCGCACCACGGAGACGCTCGCTCTGTCCAACCCCTGCGCCTTGCCAAATTGATAGCCACCATCACTACTATTTGCTGTCGCCGCAAAAGCGACAGCAGGCCACATCAACCATTGGGCGACAAGCACCCCAACGACAAGAGACAGTACGAAGAATCCAGAGCCCCTCCGCGACATAAATTTCAAGCGATACGTACTCATTAGTTTGTTCTCCCGTGCCGGGTTACTGTAATTTGCCGGGTCACCATAACTAAGATGGTTTCTTCTCATCTCCCTAATCGGCTCCGTATACGTAATAGCACCTGCTGTGCCGCCGGAATCATTGGCGCGACATAGGCGCACTCGCGTTCGGCATCGATCAATTTCCCTTCATTTTCGTAGACCTGGCTTAATAGGAAACGTGTCTGGTGATCAGCCGGGTTGAGCGTCAACACCGTCACAAAGGCCCGTTCCGCTATCGGAAACTGGTTCAAACGCCAGGCCAGTTGTCCTACCTTCTGGTGTAGGAGGGGCTGTTTTGGCGCAAAACGTGCCGCTTCTTGATATTCACGTAATGCAGGCTCAAGTTGGTTCGTATCCTCGTAACACTGGGCTAAACGCTGGTGGGAATCGACATCGTTGGGATTCAAGCGCAGCGACTGCGTATAGGCGGGGATAGCCTGCAGTGGCAGCCGCCTCAGAAAAAGCGCAACATCCCCTACGAGTTTATGCGTCTCCGCGTCGTTTGAATTAAGTTGCAGGGAGCGATTGTATGCTTGCATCGCTCGCTCGATTTCAGGAGGCTTGCGCCGGGCAAAGACCTGCCCAAATGTCCTGTGTACCAGCGAGTTATTCGGTTCCAGCACATACGCCTGTTGAATAGCTGCGTATGCTTCTTCGATCCGGTTCGTGTTGATAAAGCCTAGCGCTGAGATGATATACCCCCCACCGGGACCAGTCGTCGAATGCCGCGATGGATTACTCGGCGTAACGCTATTACTGGGTGTCTGCGGGTTGGCCAGGCGCGACTGGCCCAGCTGTGGAATCGCTCCAGTTGGCGGGACAACGCTAATCGGCGGCAGGTTGATGATGGCCTTTTCCATCTCGCTGGCATTGATCCAGCGCTGCTCGACGCCAGGTGCCAATGCCCTCATGATCACTTGCTCAAAGGCCATTGAAATATCCGGTCGCAATGTGCGAACCAGTGGGAAGGCGAAAATACTCGGTTTATTGTTGGCCGCGTCGTGATGAGTCAGGATGCGATGCAGCGTGGCTCCTAACGCATAAATATCGCTGCGTGGCTCCGGCATCCCGTGTAACTGCTCCGGTGGCGCGTAGCCGATCGTCATAATAATCGTGGATTGACGCTGCGCCTGGAAGGTGCGCGCAATGCCAAAATCGATCAACTTCACCTCGTCTCGCTCGGTGACCATAATATTGGAGGGTTTGAGATCGCGGAAGATAATCGGCGGCGCCTGGCGATGCAGGTAGCCCAGCACGCTACAGATTTGCTGCCCCCAGCTACGTGCTCGCACCTCGGTCACCCCCCGCGCCCCATTGACCCCCAGCACGTTCCCTTCCTTCTCCAGGATATCGCCCAGGGTCCGGCCTTCGATAAAATCCATCACCAGGTAGTGCTTCCCACCCTCGACAAAGAAGTCGCGCACGCGCGGGATGCAGGGATGATTGAGGTCAAGTAGCATCGTGGCCTCGCGTCCAAACCACTCGACCGCCTGCGTCCGCTCGGTCTCGCTTTGAAATTCGTCCAACATCTCCTTCACTGCACAGGGTCGGTTGAAACGTGTATCTATCGCGCGATACACTGCCCCCATACCGCCGGAGGCCACCGGTTTCTCGATCCTGTACCTTCCCCCCGAGAGCATGGTGCCGGCTGCGAGTCGGCGCAGATTCCCGCTGCTCATTCCGCCACCTGAACCAGGGCTGTCAGGCTCCGCCGAAAAAGAGTTCGATACTGAAAAAGGTTGCGGAGCTACTGAAGATACCGCTTTATCAGATTGGGGCGTTGAGGGATTACTTATAGACGCTGCATTATTAGGGTCAGACGAATAATTGCTCGACATATATTACACCGCTCTTGATACTGCCTGAACTCCGCCGTCATATAGAATGAAATAGTTCCTAATCCTCTTTGGAGTCCAAGGAAACTTTCAATCCTTTTGTTCCTTTATTTCTTATGTTGGGCGCATTATAACATATCCGTAAAAAATTGAACAATGAGCTAAATCACAGTCCCAGAGCATGTATATACCTATCTGCTGACCTCAACACCGCATTTTTAGCATCCCTGCCAACAATAGTAGCAAACCATGCGCCATACAGTCTCTCGAAATTGTAGCGAGCCACAACGTCACGCATCCTCGCCACCTCCGCGGCGGGTAAGGGGATCAGGTTCGGATAGCTATACATAAAGCTGACCCAGCGGCGGTCAGCCACGACCTGGATAATGTCTCCCGAAAGCAAAAGTCCCTGAGACTCCGCGCCACTCGCCCAGTGCAAGACAGTTCCACCCGCGAAATGTCCTCCCAGCCGTATCAAGGTCACATCATCCTGCAGGGAGAGCGTCTCACCCGACCAGAACGTGATCCGTTCGCTCGGCCTCATCACCCATTGCCTATCCGCTTCGTGCAGGTAAACAGGCACATTGAACTGTTCAGCCCTTCAGACCTCCCAGCCGCTCCACCGTTTCGACGGTCTCCTTGTCCAGCAAACTGATACAATCCCAGAGTATATTTCCCTGCTCCGTCTGCACCAGTAGCGCGCGTTGCCCGATTGCAAAGGTAGGCGTCGAGCCTATGCCCGTCAGCCCCGCCTCGTGCTCTTTCACCGTATTGTGAAAACCTTCCTCACGCAACGTAGACTGCGTCGTCCATTTCTGCCCCTCGTATCCCACATACTGGCGCTGGTCAAGACAGATAGGGCACTCGCGCGGCTGCTCCTTGCTCTCCGCAAACTGCGTACCACACGTCGTACAAATCCAATTTTCCATCTCGCTTGCTCCTTTCCTCTATGCTCCTGATTTTCTCGCTTTCTCATCCTCAATATGAGCCTTCTTGCTATCACTCTATGACAAATACCACTTATTGACACTGTCCAAAGGACGAGTTCGTAGCACCCTCCCCACATCTCCTGGTATCTGTGGTAGCATTACTACAAGAGTTATTATAAAGAGGCCCATACCAGCAGGAGCAAGCAAGGATGTCAACATACGGCTATAGGAAGCACCTGGGATCGCGCTATTTCGCCCCCTTCTTTCTCTTGCTTGCTCCGCTCCTCTCACTCCTTCTTTACGCATCTCCCGCGCACGCCGATGGTGGCTTCCCTATCATCGCAGTGCTCCACGCGGGCCAGCGTCCAGAAGGCATTGCTGTAGACACAAGCACACATTTGGTCTATATCGCCTACGAGTTTCCCAGCCTCGTCGTTGGCTTTGACCCCGTTCGCGGCAATGTGCGTTGGAAAGTCCCGATCGGGGATTCAACCACAGATGTTCAGGTGGATAGTACAAATCATCATGTGTATGCAACGGGTACCTCAAGAAACGGTAGAACGGGATACTTAGCCGTTTTAGATGGAGCGAGCGGCAAAACGCTCTTCTCAACCGACACAACCCCTGGCGATGATGGCCTGGCCTTCGATACAAAACGCCAGCGAGCCTATGTATCGAGTAGTAACTCTGGCATCATCAATATCTTCTCACTAAGAACCTCCCCCGCGGGAAACATCAGCGCGTTATCCTCAACTCTCAAAGTTGGTTCGCATCCCCAGGCCCTTGGTGTGAACAGCCGCCTGGGGCGACTCTACATTGGCGATATATCCTCCAACACCGTTACCGTCATCGATGAAAACAGCAATCATATCCTGGCAACGATTCCGGTCGCAGCTGTGCCGGTGCAACCCATACGCGTGGATGAGGCCAGCGGCCATGTCTATGTCGTCTGCTCAACAGGCCAGGAACTGGACGTCATCGACGGCCACACAAATAAGGTTATCGCGCGCGTTCCCGTCTCTCCATATCCTGAAGGCGTTGCCTTCAACACAGCTACGGGCCGCATCTACGTGGCCGACGAAGGACACAATGATACAGCTTTCAATGATGTGAACTCTGGCACCACGATCACGGTTATCGACGGGCAATCTTTCGCAGTCCTGGGCACCTTACAAGTCGGACGCGCTCCCGATGGGGTGGAGGCCGATCCTGCGCTGCGCCGTATCTATGTCTCTACCGAGGACAGCGATGCGGTCGTCGAGATCAGCGACTCGCCCGATCTCCCCCTGAAAAATGCCCCGAACTTTCACCAGGCAGCCGCGATCCACCAGGCCATCTTGCTATTGCGAGAGGCAATAACCATCACCGTGATACTGATGCTTCTCACCATCCTCGGTGCTACACTGGGCGCTCGGTCACGGCGTTGGCGTGTGCCGGAAATCCCTCAAAGTCTGCCAGGCGGCGCGTCGTCTCACTCAGCGAAGCATACCCCTCCTCTGTGAGGTAGGCAATTCCCGTACGCTTCAGAAAATCGTACACCGATGTACATGAGTATGTATGCGCGAAACCACCTGTGGGCAGTACAGCATTTGTACCGACACAATAATTCCCGGTACAGAACGGCGTGTAGCGCCCAATCAGTATTTCACCGGCATTCTTGATCTGCGGCAGGAGCGCGAACGGTTCGCGTACCTGCACCTCCACGTGTTCCGGGGCATACTCGTTGACAAAATCAACAGCTGCGCGCATATCTGCCGCCAGCACAATCCCACCAGTACCCTGTGACCCTTCAAAAACGTTGCGACAAAAATTCTGCCGCCATTCTGGCAGTGCCGCCATCTTACCAGGCAGCAGCGCCAGCACCGCCTCCACCAGAGAGTGACTATCCGTAACAAGCAGACTGGAAGAATCGGGACCATGCTCAGCTTCAATCAGCAAATCGCGCGCTACCAACTCCGGGTCGGCAGAGTCATCGGCCAGCGTTATAGACTCGCTGGGACCCGCTGGCAGCCCGATATCCACCGTTCCATAGAGCAAGCGCTTCGCGGCTGTCACAATGCCACTACCAGGCCCTGTAATCTTATGCACGCGACGAATACTGTCTGTTCCATAGGCCAGCGCAGCCATCGCCTGCGCGCCGCCGATACGATATATTTCATGGACTCCACACAGGTCAGCGGCCACCAGCGTAGCCGGGTCCACTTCTCCACCGGGTCCAGGTGGTGTACAGACAACAATCCTCGGTACCCCCGCGATACTGGCAGGTGTAGCCAGCATATACATCACCGAAGGAAATGCTCCCTTTCCACGCGGCACGTAGAGCCCTACACTGCTAATCGGCGTAATCTTTTCTCCCGCCATAACGCCAGGCGCCACCTCTGTAAACCACACTTCATGCGGCATCTGTCGTGTATGAAACGCGCGCACATTGCCAATAGCCTCTTCGATAGCTTCTCGCACTGCCGTATCCAGCACCTGGTGAGCATGTTCAATCTCAGCGCGACTCACACGCAAACGATCAGGTGTCAGCTTCACCCGGTCAAATCGTTCCGTGAATTCCAACAGCGCTTCATCCCCTCGCTGTCGCACTTCCTGTAAAATTGGTCGCGCCCGCTCGCTCCACTCATCGATTTGCATCTCTGCCCGTCGCAGCAACCTTGTACGTTCCGCGGCGCTCATAGAAGCCAGTTCGTAAAAATGGATCAAGTCTCACTCTCCTCCCTGTAAATAGAAGCCTTTCCCAGGGCGGTCGCCCTGGTTCCTACGACGCCTGCAATCCCTTACTCGCTTTGTCAGCCAATTGTGCCGCCGCGATATCATTCTTCATCCAGCGCGCGCCAAAGATGCCAACAAGCCCTGCAACTATCAGCGTCGGTACACAGGTAATCAGCAGCGCCAAACTCAAATCCCCACCCGCCCTATTCATCGCGAAGTGTCCCCCGTGCGTCGGGTCAAAGATTTTGGCGAGCACGCCTATCAACGAGGGAGCGAAAGCATCGCCCAGCAGGTGCGCAAGCAGCAGCGATAATGCTACCGCGGATGCACGTAAAACTGAAGGCACCACATCCTGCGTCGCCGCCGTACTGGGACCATTGTAAACATTGATCAGCATGGCGGTGATAAAAAAGCATGCGATGAAGATTGCTACGTTATGAATGGTGACGGAGAGGGCAAAAGCAGGCGCGCAAAGCAAGAAGCCAATGCCGCATACCAGCACGCGGGCGCCAGCATAACGCCGGTTAAGAGCATCCGACATGTAACCGCCGACCAGCAAACCCACGATACCTGCGATGACCACTACGCCCCCGGCAAGAATACTGGCCACACCAGAACTCAAACCAAGCGTATCTTTCTGCTGCAGATAAATGGGTAAGTAAACTACTGCCGCCCCCAATGAGAAGAAGGCGAAGGTCTGCATCACAATCAATACCACTAGCGTTCTGATCTGAAACAACCTGCCAAACTGCTTGAACACATTCCTCGGCACCGCGGTCGCGTGCGGAGCATCCACCACCTCCACTTCGTTGACGGCGGATTGTGGATCCAGTTCTATCGCCTCTTCATCCGCCTGGTTACGCCTCGGTTCGCGCAGACGGTAGGCAAGAAAGGCCAGCACTAGCCCCGGAATACCGGTAAAGAGGAAGGCAAGTCTCCACATGCCGTAGCCAAGGCCGGCCACAACGCCACCCGCGATAAAGCCGATCATCAAACCAATCAGCGATCCTGCCGTCCAACGGCTCATCACCTGCGCCCGCTTCGTGCGGCTGAAGTAGTCGCTCAACAAGGCTGTACCAGCAGGATAATAGCCGGCCTCACCTATCCCCAGCACCATGCGCGAAATAAAAAGCCACCAAAAGCTACTCGCGATAGCGGTAAACGCCGTTGCCAGGCTCCAGATGGTAACACAGATCGCCACGATGTTCTTGCGGTTCCAGCGATCTGCCCAGATACCCAGCGGCAACGTGCCCACCGCGTAAACGAAAACAAAAGCAGTGGCAAGAAAACCTACCTGGTCGATACCCAGCCCAAGCTCCTTTGCTATGATATTGGCGGCTCCGGTAAACACGTAGCGGTCCAGGTAGTTGAGCAAGTTGATGCCGAACATTATCCAGAAAACGTAAGCTGCATAGCGACCGGCACTTTTCTTGTTAACTCCCAGGCCAGCGCTGGCGGATGGGGCGATGTCACTCATGTCCACCTCCAAGTCAGGGGGTCAATTATAGACGGCGTGGTAGAGACGAAATACAATCCACACCATACCATAGTTTTCCGCAAGATGGAAGAGGAAAACTATTGCCGCGAACTCAACATCTCCAGGAAACTCCACGACTTCAAATCACGCTCCAGGTGGAAACGTAGCAGACCATGCATCGTCACCTCCAACTCCACCTGCAGTGCCTTTTCCAGTCGCAGGCGTGGCACCTCGCTCCACTTACTCCGTTGCAGCAGCCGTAAAACCTTGAGCGCATTCATCGACAGCGGGCGCGCCCAGAAGCGAGAACATTGTGGGCACAACGCTCCTCCCAGCGACGGTGTAAAGCCATTCTCCACCGGCTGCAATTCGCTCGCACACTGCGCGCAATGACGGAACGCTGGCTCATAGCCAATTAAAGAGAGCAGGTGTATTTCAAAATAGCGTAGAAGTAGCGTTGTACGTGCGTGCTCATATCCCACCAGTTCCTTGCCTTTCTCCTTACGCTGCTGCAGATCGATCACATCCTCTTCAATACCTCGCAGCATATCCAGCATCAGGGCGTAGACCTCCGGGTGCTTTGTATCATCTTCGACAAAGCGATCCACCAGTTCGGCCAGGTAAAGACCACAGGTCATATGCCACAGGTCGTTGCGCAGCGCGAGAAAATTCTCGCGCACCTCCGCCTGGGTAATAATATCCAGGTTGCGGCCTAACGCCACCTGCAGTTGACTATGGCTTAAGAGCTCCAAATGTCCCGCTTTCTTACTGATGGGACGACGAATGCCCTTGGCAATGGCATGAAATTTGCCCTTGTTGGGAGTGAGCAAGGTCAGGACGCGATCAGCTTCGCCTAGATCGGTGCGCTTCAACACGATGGCTTCAACGGGGTAGCTATGTTGCTGTCGCATAGTAGGTAGTGTCCTGATACGTATGAAGAAAGAAAAAAACGTGATCTTAGACAATCACGTTTCTTGAAAAGGGAGGCGACGAGCGGATTCGAACCGCTGGTGCAGCTTTTGCAGAGCCGTGCCTTACCACTTGGCGACGTCGCCGTGCCACATTCTACACAGGAAAGGGAGCGGGAGACGGGGATCGAACCCGCGACTTTCTCCTTGGCAAGGAGATGCTCTACCACTGAGCCACTCCCGCATCATATGAAAGCGATCTTCCATTTGCATGATTTAAGATATCATACACATGCCAATTTGTCAACCGCTTTTTTACCCTAAAGCCTCTCCCAATCCCTCCTACTAATTCCGGCTTGTTTCAAAATCCTGAGTAAAAATTCTCTCCCGATATCACTCTTATGGGGATTTGGTATCCTTAAAGTAATCTCTCCCTTAATCATGAACTGATGATTTCCGCCTGAAAAAGGGCCTTGGAAATCCAATCGCTGCAGATAATAAATTAAGACTTTACGCTTTATAGGGCCTAAAGGAGGCATTAGGCCACTTCCTTAATATTCAAATCAATTCCATCTACAATTGGTAATGAGAGGTTTTTATAAACTCGTAACAGGATCCACTCTCCCAGTACATCTTCCAGTTCTTCCCGGCAGTCTTCTAAATTATCTGCATTAGCGTAAACACCCTCAAACCCAGGAATCTCGCCATAGATACTACCATCGTCAGGCAAAATTTCGTACTTCGCTCGCTTCATGGCATTGCGAATGTAGTTTGTAAGCATTGTGGCTCCCTACTTTCTTTTCTTTCACCACGTCTGTCTTATGCTATCATTTTACCTCATCACACGAGATTTTGAAATATTCCGTATACCGATAATCGTAACGGATTATTCTACCTCAAACCCCCGTTCCCTCAACAACTCCACCACCCGCTCTAGATTCTCCGTGGGCACACGTACCAGCCTTCCTTCCTGGGCAACCTCCGTCCCAAGCAGGTATTGCAGGTCCTCATCGGTCTGCAGATCTTGCAATATCTTCGCCGATAGATGCAGCATTGGCGCTTGCTCAACCTGAATAGTGGGCTGCTCCCCGTATCCACCGCCCCACAATTTGAGCCGGATGAGCAACGAGGAAGGTATGCCACCTTCGCAATAGTGCTGTAAAAAGCGAATGATCGCCTCCAGTGTCACACCATTGCCGCATGCCTGCTCAATCAGTGCAGGGGTTATCTTGCGCCAGCTCGTCTGTTCGTCCTGCGCGCTGATCCGTTCAACCTCTGCGTTGAGATAGAGATCAGTTACGGCATAGAGGGGCTGCAACAACCCATCATCGTGCAGGCGCCATTGCGGTTCGCGCGCTGTCAAATGCCCACTATCTAGTAAGTTATCCTGTATGGGTGTGGCTGTCAGTGCCGGCAAGTAACTTCGCCGCCAGAAAACTTCCTGTAACGCTTCCAATTGATTGGCAGCAACCATCACCAGCACTGGAGAGAGACGGCGGCCCAACAAACCTCGCGTCTCCTCGTTCGTCAACAGTTCATCGAGCAGCTCGGCTTCGTCAACTTCGAGCAGTATTGCCCCCTGCCACAGTTCAATTCGCCGCGCCTGTCGCTCCCACTCCACCAGCGAATACTGCACATTTTGCGGTATCTCCACTCCCGGCCCGGTGGCCTCCTCCAACACCTGCTGAATTGTCTCCGCGTGCATTCCCGTCTGGATGGCTCTCGTGACACTCGCCTTCGTTATGCGATACTGCGCGATATGTTCCAGGCCCAGGCGTTCCGCAAAACGATCCAGCCTGATCAGCAAAGCCTCGGAGACGGGGGCCAACGCTACCAGTTCAAAGTTTGGCTGCACAATCAAACGCCCCCATGGAACCTCCTCGATAGTATATGGAGCATCACCGGTGACCAACGAGGCGCCCTGTGCCAGGCGAAAGGCAGGCGTATTCCCCTCATTTTTTATATCTACCAGCCCTAACCACTGCAAAGGCCCCAACATTACCGCACGGATAAAGCCCCCCTCTACCTGGTGCCAACCCTCGCGATGCGTCAACCAGCCCCGTCGCAAGCGAAAATCCCAGCCATATGGGTTACTTCCTACAGAATAGCGGTCCGCACGAGCCCCATACTGGCGCGGGAAAAGGAGATAAGGCGCATACAACTTTGTGAGAGCAATAAACGATGATATTCCCTGCCATGTCTCCGCTCGCTCATCCATTATCCTCTCCATCAGCACCTTTCGCGCGCGTACAACTTCTTCATGCGCAGGGTCAAGCGGATTCGGCCCGGGTCGAACAATGACTTCCGGCAAATAGAGCAACTCATTCCAGAAAGGACTCTCCAACCATAAGCGATAACAGCGGCGTGCACGCTCTAACAACGGCAACGAAAAGAATTCGTCCGCCGGCAAAGCTTGCAGGCTACCTTGCCGCTCCTGCAACAGGCCCAACTTCATCAAAAGAAGGCGTAGAAACAGCAAGCGTGGCACATCCTGCTCCGTCCGTATCTGCTCCATATTCCCATTCTGCACCAGCAGCTCCATAACCTGCCGGAGTGCGGCGCGGGAGAGTAATCCGCTGTTCACCAGCTGCAATCCCTCTCGCATCGATGCCACCAGTGACCAGTACAGGTAAAGCATTCGCTGAAAAGCGCGTATGCCTTCTCCTATCTCTTCCTGCTGCGCTACTTTTTGCCCTGCCTTCTCGTTTCGCTCTTTCTTAACGACCTCGTTTACCACATCCCTCACCGCACGTGGCACGATCAGCACACCATCGTAGATACCGCTTGTATAGTCCCGCCCCGCGAAATTCGTCTGCTTCCCCCAAAATACTAAACCGAGCAGCAACAGGCGGCGCAGTGACTGTTCAAAAGGTCCGTGAGGATGAGGCGTTGGATAAAGCCCACCGCTCTGTTCGGTAATGGCAGACAGCTCTCCCCCTGCTCCACTGGCAGCATGGGCCACTCCACCGATGGCAAAATACAAGGCAAGATCGCGGCTATTCGCTCTACCACCGCATGCCACCAACTCGCGCAGGATCAACCCCTCCGTTTCATTCAGACCACGTATCGCCTCGTGGATAGACGCATGTTCAAAAAGGTACCGGGCAATATCGGGTATAGTGGTAGTGGAAACCGAGGTTTTTGCGGGAGTAACGCTATCCTGTCCTTTTGAGGCAATTGGCATATGTCGTAATTTTACCAGCGATTGTAAGTGATAAGGGGGGACCGTATGGAGCAGGTCGAGATCACTTTGTTCCATGATAATCCTCTTCATGCAACAGTGGACTCTGTCCGCGTCGCTTGAGATCTTCGACAATACGCTCCATACCCTGTTTTGTGAGAATCATCAGCGTCGGCGTAATTGACTTTACTATCTGCTCCTCCAGCGACGTTGTTGCCGAGAGTTCCCGCATCACCAGGTTATCCGCCACCTCTACCATTGAGACGCCAGTATAGAGCCGGATACGCCCATAGCTCGCAATCCAGCCCTCAAGTTGCGCGAGTAAACACGACAGCGGGCTATTACTATGCTCTTCATCTTTCTCGATCTTCCGCAGTAACTTCAGCAAATTGCCTGGCTGCTGCCCCCGGCCCAGTGCCTCGGCTAACGATCCAGGAGCTAACCGGTAACACAACCGGTCACCGCGGACGCCGGCTACTTCCGCGAAATCCTCTATCAACTCGATCAGCGGCCACGAGTCAGTACGCGACTCGACCAATAACTCACCTGTCTCCAACACGTCCAGCACAGGTGCGCGTTCTTGCGCCTCTTCAACCTCTTGCTCAACTGGCTCTACACCGTTCAATAATAAGCCGGCCACTGGCGTTAAGCGAAAGGCCAGTAAACGACCATCGCCTGACAAAGCCAGGTCACTGATACCCCACCAGTGCAGCGGCCCCCGCAGCAGTCGTGCCAGGTAGTGCCCCTCCGCGCGCATCCAATCGCCCATCTGTGCTGGCTGCAGCGGCCGTCCCTCTTCCTGCTCCAGCCACCAGTGAGGCGAAGGGAAGAGTCGTTGTCGCTTCTGTAAAAAAGTCGGATTCAGCCTGTAGATGAAACGTGCGAAGGCAGAAAAGCTGACCCATTGATTCAATGGAGCCTGTGCCACCAGCGCGACCAGCAACTGCCGCGCCTCGCTATTTTCAGCCTCCAACTCTCCTGGCCTCAGTATAGGGTTGTTCAACGGTGTAGTACGACATTTCAGCTGCAGGCCTTCTTCCTGGAGATCAAACAATTCCTCGTAGCCTGCGTGAGTAAGCCACAATTCGAACAGGTCGCGAGCCACCTCGGCACTTGCCGGACCCAGCAGCAACCTGGCTGCATTGGGAAGGAGGTGCAGGCTTCCTGGCATGCCTCCATCATCTTTATGCAGTAAATCTGCTAACCGCAATAAACGAAATGCAAAGCGCAGAAACTGAGCTGTTCGTGGAACGTCTGATTGTAATCGTTCCAACGCCGTTGCCGAAGGTAAACCGCCCGGAGGCGCTACCAACGTCGTCTCATCGTGACCCCCCGCGCTGAATGAGCGCAACGTAGCCAGCGTGTTCATACCGCGCATACCGCCAGCGCGTTCATCCCTCTCATCATAGTGTTCCATCCGGTAGCCATCCAGCGCACGCGCTACCAGCAGCAGATCTGCTAACAGGCTATAGGCTTCTACCTGCTGTATCTGTATGAGGTCAGCATGTCCATCACCCCCATCGGCTTTCTTCTCTACATCGAGGGGGGTGATCGGCACGGATACACGCAGTACCGCCTGCACTTCCGCCGGTACATACCAACCCACATCATACAACATGCCGCTCAGTCCTATTCGCTGCTGTGGAGAGCTATTGAGGCTGGTGCGAAACAGCAGTCCCTTGCTCTGTAATGACAGCAGAATACCCTGTAGTGAATCGGCTGGCCCAAATGAAAAACGCTCATACAGGCTGCGCAGGTCCTCGTCACTCAGTGAGCCGCCCGCAAGCGTAAGCGTCGCCAATAACTGCCGCTGTGGTTTCTCCAGTGTGCTCGCGCTTCTGCGCACCAACTCTGGTTGTCTAAGCGCCCCCGCGATGGCCTCGACGAGTTGTTGCTTATGTTGTCCCCCCGTCGCGATATCGTACTCTCGAGCAATGCTGCGCAGTTCACTGAGACCGTTTTGGGACAATATATCCACCAGGTTAGCAGAGGGAGTAGGGCCACGCATTTTCACTGTGTAGGCAACTTGCCCTCCCTGGCGCGCAGATTGCAGGGCCCTACTCTGTCCCCCTGTCGCTTGATTGCCTCCTTCACGTTTAGCAGGCGCTGTCCTGCTGGAAGTCCGGAAGTCGGAAGAAGATGGAGCGACAAATGTATTGGGATGCACTAGCCATTGATAGAGGAGAGCTGCTGCATGCCGGCACATTGCGACTGCATTGGGACTACAGGTACAACTCGCGTGCCAGGTACTGGAGCTCTGTATCTCAACCTCAACGCTGCAACGGCGCTGCTCAACGGGCCCTTGATCGGCTGCTGCTGTGCCTCTTGCGCCTGGCAGTGAAACATCAGCCAAATGAGACGTATCAACAATGCCAAGAAGTTTCGCTCCTCGACGCATTGTTGCACGCACGGCACCTATACGACAATACTCTTGCCCCATCGACGCCACTGCCAGCCCCGCCATACGGATAATATCCGCGGCTCGCAAGCGTTGCAGTGCGCTGGGTACAACATCATCCATAGACTAAGCCTACGTCAGTTCTTAACAGAGGATTGGTTATATTGGGCTATAATAGCACGTAGCATCCACCTGGTCAATCGTAACAAATCCAGAAATCCAGGCTATGATGAATCATCGACAAACAATTATCCCCCGAACTCATACATCACGTTCGCCACCGCCGCCAACGCCGCAGTCTCAGCCCGCAAGATACGCGGCCCCAACGTCACAGCCTGCACGCCATGTCGCCGCGCCAACAGAACCTCCTCGGCCATCAAACCACCTTCCGGGCCAATAAACAGCACCACAGTCACAGGATCTAACGGGTTCTCCCGCCCGGCCATGCTGCTCGCTCCTACCTCAAGTCCCTCGCGCAGGCTCCGGCCATGCTCTTCTTCCCACGGCATAAAAGCCAGCGCGCCCCGCGGAATGTCATTGAGCGCGTGCATCAGTGGACGAATGGGCAAAAGTTCCGGTACGCGCGCACGGCCGCACTGTTCCGCTGCCTCCTGGATAATGCGCTGCCAGCGCTGTATCTTTGCCACTCCCGCCTCTTCCAGGCCGGCCATCGAGCGCCGGCAGAGCATAGGCGCAAAGACAGCCACCCCCAGTTCCGTCCCTTTCTCCAAAATCCATTCGAAACGCGCCGATTTGAGCAATCCCTGGCAGAGCACAATGCGTACCGGCGATTCACTCTTCCCCCTCCGCCGTTCGCGCACCTGTACCTCCACCCCTGCTCGCCCACCCTTTACAATGGCAGCCAGGAACTCATCGCCACTGTTATCCAGCAGCAGCACTTGCTCACCCATGCCCAGGTGCAGTACATCCCTCACCTGGTGCGCGATTTTCTCCGGCAGCGCAACATAAAGCTGCCCCTCTGGTGCGTCCTCTATCACTCTTCCAGAACCGGCATCACTGGTTGTTACCTGTGGGGGAAGCGCCGCGCTGATAGGCGCCAATATATCAGGTGCGACAAAAAAGCGGTGCATAGCTTCTGCTTACTCCGGCTTGCGCATGACGAGGGCAATCCAATCGTCGATCATTACCTGCTCAACCAGTTCCAGCCCTGCCGCCAGCAGCGCGGGCTGCGCGTCGCCGCGCCGCGCCTCGATGATACCGCTGGCGATCAGCCATCCACCAGGGGCGAGCACCCGCGCGAGTTGCGCAGCCATACCCCCGATGACATGCGCGATAATATTCACCAGCACCAGATCATATTGTCCCGCCATGCGTGCAGCTTCGGCCTCGTCCAGTACCCCCTGCACAACCGTGATCTTGTCGCTCAAGTTATTGACCGCAGCGTTCGCCGCGGCGCTCTCTACCGCCACGCTGCTGTTATCGATACAATAGACACTGGCGGCACCCAATTTCGCCGCGCCCAATGCAAGTATGCCGGAACCAGTGCCCACGTCAAGAACGCGCATCCCTGGCCGTGTGCGATGCTCAACTTGTACGAGACATATGCGCGTCGTGGGATGCAGGCCCGTACCAAAAGCCATCCCCGGGTCAAGTTCCAGCACAACCTCGTCCTCCTTCGGCTCGTATGCTCTCCACGAGGGCCGAATGACCAGCCGCTGGCCGATATGCGTGACATGAAAATAATCTTTCCACGCGTTCGCCCAATCCTCCTCATTCACGATGCGCGTCTGCAAATCACCGACAAAATGCTCCCCCAGGCTGCCGAGATGCCACAACCCCTCTGCCACGTGCTGCCGTGCCTCCTCCTCTTTCCCATCCAGGGGCAGATACGCGTGCACCTGCACTGGCTGCCCCGTCAGCACCCGGTACTCCTGCCCCTCGTCGATCAGCTCAAACGGCTCCTCAATCGCCACCCCACCCGGCGTATAGCGGCTCATCAACTCGCTCACCGACTCCACAGCCTCGGGATGCGTCCGCACCGTCAATTCCAACCATTTCATTATGTACAATTCCTACTTCAAAAGATCAATCGTATAATATCCATAGGTTGTCGTCTCTTTAAAACCACAAGAGCGATAAAGACCAATAGCAGTTTCATTCATCGTCTCCACCTCAAGCGCAATGCCCTTCTCACTCGTCGCCCGCACCTGCTTGATCACCAGTTCCAACATCTGCCTACCAAAACCTCGCCTCCTATACGGCAAAAGTACAGCAAACGCGTAAATGCTAAACTCCTTCTCGCCCTCATCCAGGTTCAGACATCCCACCGCCTCCTCCCCTCGTTTCCCAAGGTAATACTGAACGTGCGGATTCTCCATGTTTCGCAGGATATTCCTTTTCGTCCCCTCTATAGAGTGACCGAAACTGGTCGCCGTGATCACCGCCAGGTCCTCCACATCTTCGGGCCCCGCCTTCCGCAGCGAGATGCGCTCCTTGTATGCCCCTCTTTCCTTAAAATCCGCCAGCACCATTTTATGTTCAGAGAAATCATAGATCGCGCCGCATGCCTCCACAAAGGCCTGTCCCGAGCGGGAGAAACGCTCGCAGATGAGGATCAAGCGCTCTGTCCCTCTTGCCCTGGTCTCCTCTTTAGCGGCAGCCAGCAGCTTGCTAAAAATTCCCCTGCGCCGGTACTCAGGAAGCACCATTCCCGTAAACTCTTTATCTCTAGCGCCATATTCATCCAGTGCCAGCAGACCCACCAGTTTCCCATCCTCGTAATACAGAAAATCATTGACCTCGTTGCCCTTACGAGACCGCAGCATCCACACGTCTAATTTCAGGCTCAACCCCTCGTAGGCATTACAAACTTCAAGTAACCGGCGCGCCTCCGAAAGTTCATCCTCACTCCACGTCCGCTGCCTGACCAGGCCCTCCCTCACCATATTCATCATAATAACCTCACTCACCTAATACACCGCGGGCTCCATGTAATCTCCGAAAACACTGCGGAAAACGTCCATGATCTCGCCTAGCGTCGCGTATGTCTTGACTGCCTCGATAATCGCTGGCATTGTGTTCTCGGTTCCCTGCGCGACACGGCGCAGATTCTCCAGCGACCGTTCTACTGCCGCATTGTCGCGCTCGTGTCGCACGCGATTCAGTCGCTCAAGGTGGGCTCGCTCACCAACGCGGTCAATGTAGAGCGTCGGCACGCTGATATCCTCTTCCATGATATAATCGTTGACACCGACGATCGTGCGCTTGTGCTGGTCGATCTCCTGCTGGTAGCGATAGGCCGACTCGGCAATCTCGCGCTGGAAGAAGCCATTGAGGATACATGCCAGCACGCCACCCAGAGCATCGATACGATTCAGGTAATCCATCGCAGCGCGTTCCGTCTCGTCCGTCAGCGATTCGATGAAGTACGAACCTCCCAGCGGATCAACGGTATTGACCACCCCGCTCTCGTGAGCAATGACCTGCTGTGTGCGCAAGGCAATCAAGACGGCCTTTTCGGTCGGCAAGGCCAACGCCTCGTCCAGCGAGTTCGTATGGAGCGAGTTGGTACCTCCAAGCACGGCCGCCAGGGCCTGGATGGTCGTGCGCATGATATTGTTATCCGGCTGCTGCGCCGTCAGAGAAACCCCTGCCGTCTGCGCGTGGCAGCGCATCAACCATGAGCGTGGATCCTTCGCACCGTAGCGCTCGCGCATCAATCTCGCCCAGAGTCGCCGCCCGGCGCGGAACTTGGCAATCTCCTCGAAGAAGTCATTATGTACATCGAAAAAGAAGGAGAGGCGCGGCGCGAATTCATCGATCTTCAAGCCGCGTTTCAGCGCGGCATCCGCATAGGCCAGTCCATCGGCAATGGTAAATGCCAGTTCCTGGACGGCCGTTGCCCCCGCCTCGCGAATATGGTAGCCACTGATGCTAATCGTATTCCAGCGCGGCATATTGCGCGTGCCAAACTCGATGGTATCGGTCACCAGGCGCAGCGAGGGCTCCGGCGGGAACAGGAACTCTTTCTGCGCGCTGTACTCCTTGAGTATGTCGTTCTGCAGCGTGCCACCGAGCGAAGCCATCGGGAAGCCACGCTTCTCCGCGTTGACGATGTACATGGCCCAGATCACGGAGGCGGGACTATTGATCGTCATCGAGGTCGTAATCTTATCCAGCGGCAGGCCGTCGAACAGCACCTCCATGTCGGCCAGCGAGGAGACCGCCACGCCGCACTTACCAAATTCACCCGCTGCCAGCTCGTGATCCGTGTCATAGCCGTACAACGTCGGCATATCAAAAGCCGTCGAGAGGCCCGTCTGACCCTGCGAGAGCAGGTACTTGAAACGCTTGTTGGTATCTTCCGCCGAGCCAAAGCCCGCGAACATGCGCATCGTCCAGGGCTTGGCACGGTACATCGTCGGCTGCACGCCGCGCGTATAGGGATACTCCCCGGGCAGCCCCATATCCCTGTCGTAGTCAAGCCACTCGTTATCCTGCGGCGTATACACGCGATTGATCGGCACCCCAGAAGTTGTAATCAAATTATCTCGTTCTGGCAAACGCTGCTGCGACTTGCGCACCGCTGTCTCTTCCCACTGCTGTCGCTCCACTTTCAGCTGCTCCAACGTCTCTTTATCAAATAGCGTCCCCTGTTGTGCAGCAGGTGACTTCATCTCTTTCGTCTCAGGCGGCCTCTGTTCCAGCATAGCCGATTACTCCTCTCCAGTGAGTTTCGTTGTTGGGTGCATCTCTTTGCATCCAATAAGCATCAATTCATAGCGCCCACAACATCCAATATATATGCAAAATAGCTGTCACAAGTCCTTCAGTATTGTATCATACTGAAGCTCTCTCTCTCCCTGACACATATCGATGCTATGACATGAGAATTGAAAAGGCTCGATGAATTGTCTTAATGACGTATATCGGCTCCCCAGGTGGACGCAATGAATTGGGCACTGCGGTGCGACCCCTCCATTGTGCCCATCTTTGTCGCACTTGTCGCACTTGTCGCACTTGTCGCACTTGTCGCACTTGTCACATCTGTAGCCGTGTGCACTCTTTTAGCAGAACTGGAGGCACCGGGCGATTGAGATCGAGATGCGAGAGATTTTTGGGAAAATGTGTCCGATTTCGCGACAGGATTTTTTTGGCAATGGGTGCGCTTATTTTGATCTGTACTGGTGTTGGCGATACGATGGTTTGTCTGGTGGTCATTCTGGCACCTCGAGAGTTTTTTTGGTCATTCTTTTTGTGGGGTAGGGAAAAGGAAGATGTGACAAGGTTTTACTTTGGTGTCCATGCAAGCGCGTGAAAAACTCCTTGACTTGCTGCTGCCAGACCGTACATAATGGCATGAAACGTGAGTTCATTGTAACGGAAGGAGTCGGTACCCTTGAGGGATATTCTCATTGGCTGCGGCCAGATTACCTGGATCAGATTTACGTCGAACGGGAGGCAGTGGCTTGCGCCCGAGGAGCAAGTTCTGACCGAGATTGCGCAAGCGGGATACGACGGTGCACCCGCGAGCCCAGAGCGGGATCGCTCGGCGCAGGAGACCATCGAGCTCTACGGTCGATACGGGCTGCGACCGGCGCCAGGCTATATCGGTACGGCGTTCTGGAACAAGGAGCGGCGCGACGAGATCCTGGAGCGGGTACGACGACACGCGTCCTTTTCGCGTGCGGTCGGCTCCACCGAGCTCTATGTCGCGCCGGGTGGCTTCGACTACGTGACACGCAGCGGCCGGCGACGCTATGAGCTGGCAGGACATGTGCGCCCCGAAGACAGCCTGACGGACGAGGAGTTCCAGATCTTCGCCGAGACGTTGAATCTGGCCGGCGCGATCACGCTGGCTGAAGGTGTACGCAGTTGCTTTCATAATCATGTCGGCACCGTTATCGAAACACGCGAGGAGGTCGACCGCTTGCTCATGCTCACCGATCCCGACCTGGTCTTCCTTGGTCCCGACACCGGCCACCTGGCCTGGGCTGGCGCCGATCCGGTCGCCTTTTGTCGCGACTATGCCAAACGTATCAAGACGCTGCACCTCAAGGACATCTCTGCCGCCGTGCGAGACCGTGGGCGGGAGGCCGGCTGGGATTACGGCACCTTCGAGCAGCAGGGCATCTTTGTCGAGCTTGGCGAAGGCTGTGTTTCCTTTCCGGAGATCTTCGCCATCCTGAGTGCTGTGGACTTCTCGGGCTGGCTGATCGTCGAGACGGATGTCACCCAGAAGCCCACCGCGCGCGAAAGTGTGACGGTAAGTCGTGCCTATCTTCGCAGCCTGGGGCTGTGAGAGGAGGAGATTCCTAATGACGCAGTTTCGTGTCGGTATCATCGGCTGTGGCCGCCCGTGGAAGTCGCAGGACGCCTCAGGTTTCGGGATGTCCCACTTCCACGCCCGTGGCTACACTGTCTCGGCTGATACCACGATCGTCGCCCTGGCCGACATCAACCTGGATAACGCGCGCGCGTTTCAGGCCGAGCACGGCGGTGAACGCATCTACACCGACTACCAGGAGATGCTGGCGCGGGAGCAACTCGACATCGTCAGCATCTGCACCTGGCCGCACCACCATGCGCCGATGGTCATCGCGACAGCCGAGGCGGGCGTCAAGGCGATCCACTGCGAGAAGCCGATGGCGCCCTCGTACGCCGAGGCGCTGCGGATGGTTGACATCTGCCAGGCCCACGGGACGCAGCTGACCATCAACCACCAGCGGCGCTTCGCAGCACCCTACCGCGTGGCACGCGACATCCTCAGGTTAGGCACTATCGGGCAACTGCAGCGGCTGGAAGGCACGTGCAATAACCTCTTCGACTGGGGTACGCACTGGTTCGATATGTTCGGCTTCTATAACGACGAAGCCGCGGTCAAGTGGGCGATTGGCCAGGTCGATTGGCGTGGCGGCGCGACGATCTTCGGCGTCCCCGTCGAGGGCCAGGGGATCAGCCTTTTCGCCTACGAGAACGGGGTGCGGGGTCTGCTGCTGACCGGCCACGGGATCGAGCGCCCACAGAGCAACCGGCTCGTCGGCAGCGATGGGGTGATCGAAGTGACCGTCGGTGCGCCATTGATACGCGTCTGGGGGAAAGGGGATGCCGACTGGCGCGACGTCCAGGTTGCACCCGACACTGGCGAGAGCCTTGGCGAGCTCGTGGGACTGGGCGTGCTGGATATGATCGATGCGCTCAAGACTGGCCGCGAGCCTGAGCTGTCGGCACGCCGGGCGCTCCGGGCTACCGAACTGATTTTCGCGACCTACGAGTCGAGCCGTCGCGGTGGGCGCGTCGAGTTTCCGCTCGAAGCGCTCGAGTCGCCCTTCCCCGGGGTAGCGCCATAGGCTCAGTATACCTCGGCTGCCTAATTTTTTTACAGGCTATTAGAGGACTGGGTGATACTTGACAGAGAACCTCATTCTCATTATAATAATATCTTATTGCGATACTATAGCCATTTATCTCCGACCGTGGTCGTCCTGACTGTTAAGACACGGGACCTCTCTCATGGGCTGCAATGAAGAGCAGGTAGAGCGTTAGCGTACTTCCCTACGTATGATGAGTTTTTCTTGGGTGATACGTCCTGATGTAGGTGTCTTTTGTACGTTTCTATGGTCGAATGGGGAAGACCGTCTGTGAGAAAGAAGGAAGTATCATGGCAGGCTATACTGCTACAGCCCTCGCCCTAGATCAGCATGGACCCACGTCGCATTTCACCATCGCAGTCTCTGTCATGGATAGTAATGGATTAGGGATCCAGGATCTGAGTGAGAGTAACTTTACCGTGCGTAATATCACCAGTGACATTCCTTTCGCCATTGCCGAGCTTCATAGCGCGGGTTTGCCAGGCTTCTATCGCCTCTTGTTGAAGACAGAGTCGATGGCAAATGCAGGAAACCAGGTACTCGCTCTTGTTGTGACAAGTCGTCATCACGTAGCGGGACGTGTTCCCGAGGGTATGGATAGGGGCAACACAATGGTAAAGGTGAGCGCAGTATAATGGTATCATGAGTCATCCCGATTGAGAGCGGGAAGGCCTCCCGGCAGAAAGGTTGACAGTATGCAGCCCCCTGAAGAGGGCTCGATGACTGAGTATCGAACATTAGCCGAATTTCGCTATCAGCTTCGCCGCTTTCTCCGCTTCAGCGAGCAGACTGCACGAGCGGCGGGTCTTGAGCCCCAGCAGCATCAGTTGCTCCTTGCCGTGAGGGGTCTGCCTCAGGGAAGGAAAGCGACCATCGGCACCCTGGCCGAGCGGCTCCAACTCGCGCATCATAGCACCGTCGAGCTGATCGATCGGCTCGTTGAGCGCGGTTTCGTCCAACGCTGTCGGGATGAGGCTGATCAGCGACGGGTTCTTGTCCACCTCACCCCACAGGGAGAAGAGATACTGCGCAAGCTCTCGCTCGCCCATCATGCCGAGTTGTGCTCGGTTGGTTCGGATCTCGTTCAGTCGCTCAACACCCTTATCAGGGATAGGAACAGCTGATCCCAACCCCGTTAGTGAAGTATTTAGTTGAGAAAAGAGGAGACTATGGACAATATATCGGACGTAACGAATAAGCGCGTAACTGGTATCACTATCCTGGTGATTATGGTACTTATTCAAGGGGTCTTCGAACTCCTCGGAATTGCAACAGCTTTCGTCGCTTTCAACGGTGTCCTTGCAACAGGCGTAGGCATCGCCAACCTGAGTCTGGCAGTCGTGACCTTTGTCCTTGTGTGGGGATTGTGGACATTGAAGCCGTGGGCATTCTGGGCGACGGTGGTCATTGAAGCCTTGAGCCTGGTCGTGCGTTTGTTTACCATCCTCCAGCCGAACGCATATGTGAGTTCAATCCTTTTGAGAATGATTCTTCCTCTTCTCATCCTGGTGTACTTGTTTGCTAACCGCAACATACGTGCTGCATTCCGTACATAAGAGAGCGATGCCAAAACGGTGAGATTCACCCCTACTTCCGGGTACCCGTCACTTTTTTGCGCCAAGAGCAGGGATGGAGTGGCGGATCTGTAGGGGCAAGAGACAGCTGGCTGAATGGCGATCTTTGCTGGAGACGAAGCAGAAGCAGGATGATGCTCTTGATCTAGTGAGCTTGCCACAAGCAAGGTTGCCATTCAGCCTTTTAACAAGCCGTTACACCTCGACCGACATCGCTACGGCGCCGCCACCGCCTAGACACAGCGTTGCCAGCCCGCGGCCGCCACCACGCCTGCGCAGTTCATGGATCAGCGTAATCAGGACGCGAGAGCCGCTTGAACCGATGGGATGCCCCAGCGCAATCGCGCCGCCATTCACATTCACCCGCGACCAGTCCCAATCCAGCTCTCTGCCATTCGCCAGCGCCTGCGCGGCAAACGCTTCGTTCACCTCGATCAGGTCAAAATCCCCGATCCGTAAGCCCGTACGCTCCAAAAGCCGCTTCACCGCAATCGTGGGGGCCGCGAAGATGTAGCGCGGCGTAATGGCCGACGCGGCATAACCTGTGATGCGCGCCAGCTCCGTTAAACCATTGGCCTTTGCGAAGTCTCTTTCCACCACTACCGTGGCCGAGGCGCCATCGCTCAAACCAGGTGCGTTCCCGGCTGTAACCGTCCCACCCTCCTGGAATGCCGGCATCAGTTTCGTCAATGTATCCATCGTGGAGTCGCCGCGAATAGGCTCATCGTTCTCCACCACCACCGTCCCCTTTTTCTGCTTTACCTCAACCGGCACGATCTCTTCCTTAAAGCGTCCGGCGGCAGTCGCTTCCGCCGCCTTCTGGTGACTCCGCAGCGAAAACCTGTCCTGCTCTTCTCGCGTAACCCCGAACTTCTCGGCGATAATCTCCGCCTCGTTACCCATGTGAATATTCTCAAAAGCGCACCACAAACCATCATGAACGACCGCGTCTACAATCTCGCCATTGCCCATGCGGTACCCCGTGCGCGCCTTCGTCAGCAAGTACGGAGCATTGCTCATGCTCTCCATGCCGCCGGCCACAAACGCCTGCTCATCGCCCGCGCGTATCGCTTGCGCCGCCAGCATCACAGCCTTCAGGCCGGAGCCACACACCTTATTCACAGTAAACGCAGGAATATCGACAGGAAGCCCCGAGTGAATCGCGGCCTGTCGCGCAGGCGACTGTCCAACACCCGCCGAGACTACATTCCCCATAATAACTTCGTCGATCGCATCCGGCGCAATGCCCGAACGCCGTACGGCCTCTTTTATCACCAAAGCTCCCAGCTGGGGAGCCGTGAAACTGGCAAGTCCGCCAAGAAATTTACCGGTCGGCGTCCTCGCCGCCCCAACAATTACAGCAATATGCTCTTCTGACATGTACCAAGTTCTCCAGGTCTAAATCCACTCCATCGCGGAAAAATGTTACTCAATGGTGCATTTGGGAAATTCGTGTATGAGAATCAAGGCCGATCAATCGGCGATGTGCACGATAAATCGGCACCTACGGGTTCCCCAGCACTTAGCGAATGCACCACTAAATCCGACGCCCCGATAGGGGTGTCACTACCTCCTCATTATATCACCTGAAGAGTCTCTACCTTGATCCGATGTAGATGGCGAAGATGACCGCGATGGCCGTGCCAACGATGATGGAAAAGATGTTCCATAGAGTGTACTCCTTTGTCAAGGCAATTTTTTGGCCGTAACACGGTTGCAAGAACGCGCTCCTAGAACGTGACTGGCAGGCTCGTGAGGCCGCGCAAGATGGGATTCTGGGTCCAGGTGAGTTGCGCACCCTCAGCCTGCCGCAGGTTGGGTAGACGTTGCAGCAAGGTGCCGATGGCAATCTGCCCTTCCAGGCGCACCAGCGGTGCTCCCAGGCAGTAATGGATACCCTTGCCAAAGGCCACATGCTGGTTCTCCTGGCGCAGAATGTCCAGGACTTCGGGATCAGGGAACTGCTGCTGGTCCGTATCCGCTCCTATCAAGGAGGCAAACACCATCTCGCCCTTGCGGATCACTTTGCCGTGCATGGGGATGTCCTCGCTCGCCCAACGCGGTGAGGAGAGACTCACCGGAGCTGTGTAGCGCAACAGTTCCTCGATGGCTGAGGGAAGCAAGGAGGGGTCGGCACGGAGCAGGCGCATCTGCTCAGGATGCTCGAGCAGCGCCAGCATCCCATTGCCAATCAAATTGACTGTCGTCTCGTGTCCGGCGACGATGAGCAGGAAGATGGTCGAAATGAGTTCGGCCTCGTTGAGGGAATCTCCACGCTCCTCGGCCTGCACCAGGCCACTGGTCAGATCACTGCCAGGATGGGCGCTCTTGTCGGCCAGCAGCGTTTTGATATACTGGACAAACATCTCCAGAGCAGCGAGCTTATCCTCCATTTGAGGCTCCATAGGAACATTCACGATCGTTTGCGACCAGACGCGAAATTGTTGGCGATCCTTCGCGGGAATGCCCAGCATTTCTGAAATGACGGTGATGGGCAGCGGGAAGGCAAAGTCAACAATGAGATCCATTCTTCCCTGTGCCTGTACAGCCTCCAACAGCTCGTCCGCAATCTGCTGGATGCGCGGGCGGAGCTGCTCGATCATGCGCGGCGTGAAGGCTTTAGAGACCAGGCCACGCAGGCGGGTATGATCAGGCGGATCGACCGTGAGCATATCCCGCCTCCAGGTAAGGAACCGGTCAATAACGGTTGCATTCTCGCCAGCGGCATCTTGCCGCTCCCAAGGTTTTGAGACTTTGTGTGTGTCTTTGATGAAACGCGGGTCTTTGAGAACCGCGATGGTATCGTCATAGGTCGTCACGATCCAGCTCTCCCCCATACTGAAAGGGCTGGTGAGATGGATGAGCGGCCCCTGCTCACGTAAGCGCGCAGAGAACGCGACCGGGTCGCGTTTTGTTTCTTGCGAGAACAAATCGGTGAAGGCAATCTGTCCCATACTGTTCAACTTCCTTTCATTCATCATCACAAGGGTTGTGTCCCGATCCCGCGTAAGAGCGCGTCGACAGCCGTTTCCGCTTCGTAGTTCGACTTCGCGTAGGGATCGATCAACTCGGCGAAAATGTTGCTATACACCAGTGAGGTGAAGATCAGAGAGACGATGAACGTTGTATCCAGGTCCGGGCGCAATTCTCCACGGGCCTTTGCGCGTTCGACGATCTGGCGAAACTGCTGTACCCGTGAGGCGACCAGTTTTTCGTAAAACACGTGATAGATTTCAGGCTTCGTCTTGATCTCCGCAATCAGCTTGGTAATCAGCTTCCCCGGCAAAGGATTGCGGTTGAAAAGCTCTTGCGCTTCCTTCGCAATGTAGAGCAAGTCGTTGCGGATATTGCCTGTGTCGGGAAGAGGGAGGTCTTCGCGAAGCAGGGTGAGGGCCTCTTTGATCACGTCTTCTTTCGAGGACCAGCGGCGATAGATGGTCGTCTTGCCAACTCCGGCACGCTCTGCGATCGCTTCGATGCTCGAGCCGGCGAGCCCCTCTTCAGCGAATAAGGCGAGCGTCGCCTCTAGAATGGCCTGGTGAGACTGAGCGCTGCGTGGACGCCCAGCCCTGCGGATCATTTGCTCAGATTCGGGTTCAATCATCGTTCTTCATCTGTCTCCTTTTGTTTCCTCCATGATCTGATTACTGCCGAAATTCAATACGAAACGGTACCGTTTCTATCTAAAAAGAGTATAGCATGGATTTTTACAAAACGCAACGGTTTCGTATCAAATTTTTGTGAAAAGAGGTGTTGCAGGAATATGACGGCAGATGTCAGGAAACTTCGGGTATACTCAGGACATGCAACTGAAAAACACAGAAACTCAACAAGAGGAGGAATTAGCTATGGAACCAGAGATGGAAATTGGCAGGAGTATTGACCCGGAGCCCAGCCAGCCCAGGATGTTTGGCGGCTCCGTTGGATCGGCGGAGCTGTCGTGGGGGTGGGCAACAGAACGTCTCAGCAGGGCGCGCAACTATTGGATCGCGACGACACGTCCCGATGGTCGGCCGCACAGCCGCCCGGTCTGGGGCGTCTGGCTCGACACGACCTTGTATTTCAGCACGGGTTCGCTTGCTGCACAGAACCTGGCGTCCCGGCCCGCAATCACGGTCCACCTGGAGAGTGGAAGCGAAGTGGTGATCATCGAAGGAGTGGCTGAAAAGGTCACCGATGCATCCCTGGTGGAGCAGGTGGTACATCTGTACAACCAGAAGTATCACTGGAACCTGGATCCGAAGCAGTTGGACGGACCGTTCTACGCCGTTCGTCCCCAGGTCGCCTTCGGCTGGCACTTTGAGGAGTCAGAAGTCACCCCGGAGTCCAGTGCCCTGGGAAACGCGACGCGCTGGCGCTTCCTGCCACCCGCGGCAAATGCCTCATTGCCAGGTCAGGCTGTGTCCTAGCGGCCGATTGCTCTCAACCTCTCCTTCCTATGAAAGGTATCTCATGTGCGTCGAAACGGCGCACAGGGTCAGCACATTCAAACCCGAAAACTGTACGCAAAGGTTTGGATGCGCTGACCTCCCCTAGCCTCGGTTCACGCTCACACCATGATCTGGTCTAAAAGCGAGCAACCGACTAGCCCTGCTGTCGGCGTTCCTGATTCTGGCGCATGGTGTCGCGCATCATCGTCACAAACGCCTCATTGCTCAAACTCGAACGTCCAAATTCAAGCAGTTCAGTCCAGGCTTGCTCAAGATCAATGCGGTACATGTTACTGAGCCTGATCAGTTGGATTAGTGCATCCGCGATGTTCCGCGCGAGATGCACATTCTCCACAGGCATCGCGAGTTTTCCTTCGATGGTCATCACATCGTCTGCCAGTCTTCCAACAACCCCGGCCAGATGCGTCACCAGCAGGTTGCCATCCCACGGCCCGATCACTGTCTGCAAACGTTGTGACATATCCTGGGTATCGTTGATCATCTTCTCAAATTCCATTCTGTTGTTGCCTTTCTCCTCAAAAGTGTGAAAAATCAACTCTCTATGGCTATTGCCTCTTTCATGTTCAGAGTGTAAACTATAGAGTATGCTCTAAAGTCAAGTCCTTTTTTGAGGAGACATCCTATGTTCATCAGTGAACTGGCGGAAAAGACCGGTTTAACGCCTTACACCATTCGCTTTTATGAAAAGGAAGGATTCCTTGATGAACGCTATATACGTCGCGGGGAAAATAACTATCGGTACTATTGCGAGGATGCGGTTGAGCGTCTCAGGAACATCAAAGCGGGTCAAGCAGCAGGTTTCACCTTGACAGAACTCAAAGAGATTCTAGAAGCGTGTGATACAGGTTCGCTTACCACCCAGAAGAAAGTTGTTTTTCTTCACCAAAAGATGGATGCTATCGACAGGAAAAAAGCAGAATTGGACCGGATTCAAACGTACCTCGCAAGTATATTGGCGTTGATGCATTCTGAAGAACAGGTATCTGCTCATTGAGACAACTGCACATTGGATCCTCAACCGCAGCGCGCTCTTCCTCCGTCAATGGGAGCGGCTGGGCCCGCGGGGACCCAGCCGGCGGATGGTCAGTTGACGGCGGCGCGCTTGAGCACGCGGACGGAGACCGCAGTGAGAACGTCGGTGAAGAAGGCGCCAGCGGTCAGGCTGAGCGTCGCTATCGCGGCCGTGCTAGCCAAGTCCTCACTGCGCGTCTTTAGAAGAACCGATACGACCCGATCACCGTCAACTGTTCGGAGATTGGCGGCTCGGCCATCCAATTCTTGAGGTTCTCTACCAGCTCTGGCTGCCCGCCACCTGCCTGGTGGTGGCGTTGAGGCGGTTGAAGAGGTTGGTCGTGGCGATCATGAGGATCAGGGCTGCGAGCCCCTGCTCGTCGTAGTGCTGGGCGGCCTCGTCCCAGATCGAGTCTGGGACCGGGTCGGCCCGATCGGCGAGACGGGTGGCAGCCTCGGTGAGCGCGAGGGCGGCACGTTCGGC
>WNGJ01000648.1_pt1 | contig 32469 bp, 22 predicted proteins | sample 5400611 | NCBI WGS metagenome assembly WNGJ01 (sample SAMN13153375, study PRJNA577476) | soil metagenome | isolation source: 40 cm soil or saprolite under Garry oak tree replicate 1 | place: USA:California | collected 2016-06-15
CATTACTCCGTTCTTCGATCCGCGTAGCGAAGTGCCATGCGCTCAAAATACGCAGTCAGCGCCACTGGACCATCGATGCCGAGCCAGCGATTGAGGGGTTGAAACTATTTAGTCCGAGAGCATTTCCCGAGAGCATTTCATGACTCAAAGACCCATCCGGCAGGGTTTGGGGTCACTACCCAGCTGACGCACCTCGCCCTTGCTGGTCCTAGTATGACGAGGAAGCGTCATGAAAACGTCATGAGCCTCGTCATGGGCAGTGACCCCTGTCATAGCCTCCCGTGAAATAAAAATGTTCATAAACAGGTTATATATGAGATACAGCATAAGTTGGCAAAGTAGGAAATTATGAAGAGAAGTGCTACTTGACAATCGAGCGTAAACTCGTTAGAGTATAATCAGCAAAATAGCATAGCATCATTGACGATGAGCAGGAGGAGTAGGCATATACTCCGCAAGAGAGGGAAGGCCGGTAGGCTGAAAGTCTTCCCCGGAGCAGATGTGCCGAAGGTCGCCTGGGAGTTTGGATACTGGAATTTCCACGGGAGCGCCCGTTACCGCGCCACGAGGATCAACGTTCCTGTTGATTGAAACAAGGTGGTACCACGAGTAATGAAATGCCCTCTCTCGTCCTTGACGGGAAGGGCTTTTTATATGTGTAATGTGGCAAAAACCAATTTCGGAGGGGATATGATCGAGCAGGAGAAGCAACTAATTTCATCACTACCAAAAACCTATGAACCACAGGCTGTTGAGGGCAAATGGTACCGTTTCTGGGAAGAGGGCGGCTACTTCAAGCCTAATGGCGATACGACTCGTCCAACGTTTGTAATCAGCATGCCCCCACCCAACGTGACCGGTGCGCTGCACCTGGGCCACGCCATTACCGCCACCATCGAAGATATACTCATTCGCTACCATCGAATGAAAGGCGATGATACCTTGTGGGTGCCGGGTGAAGATCACGCGGGCATCGCTACCCAAAATGTGGTTGAGCGACTCCTGGCACAAGAAGGAACCGATCGCCACGCGATTGGCCGTGAAGCCTTCCTCAACCGTGTCTGGCAGTGGGTGAACCAGTACAAGAGCCGTATCCAGGACCAGCACCGGCGCCTGGGGGCCTCCTGCGACTGGTCGCGCGAACGCTTCACGCTGGACGAGGGACTATCGAAAGCTGTGCGCGAGGTATTCGTGCGTCTGTACGAAGAAGGGCTTATCTATCGCGGCGAGCGCATCATCAACTGGTGTCCGCGCTGCATGAGTGCGCTCTCCGACCTGGAGGTCACTCATGTCGATACCCTGGGAACCCTCACCTACGTGCGCTATCCCTTGAAACCAGAGATTGGTGATGAGCAGAAGCCCACCGAGTACATCAGTGTCGCCACCACGCGCCCAGAGACCATTCTGGGTGATACTGCCGTGGCCGTTAACCCGAAGGACCCACGCTACCAGGACCTGGTTGGACGCATAGCTATCTTGCCTGTGATTGGCCGCGAGCTCCCGATTATAGCAGATGAGGCCGTGGATGCCAACTTTGGCACAGGAGCAGTCAAGGTGACACCTGCCCATGATCCCACGGACTTCGAGATTGGCATACGCCACAATCTCCCGCGTGTGCAGGTTATCGGCTTCGATGCAAGGATGACTGAGCAAGCCGGCCCTTATGCCGGGCAGGATCGCTATGAAGCGCGCAAGAACCTGGTGGAAGAACTAGACCGGCTTGGTCTAGTTGTAAAGACCGAAGACTATATAGTGCCCCTGGGTCATTGCCAACGCTGCAATAGCGTGGTTGAGCCTCTGATTTCAAAGCAGTGGTTCGTCAAGATGGTGCCGCTGGCAACGGCGGCTATGGGCGCGGTCAAGTACAGCCAGATGAAGATCATCCCGGAACGCTTCAACAAAGTCTACATGGACTGGTTGGAAAATATTCATGACTGGTGTATCTCGCGCCAGCTCTGGTGGGGGCATCGCATTCCCGTCTGGTACTGTGATAACTGCGGCCAGATGACGGTCAGCCGCCAGGATATATCGATTTGCCCGCACTGCGACAACTCCGAGATACACCAGGATGAAGACGTGCTGGATACCTGGTTCAGCTCATGGCTCTGGCCGTTCACTACGCTTGGCTGGCCGGAGGTAACGCCTGACCTGCTGCGCTACTATCCAACTTCAGTGATGGAGACGGGCTATGACATCATCTTCTTCTGGGTTGCGCGTATGGTGATGTCGGGTATTCACTTCCTGGGCATCATCCCGTTCCATACTATCTACCTGCACGGCCTTGTGCGTGATGCTAAGGGCGAGAAGATGAGCAAATCCAAGAATAACGTCGTCGATCCTATAGATGTGATGGATCAGTACGGCACTGATGCTTTGCGCTTCACGCTAGCCACGAGCAGCACACCCGGTAATGACATGAAACTCGTGCCTGAGCGCATCGTGGGCAACCGCAACTTCGCCAACAAGATATGGAATGCATCGCGCTTCGTGCTGATGACCACCGCTGAAATTGGCGGCGGGGTTCCCGCCATTAATGAAGTGCAGCCATCTACATTGGCAGATAGCTGGATTCTCAGTCGCCTGGCTCGATTAACGAGCGAAGTCACGCGCCTGGTCGAAGACTTCCAGCTCGGTGAAGCGGGTCGCCAGATCAACGAATTCTTCTGGTCGGATTACTGTGACTGGTATATCGAGATTGCCAAGGTGCAGATGTCGGGCGATGAGCAAAGCAGGCGTTCTACGGCAGGTATCCTGCGTGCGGTGCTGGACCAGAGCATGCGCTTACTGCACCCATACATGCCTTTTGTGACCGAAGAGGTCTGGCAGTACCTCTATCGCACCAGCGAACCGGACCGTGATCAGTGGCCTGCCCCGGCCTTGATAGTTGCGCCGTGGCCTCAAGCCAATATAGAGGCGATCGACGATGAGGCTGAGCAGTCCTTTGGCCTGTTGCAAGAGGTGATTACGCGCATCCGCGATGCCCGCAACCAGGCGAGCGTCGAGCCGGCCCGGCGTGTGCCGGTGATTATATCCGCCGGCGGCCAGATTAGCACGCTGGAGGCGCAGGCTCCGCTGATAGAATTCCTGGCTCGCACCGAGAAGCCACAGTTGTTCGTGCAACTGGAACAGAAGCCGGAGCAGTCAATGGGCCTGCTGGCTGGACCGGTAGAGATTTACCTACCGCTGGCGGGTCTTCTCGATATTAGCAAGGAACTGGAGCGGCTCGACAAGGAGATTGCCCAGGCGCAGCAGGAGATCGTCCGTCTCCAGGGCAAGCTGGCGAACGAGGCGTTCGTGTCGAAGGCCAAACCAGAGGTTGTCGAGAAGGAGCGCGAGAAGCTAGCTGCCCAGGAAGAGCGTATCGGTAAGCTCAAAGACAGAAGGGCCGAGCTAGGTGGGTAGCATCTGAGCAGATCAGGCAAGAAGAAAGGGACGACCGCGCGGTCGCCCCTTTCTTCTTGCCTGATCTGCTTACACTGAAAGCTCTTCCCACACGCCTTTGGAGAACTGCTCGTTGTAGAGCCTGGCATACAGGCCACCAAGCTCCATCAGCTCGTCATGTGTGCCTCGCTCCACAATCTCACCTTTGTCCACCACCAGGATGATATCCGCAGCCAGGATGGTCGAGAGGCGGTGGGCAATTGCCAGCGTCGTGCGATCCTTCATCAACGGCTCCAACGCCGCCTGGATCAAGCGCTCTGAATGCGTGTCAAGCGCACTGGTCGCCTCGTCGAGGATCAAGATGCGCGGGTTCTTGAGAATGACGCGCGCAATCGCTACGCGCTGCTTCTCGCCGCCGGACAGCTTATAGCCACGCTCGCCAACTTTGGTATCGTAGCCATCGTCGAATTCCATGATACGATCATGAATCGCTGCTGCCTTAGCTGCCGCGATCATCTCTTCCTCTGTAGCATTGGTGCGCGCATACAACAGGTTCTCTCTGATTGACGCATTGAAAAGGTACGTCTCCTGCGTCACTACGCCGATTATCTCACCCAGCGAGGCAAGAGCGATATCCCTGACATCGAGATCGTCAATCTCTACAGCACCGCTATCTACGTCATAGAGTCGCGGAACAAGGTAGGTAATCGTCGTCTTACCCGCACCGCTCGGCCCCACAAGCGCGGCTAGTTGGCCAGGTTTGATATCAAACGCAACATGGCTGAGCGTGGGACGTGATTCGGACTCATCCGAGACCTCTACGGGCCGCGGTGAGACGACACGTTTCTCCTTTTCAGACCCATTTCTGTCGCTACGCTGATCTGGGCCGACCAATCCGCTTAGCAAGTCAGATTCATCGCGCTTATACGTAAATGAGACATCATTAAATGTGATCTCACCGCGTACTTCGTTAGCTTTGGGATGCAGCGCGTTGGGCCTATCCTTGATTTCAATGGGCAAATCCAGGTACTCAAAGATACGGTCAAACAGAGCCAGTGCCCCCTGAATATCTATCTGGATATTAAGCAACTGCCCGATTGGGAAGAAGAGCCTGCTCTGCAAGGTTGTAAATGCGACGATACCACCGAGGGTGATAGCTGCGTGCAGCGGGCTATTAATAATCTGCAATCCTGCTACGAGATAGACAATAGCAGGCGTGATCGAGAAGAAGACGCCAATGAACATGAAAAACCAGCGGCCTATCATTTGCTGGCGTACTTCCAGGTTGGTCAGGTTCTGATTCTCCTTCTCAAAGCGCTCCTGGGCATATTTCTGGCGTCCAAAAGTCTTCGTCAACAGGATGCCGCTGACCGAGAGCGTCTCCTGCATCATGGCGGTGAGCGAGGCCATGCTCTCTTGCGTTTCCTTGCTCGTCGCACGGCGCACATTGCCTAACTTGTAAGTGATCCACAAGAAAATTGGTAGGAGGCCGAGCGATATGAGCGTGAGCAGAGGACTGATGAATAGCATCGCGATGATCGTGCTCAGGACCGTCGAGAAATTGGAGACGATGCTAGTGGCAGTATTAGTGACGACTGCCTGTACTCCGCCTACGTCATTAGAGAGGCGCGACTGGATTTCACCTGTGCGCGTCGAGGTGAAGAAACGCAGCGATAGGCTTTGCAGGTGCTCATAGAGTTTGTTGCGAAAATCGCGCATCACATTTTGGCCGATAATGTTGTTCAAGAAGGTTTGCCCGACGCCAATCAAGCCGGTAACGATGGGCGTAACAATCATAATAGAGACCAGAATGATCAGCAGGTTAAGGTTGCTTTTACCGATAGCGTCATCAAAGATGTACCGGATCAAAAGCGGGTTGACCAGCCCTAAGACAGTCGTAAGGATAATGGCGATCAACGCCAGAACGATCTGTACCTTATATGGACTGAAAGCTTGTGCTACACGCCTGAGCGTACGTGCATCGGTCTTACGCCCGCGTTTCTTTTGTTCTTCGAGATAAGCGGTCATTCCGCCGCCCATTCCATGAAATGCCATTTAGTATATTCTCCCGCCTTCTGAGTGACCTGGCGATCACTGCGATGATTGCCACTATATGCGACCTGCGGTCCTCAAAAGAGCCAGGTCACCCTTATAAAATGTAATTTGTTTTTCTAAAAGTATAAAGAATTAGCTCAATAAATTCACTGGTCATGAGGATGGTTTTTCACCTGTAGATTCTGACAGGCACAGCCTGTGAATCAGCCCGGCCAGCAGCGCTCCTCGTACAGGTAAGGAATCTACGCGCAAATACTCTCTATTGAGATCGTGCATCCCCCCACCAACTGGCCCCAGGCTGTCAAGGGTAGGAATTCCAGCTTCCATCAGCAGATTTCCATCGGAGACGCCGCCCTTGCTTTCAGCTATGAGATTCAATCCAAGTCCTTTGCCTTCTCCCTGAGCTATTTCTACCAGGCGCTTGATCTGAGGTGTCGCTTCATAAGGTGTGCGCCCCCGGGTACGAGTCAGGCGCGTGTGCGTATCAGGTATGCTGCATCCCGCCGCAATTTGTTCGAGCGCCGCTGCCGCCAGGTTAAGCCCATGTTCGGTGTAAGCACGCACAGAGATATGGCAGCGTGCGGAATCCGGCACGACGTTTAATTGCTCACTACTACTGATGCGTGTGACATTAAAAGTGACGCCAGGGTACACAGAGTTCAGGTGATGCATGGCGATCATCTTATGGGCTAGCTCGATTACTGCCGAACGCCCACGGTTTGGCTCTGCTCCTGAATGCGCAGGCACTCCACGTATTTCCATTACATATTTGTCAGCGCCTTTGCGTGCCTGGGTTATGACGTCTGCTGAGCGGGAAGGTTCGAGTACCAACCCCATATCTACCTGCCTGCTGATTTCACGCAGAAGAACAGCGCTACCTGGGGAGCCAACTTCCTCATCATTATTAAACACTACAAATAGTTCGCTATATTCCTCAAAATTGGCTTCTAATAGAGCTTGCAGCGCATAGATACCCATTAAAACACCGGATTTCATATCAATGACTCCCGGGCCTGACGCGAGACCTTCCTGAATTTGGAATGGCCGGGTTGCCACAGCGCCCTGGGGATAGACGGTATCTACATGTCCAACCAGCACCAGGCGCAGGTGTCCCTTCCCCTGGCGCCTGGCAACAAGGTTGTTGCCGAAATGATCGGTGGGATGTAAGGTGACGGCAAAGCCACTATCGCTGAGCCACTGCTCCAGGCAGGAAATAATCTGATTTACGCCCTCTACCTGGCCTGTGCCCGAATCGATGTTCACGAGTAGTTCTAGACGCTGCAGGAGTTCAGACTGGTACGACTGCAAGGTAGGGAGATAGCTCTGGGCATAGTTATGCATACAAAATCCCTCTGCGGTAACTGGGAGTAGTGAAAGAAAACTGCTTGTATTGTAGCATATGTGGGGGATGGCTGTGGTTGAACGGGCACATGCCTTTTAGAGGGATTTGAAGTTGGACCAAGATAAAATGACTACTGCATGAAGTGACAGTACGCGCTGTCAGAGTGATGGAGGAGAGAAACTAAACAGCAGTTCCCTCCTCCACAGGTTCTTCAAAGGGAGACTTTAGCGGAAGAATCTTGGCCTAGCTATAGCCACACCCATGACGAAACCGGTGATAAAGGCAAGCAGTACGATGATGATCATCGTTTGTATATCTATATTCACGGATGGTCTCCTCTCATAAAAGTAGCAATTACGCAGCTTCGGCGCACTCTCGTTGCTTGATCAACCTGGCTATGCGCTTATAACCCAAACTGACAAGAGAGAAGTGCCTGGCTCGCGCAGCAGGTTCCTTGGGAAGCAGGCATTGATACCCTTGCAACTGGATACCTACCTCTAAAAATGCCTGTTGCAGCAGCGTTGGATCAGAGCCAGCTTCGTTGAAGTCCATACGCCTGGCTAAGTCGATCAGTAGAGCCGTTCGCATCTTTTCTGGAAAATCGGCGACCACTTTGGCGACTTCTTTAAAGAGCCATTCTTCGTGCAGTTTATCTAAGACTGCTTCTGCAAGATTGGCCTCGTTGTGTGTCATGGGCCATTCTTCTTGTAGATGTTTGTCATGATCAAGGTGAAGTAGCCTCAGGTCCTTACGCCTCAAATCGAGGAAGCAATTTTTTGCTATAACGATACTCAGGCGTTCTAAAGAAGCAATGTTAGTTCCTTCACTCCTGGCTTTCAGAACATATTCGAACGTACGTTTGATAGACGTGAGTACAATGTCCCATGCTACATCGCTTTCCTGGCCGGTCCAGGATAAGACGTTAGAGGCGTAGACCCAACGCTTGACAAGAGTTAACAGCCGGGGATAAAGACTGGCCCAAGAGGAGTCACTACACAGGTCGAACGTAAGAGCGGTGGGGGTTTGGAGGCATGTATCCATGAGAGTCTCCTTCTTGCTTAGAAAAACTCAGATTGGCTACATTAGTTTACCTACAAGGACTACCTTACGCTGGAGCACCTACCAAATTCTGTAAGATACTTGGAAAATCCTTGTTAAGCTATAAATATTGTTCATTACCATTTTGTTAATGTAAGATTTTCTGATATTGCTATTCAGCTTATCTTTGCTTATTGTTTAGTATACTCAGAAAAATTGTAAAAGTCAAGGAATTATAAGATGAATTTGGATAAAGAGGATGTTATCTAAGAATTTGGCATATAAATTTGAGATTATATCCGATAGAGTCTAGCGTACAGATACAGATTTTCTAGAAATCTTAAAGGTAATTATTAGTTTTGTTAAAGTTCGTTAAGTAAACACGTCTTGAAAATGATATCTTCTTTATATTTATACGTGCTGGTATAACAGAAACAAAATGAGACAGATGGATATTAGTTGCTTGACACAGTTGCCAGGAGGGTGTAGAATGCTTTAGAAAACTTTCAGTATTGAAACAAGATTTTCTAGCATCCTATGTGCTTGGAAGTATGCGATACATTAGATTTTATGTTAAGTTGAACTTTTCTGAGATAAGAAACATGATGATCAGCGTTTATGTACACGGATTGCTTGCAGTACACGTTTAGGAAGTTTAGTCTGTCTATGTAGGGAGGTCCCGATGAACGAGCTGAATATCGAACACATCAGGAAGCATCTTGAGAGTAAAGAAGTTCAGGAGCGGATCCAGAAACGCATGCTCGATGCACGCGCAAAAGCGACTGTGACCATCAGTCGCGCTGCAAGCCTGTTTAACTTTACTGAGAGCCAGTTGAGGGAGTGGGAGAAACGTGGCCTGCTTAAGACCGATAGGCCAGCGCTTTCTCAAGAGAGTAAGACATCAACCGGGCATAGGCAATACTCTCCTGAAGAATTAGATAAGCTTGCACTGATCCGTGACCTAATGAATGAGGGCTATGTAGCTGGTGAAATTCCTCAAAATATCGATGAGATTTGGAAGCAAATTCTAGATGAGCAGCAAAGCCAGGCAGCGCAAATTCAAAGTATCAGGTATATGCAAGAAACCGAACATTTGCCGATAGATAAGCGCATAGAAATTGCTGATCAAGAAGTCTTCTGGCGCTACTTTGTGTCCCAGGTATTACGCTTATCGCTCCTGCTGATCTGCGAGGATATGCCAGACACCCTCGCAGGGTTGGTGCTCCCCCTGCAAAAAAAAGCCGATGCTAGTGTTATGACTGATCCAAAGGATCTGCACACAGTTGGTCTTTCTCTGGTAGGTTGGCTTGGACGGAATCAGACATTCTATGCCTTTCTAGATATGGCACCCTCCTTTGAGTTTCCAAGTGACTTTCGCATCGAGCCGTTACAAGCCGTGGATGAAGGGAAAACGCGCTACACACCCTTGTTGATTGTGCAAAGGAAAGCCTGGCTAGTCCATTCAAGCGATGCTGTTTTAGAGACCATAGAGCGTTTGCTGGAACTTGTTTACAAGTATGTAGAGCAATGGCGGTCTTCCTTCGACTACGGCATGCGAGACTGGACGTATCAGGTCACCGATTTTAGGAGCGGCCAAGCCGTAACCGATGCCATGCTCGATGGGCTGACAGAGATGGTAGTCGCGCTGGGTGGGAAAACGCCTGATGGCGGGGATCGCTGGCGCTTTTGTAATCTCTTTCTGCCACAAGATACCTCACTACCACTGCAACAGCGCATACTCGAGGTGCGAGCGCATAGTAAGCATGCGCCGGTAGGGGTGAGCACCATGAGGTTATATGTAGCGCGTTCTGGCTTGACGTTCAGAGCTTATCAGACTGGACATGTCATCTATCGACCTAGGGTGATGCCTTCTGATCTAGCTTATCGCGAACTGGAAGAATCAACGCGCTCCGCCATTGCGCTGCCGATAGCAGGCGAGGATGGACTGGCGGTAGCATCGCTCTACATCGCCTCAGATGAAATAGAAGCCTTCTCCAAAGCGGATCAACGAGCCTTGAGAATGATTACACGCATGATAGAGGATTTGCTAGCAACGTATCAAACACGGCGGCAAGTAACGGGGAGACTTGCGCATGTGATCACGAATCCAGGCCTGGTGGATGGCTCATTTAGAGACTTTTTGTCCGAGGACGATTTTATCAATGATTTAGAAGAACTCCTCACAAGTATTCATGCGCAGGATATGACTGAGCAACAAGCTGAGGAGGTTGTCTCCTTCATCGTGATCGATATAGATAACCAGAGCAGCCTTGCAACAAGATTAGGAGACCGAGTAGCAAGAAATCTCAGCAGGGAAGCAGGGTCACGGATATTGGGGCAGCTTCGTACATACTCTGAGCCTGATGAGCTGCGACGGCTATACCATGTGAGTGCAGACAGGTACTATCTCTTCCTAAGAGGGATGATACTTGAAGAGGCGCGGAATCGAGCTGGAAATCTGTACAAAGTTCTGGTAGGAGATTACCGTATTGATGCTCGAAATGTAGCTATAAGTAGACTAACACCAAAAGAAAGGCTGCTGGAAATACCGAATGTGACTGTACGATTAGGAGTGTCTTCGTACAAATACAGTAAGCTAGAAGAGGTATTTGGAAGATATCCAGTTGAGACAGCTGTATCCGAAGTGAGAGCAGTGATAATGCAAAACCTTGATGAGACCCTCAATTTAGGGCAACGGGAAGGTGGAAATGTCATAATCAGCTGGGATCCAGTAATTTGGGATTATAGGCGCTGGTCTCCATCCGAATCAGCATAAAAGAGTTTTTTATGTATTTGGAAGTACTATGGCATTAGCTCACATGTGATACACTGGTAAAAGTACGTACCCCCTATCACTGACTGATAAAAAGAAAGACCTGTAGAAAGTGGCAACAGCGCCTATTCCTTTTGAAAAACTCACGCCGATCCATCCGAACCGTCGCATAACCCTGGAAACGGGACGGGCGCCGGTTGGGCCGCGCCTTATCGACTTATTTGTGCCGTTAGGCTTTGGGCAGCGGGCGCTCATCGTCGCGCCTCCCAAGGCGGGTAAAACAACCATCTTGCGCCAGGTCGCAGCCGCAACCCTGGCAAATTTCCCTGGTGCTCATCTATTTCTCTGCCTGGTTGATGAACGGCCCGAGGAAGTCACAGAGTGGCGTATGGAGGTGCAGGGGCCAACCGTCAGGCTCTATGCCTCAAGCTTCGACCAGCAATTGGCACGGCATGGACGTATTGCCGAACAGGCATTGAACGATGCGAAACGGCTGGTCGAACAAGGCCAGGATGTCGTAATCCTGCTCGACTCACTCACGCGGTTAGCGCGCGCACACAACCTGAGCAGCGAGATGTGGGAGGGGCCGCGCAATCGGCGCGGGAGCTATGGCAGTCGCACGCTTTCGGGCGGCATCGATGCTCGTGCGCTAGAAGTTGGAAGACGTGTCTTTGGCGCTGCTCGCGCTCTCGAGGAGGGTGGCAGTCTCACCATCGCCGCCAGTTGCTTGGTCGAGACGGGTAGTCGCCTTGACGAGGTCGTCTATGAAGAATTTAAAGGCACGGGCAACCTGGAGATTCGCCTCTCGCGTGAACTGGCGGACCGCCGTATCTTTCCTGCCATCGACCTTGCAGCGTCCAGCACGCGCCAGGAGGAACGCCTGCTCTCACCTTCAGAACTGCGTGTAATGGCCATCCTGCGCCGCAAAATGGCAAGTTTGCCTCGCTCAGAGAGTACCGAGCAGGTAATTCGCTTACTTGAAAAGACAAATTCAAATGCGCAGTTGGAAGAAGCAGTGTTGAAGCAGGGCTAAATTGGCAGAAAACACAAAGCCAGGGCAAGCACAAAGGTGCCTGGCTTTGTGTTTTCGTTTTGTTTTGCCGGTGTTTATGCCGTCTTTTGCAGGAAGCGGAACAGCCGCGTACCGATCACAAAGCAGATGATACCGTAGGCCAGCAAACCGAGGATATCTGGAGCCACCTGCAGGAAATCTTTGCCATAGATCATCACCCCATTGAGTCCTTCCATGGCCCAGGCAGTGAGTCCTATCTTGGCAATCTGCTGCATCCAGGTAGGTTCGAGGAACAACGGCCACCACGCTCCACCAATCGCTGAGGTGACCAGTACTACCAACGGCACGATGGCATTAAGCTGGCGGCGTGTCTTGACTACCGAAACCAGCAGGATGCCCAGGCCGGTTGCGGCGAAGCTGGCGCCGATGAGCAAAGCAATTACCGCGGGCACTGAACCGATATTGAGATGGAAGGCAAAGTAACCGACGACGAAGAAGAACGTGAGCTGTGCCAGCGTGAGGATGAACTGTGCGAGCAGTTTACCACCAAGCAGAGCATATTTGTTTACTGGAGCGATCAGCAAACGCCGGAATGTGCCATCCTCTTTTTCCTGCAAGATTGTCCCGGCCGCTGTATTGATACCAAAGAGTGCAAAGAAGATCGCATATCCAGGAACAAGCTGGTCAAAAGCGTTGATCGAAACGGCCTTACCGGCCGTCAGTGCCTGAACTGCTGCTGTTCCCCCGGTTGCGCTGGCCTGGCCCACGGTCGCCGCGATGGTTTGAGTATTGATGCTGCTCTGCGCGCAATGGTTACCAGGCTGGTGACAGACGCTGTTGACCTGTCCCACTGCCGAGATACCGGCAAATTGTGAGCTGAGTACCTGTGAGACAATATTCTGTACAATAGTGGGACGAGCGTCGTTATTGCTCGGTAGAGTATAGAACTGCACGAGATCTTTAGGCGCTGCACCAGTTTGAGCAGCAGCTACAAATTTAGCGGTCGCCCCCGCAGGAATGACAACACCTGCATTCACATTAGTATTATTAGCAACCTGGTCGGTGACCTGGCTGGGGTCATTGTACTGATTTACCGTAATCTTCAGTTGAGCGGTGTTGACATGCAATGCATTCACAATGGCCTTACCAACTTCACCGCTGTCCTGGTTACTCATAGCTACCGTAATCGTAATCTGGCTCGAGCCGTTACCAAAAAGATTGCCAAAGGCAAAACCTACCACTACAATCAGTACAAGTGGCACGAGGAGTAAGAAAAAGAGCGAGTTCCTATCCTTGAGAATCTGTAAAAGGTCCTTTTTTGCTATATACCAGAGATTTTTCATAATGACCCTTTCTCCTTTAGCGATGGCGATTAATGTTAACGTTTTTCGCCAACTTTGTTAATCTCTCAGGGTTTTGCCGGTCAACTGGATGAATAGCTCTTGTAATCCATGAGGCCGCTGCACTTCACGGGTTTGATCGCGCATAGCCAGGAGTTCCTCGAGCGTTCCCAGCGCTATGATGCGCCCCTCATCCATAATGGCGATGTGGCTACAGAGCCGTTCCGCCTCTTCCATGTAGTGCGTAGTGTAGAGGATGGTCGTGCCCTGGTCGCGTAACTGCTCGATGGTGTCAAAAATGTTCTCGCGTGATTGTGGATCGACGCCAACTGTTGGTTCATCCATCAACAAAAAATTGGGCCTGTGCATCAGCGCGATGACCATGTTAATACGCCGCTGCATACCGCCTGAGAAGTTCTTGATGGGTTCGTTGCGGTGCTCGTAAAGCCCGACAAACTGCAGCAGTTCTTCGGCACGTCCTCTGCGCTCTTTCGCGGGCACGCCGTAAAGTTCACCAAAGAACTCCAGGTTCTCCATCGCTTTCAAGTCCTTATACAGCGCGATTTCCTGCGGCACGACGCCGATGAGGCGCTTCACTTTCATTGGCTGTTTGGTAATCGATATCCCATCGATAAGGGCGTCACCCGATGTAGGTTCCAGGTAGCCGCACATCATATTGATGGTGGTGCTTTTGCCTGCGCCGTTCGGGCCAAGCAGGCCGAAGATTTCACCTTTGCCGATAGTGAAAGAGACGCCTTTAACCGCCTCGTTTTTGCCAAAGTTTTTGACCAGGTTGACCACCTGGACATCCACCGGCCGGCCATCCTTCGGCAGGTGGATCGGACCAGTTTTAGAGAAGTGAAGTGTCGAATCTTGCATAATAGTTACTCCTTGATAGGTTTTTTATAGCGGTTATGACTGCGTAAATCGAGGTGGCAACGCCTTCACTATAGTATCACAACTGTTTAGTATACATGAGTATGATATACTACAGCTAAAAGTTATTCTGCTAAAGACAATAGACGGGAGGGCAAATCATGCGCTGCCCATATTGTGGCGGTTTCAATTCAGATGCGGCCTATTGTGTGTACTGTGGTCGCGACCTGAGGGCACAACTGCCTAATCAGCCTGCTTCAAAGCAACAATCACACCAGACTCCTCCGCCACAAGGACGCCCCGCGGCTATACCGCAGTCACCTTACCAACAGACTCCTGCAACGCAGAGACGGCGCACACCGGTGACCTCAGCGCAGAATGCGCCTACTATACCGCAGCCACAACCTTCAGGGCCAGTAGTTTCACCTAAGCCAACGCCTCCAGAACCCCCTGCCCTTTTCCCGCCGCGCACTGTAGCTCAGTTGCAGGCTCTTGAGCAAGGCGCTCTTGCCTATAACGTAGTGGACAGCACCACCGGTGTAGGGCGCAAGAAAATTGTCAGAATTGCTTATCCGAAAGCTGTTCCCTGGCAGCAAGTTGCCACCCTCCTCAAGGCATTTAAAGATCAGCAGGAGGATCGTTTCGATACCATCATTATCCAGGGAGTGCTGGAGCAAGATACGCCGCTCTATGCTTTCACCAACGGTCAGTTGGTCTTTGATCGCAATGTGCTTTTGGGTGGAAACACGACGAAGCGCTACCAGGTCGAGACAGGCAATGGATTTGAAATCGACTCCATTCGTATCGTATTGACCGGGTAATTAGTTAGCCAGGTGAGCATCAAATGCAAGCAGTAGAACTGATTCGCAAAAAACGAGATGGTGGCATCCTCAGTACAGCAGAGATCGACTGGTTAGTTGAGCAGTATACGCATGAGCAAATCCCCGATTACCAGATGTCGGCCTGGCTGATGACCGTCTACGAGCATGGTATGAACGCGCGCGAGACCAGCGATCTGACCCTGGCAATGGCGCGTTCAGGTGAGCAACTGCATGTACGTGATACTATCTCGCCGGTGGTAGATAAACACAGCACCGGTGGTGTTGGTGATAAAGTGACCCTGGCGGTAGCGCCACTGGTCGCAGCATGCGGTGTCGCTGTTGGCAAAATGACAGGACGGGGGCTAGGTCATACGGGTGGTACAGTCGATAAGTTGGAGTCCATTGCTGGTTTCCGCTCGGCACTTTCGCGCGAGGAATTTATGCGTATCCTCACGCAACACCATATCGTGTTGGCGGGCCAGTCAAGCGACCTGGCCCCGGCCGATGGCAAAATGTATGCCTTGCGCGATGTAACGGGCACAGTTGAAAGTATTCCATTGATCGCTGCAAGTATCATGAGCAAGAAACTGGCGATCGGCGCTTCGCACCTGCTGCTGGACGTGAAGGTTGGATCCGGCGCATTCATGAAAAATGTGGAACAGGCCCGAGAACTGGCACGCACGATGGTCGACATAGGGCGCCTGGCTGGACTTCACACGGTCGCGGCCATTACTTCCATGGAGCAGCCCCTGGGACATGCCATCGGCAATGCCCTGGAGATGGCTGAAGCTATTGCTATTTTGCAGGGTCAGGGTCCACAGGATGTCTCTGCTCTCTGCTTTCATGAAGCTTTAGAGCTATTAGTAATGACTGGAACGGCAAATACAATGTCCGAGGCTGAGAAGCGTGTTGAGCAGGCGATTCGTTCAGGCGCGGCCGTCGCAAAATTGGCCGAGGTCATTGCAGCACAGGGCGGTGATGCGCACCAGGTCGAGCAGCCTGAACTACTGCCCAGCGCCCCGGTACGCGCGCTGCTGCTTGCTCCACGTAGCGGCTATATCGCGGCTATCGAAGCGGAACAGGTGGGTTTGGCCAGCATGCGCCTTGGTGCCGGACGCTTTAAGAAAGGCGAGCAGATCGACCATCGTACAGGCTTTATTTTGCAGGCGAAGATAGGAGATTATTGTCAAGCCGACGAGCCGTTAGTGGAAATCCATGCTCGTGCTGAATCCGAGGCGGACGGTGTCCGCGAAGCGCTGCTCGCCTCTTATACCTGGAGTGATGCTCCTGTGACGGCGGGGCCACTTGTCTATGATACTATTCGACCGTCATAGGTCTACGAGCATTACAGCGCCCTGCGCAGCCTCCAGAAACTCAAGGCTAACATAGGAAAAGCCAGCAGATAGATGACTAAGAGAATGTTGAGCAGATTAACGCTGAAGAAGAAATCCAGGCCTATTGCAATATAGAGCAGCATCCGGCTGGGTCGCACGATCCAACGCGAAGAGACCTGCAACATACGATGTAGCGCCAGGAAGATGACCAGGGCAGTATACACATAGACAAACAAAATAGCGAGAACAGGATTGATACTTCCTTTCCAGGCCATTCCCGCCGTGCTGAATGCTACTACAAGCTGGTCACAGAACATATCCGTGAAAGACCCGCGTGTTGTGTTCGTTCTCTTGAGCCTGGCCTCCACTCCATCGAGGCCATCACAAATCACAGAGGCGACTAGCAGCCAGAAGGCAAGCGTAAATTGAAAAGGGGCCAGCAGGCAAAAACCGATACCCAGGCCAACCGATGTGAAGGAGAGCATGTCGGGGCTTATCCCTAGCCGTGAGAGAAGAGCAGCAAGAGGGGTGAGAAAAAACTGGCGTACCTGCTGCCAGGGTCTAAGTACTCGTTCTTCATCTTCGCTATAGATGCTGCCAAATTTTTTAAGCTGCTTCATAATGCACGAGGACACCCCATGTTACTTGCCAGCGTACTCATTATTTTGTCCTCATCATTATGTCACCGAAACGATCGAATGTGTAGGCCGCTAAGGCGATGCTTTGCGCACATTTCTAAAGCAGGCCAGGCGTATCACTGGAGCAATCCTGTGTCGAAGCAGAAATTCGAGTTGACCGCAGGCGGCTGTGGAACATTGGTAATAACCTTCGAAAAGATGGCGTTATAGATATCTGTGAGCATAGGCCCGTTGGCAAAGGCCCCTTCACCGCCATTCTCCTTCATGGCCACAATGGTTATGCGTGGCTGCTGACCCGATTGATACACGTATGGGGCTTGTGTTATAAACCAGGACTCGGGCGGCGTTCCGGTACTGTTTACCTGGCCGGTTCCTGTTTTGCCAATCACCGACCATGGCGAAAAGCTCAACCGGGTCTTTATAGCCGAACCGGAGCCACAGCGTACAACGCCATACATCGAGTCTCGTACCTGCGTTGCTGTTGTAGCAGAAATGGGCGTACCGAGCACCTGCGGATTGAAAGACTGCAGGACCGTCTGGTTCGGATCCACGATTTTCTCGATCAGCGTGGGCCGCATCAATTGCCCATTGTTGGCGACTACGTTATTAATGAGCGACATCTGCAGGGGTGTCACAAAGTCCACCCCCTGTCCAAAGGCATTTTCCCCTAGTTGCTTGGCACTTAGCGGGGTCGCGGCTGGCGCGTTAAGAGAGCACAGGTGCTGCTGAGGAGTAACTGTACTTACACGTACAGGCAGATCAAACGGTATTTGCTGTCCAACGTAAAGAGCCTGGTTATACTTGAGCCAGGTATCGACGCTGGCTTTGACCCCTACCTGCGCAAAGATGATGTTGTCGGAATGCGTGTAGCCATATTCCAGGTTTACAGGATAATGGAACGTATAGCCTTCTAAATTATTGCCTACCGGCCCAAACTTTTCCTTATCATTCCCCTCGCCCAGCCAGACCGGGCCAATAGCCTGCGGGTACTGGGGAGGATTGAAGCCATTAAAGTTGTAGAACTTATCGTCGAGATGAGAGCTTCCCGAGTTAAGCCCGGCCATGAGGGTCATTGTTTTGTAAATGGAACCTGGCACGTAACAGGAATCAATAGGGCGTTCAAGCAGAGGCTGCTCATGATCGGTTTCGAGCTGGTGAAAGTAAATCAGATTGCAAGTGTAATTGGCTTCGCAATTGGGGTTGTCTCCTTGATTACTTAAGGCTGTTTTGAATTGATCCAGTGTACAAGGAGCATTGCAGCCGATGGCAGTGTCGTAGCCTTTAGCCACGAAATCATCCCTGAGCTGGGTCAGCGTGCAGGAAACAATGCAGTTGGCATCATATCCCGGCCTACTCAGCATGGCGAGGATTTCGCCCGTATGCGGGTCTGAGACAATGACCGAGCCGCGATCAGTTTGAAACGTAGATATATTATCAATCGGGGTTTCTTCGTTAAAGTATTGATTGACGATCTGCTGTATGCGCGTATCTATGGTCAGGTAGATATCATCCCCGACGGGCGGCACGTGGAGTATTTGATTAATCGTATTGTTCAGTCCGGTCGAGCCAACGCGGCCAGTGAGGTAGGCATCGAACTGTTTCTCTATACCTGTGGAGCCGAAAAGCGGGCTGATGTAATAGCCCATCAAACCCTCCAACGACTGGGCAGCTTTGGTGTAGACACGCTGGTAGCCGCAAAGAGTCGGATTGTTGCTCGGCTTCGAGTACGCCAGCAGCACACCATTGCGGTCAAAAATGCGACCGCGTACCGGCGCGTTATCGCTCATACATTGGCGAGAAAAAGTGACATAGGTATTCGATGTAACCTGCTGCGCTGCCACAACTTGCCAGTAAACTAGACCACCAGTGAGTGCAATAAAGAGTATGATAAAAAGATTTGTCAGCCTGCGTATACTTCTGTTTATATTCACGCCTCTATCCTTGACTCGAATAAAACATCATATGTCTTCTTTTATCTTCCTTCCGAAAAAGTGTACCATTGTTACCATCGATTGACAAGCAAGGTAGGTAACAGGTAACAGGGGTGTGCACTATCTTTCCCCTGAGTGCGCGTAGAGGTCAGATTTATCACCATCCCTAAATCTAGCTCTAGCCACCTGAGAAAATCCTCTTGGCAGCCCATTACAACCTAGAACGAAGCAATCCTATAAGTTGTTGCGAAACTTTTCCAGTTGTACATAAGGGGGGAATCTTCTTTAAGCATATAATTATTTTTTGATATTGACACAAACCATAGTGTATTATACAATGTATATCAAGTTAATTTTGTTATTTATTGACACTCCATACGGATGAAATTATTGAAAGTAGGAGCGTTTTATGCCGCCTGATCAGGCTCATCAGCAGATTGGTCAAAGTGTCGGGGCAAAACTTCGGGCAGCCAGGTTAGCGAAGAAGTATACGCAGGGTCAGCTTGCTCGTCCTGATTTCTCTGTCAGTTATATCTCTGCCATTGAGCGAGGACAAATTCATCCCTCGCTGCGGGCATTAGAAATTTTCGCGCTGCGCCTGGGTATCTCTGCTACAAATCTCCTAGCGATGCAGGCAGCGCAGGATGCAAAAGGCGTTTCTGCGCTAGATGCAACGATACGAAGTGAGGAAGAGATAGAATTACAATTCCTAGAGGCACAAATACTCATTCGACAAGGGGCTGCGCAGCAAGCAATTATACAACTTCGTAATCTCACTTCTTCTACCCTGACACCTCTACAAGAAATACGACTGCGTTATTTACTGGGTTGGTCATACTTCAGCTTAGCCCTGTTGGAAGAGGGAGAGTCGGTTCTCGCTGGGGCCTTAAAACTTAGCAAAAACTCGGGTGAGTATTTGAGTTTGCAAATACTCAATTTGTTGGGAAAGATATATTCCTCTATGCACAACTATGCACAGGGGCTTGAGTATCATCAACTTTGTCTCCATAGACTGGAGGAGGAACAGCAGCCACAGGATGCCTTTTTCAGGGCACAAGTCTATACCAACATGGGCTTAGACTACATCTACCTGGATAAATTTGACGAGGCGATCCGGATGTTTCAACATGCTCTTTCGATAACGCGGGAGCTTGCAACAACCGACCGGCTCAATGCGATGTACTGGAATGCCACTCGACAGTTTGCAGAAGCAAAAGATTACTACCATGCAATGCTCTTCGGGCACAAATCTCTACAACTACATTTCCAGAAATATAGCGATTCTGTGAGGAGTGAGATTTACCATTACCTGGGTCGAGCTATGCTGCGCGGGGATCAACGAAAAGCGCTGGATTTCCTGGAGCAATCGTTGCAAGAGGTCTCAGTTTTACAAGATCAACTCAGCCTTGCCAGCTTGACCACCAACATGGCGGAATGGTTACTTATGAACGAGAGGGCCGGTGAAGCCCATGAGTATGCACAAAGAGCGCACGAGCTGGCTTCACCCTCGGGTGACAGTCTTATCGCAGCATATGCGCTCATAGTATTGGGACAAGTCGCGTATGCACAAAAAGCATATGAAGCAGGAGATGGACATTACATGGCGGGTTTAGAGATGCTGCAACGTCTTGGTGCCCAGGAGGAATTCGCTGATCAATCCGCCCATTACGCCGAACTGCTAGAGGATAGGGGAATGGTACAGGAAGCGCTCACACATTATAAAAAAGCCTTTGAAAGCCGTCGGATGCTCGACTAGGGACGCAGTTCATTGCATCCCTACATCGTTTCGATTGGCCGTACATCAAGCTTTTTGAACAGCGCTTCCAGCAGGTTATGGTCTTCTGGATTACTTATTCGTAACTCAGTTTTCCCCAGTGGTGTCGTCAGTGAACCATCTTCGCTGACAGGAACCTGGCTGCGTATAGCGTAAGGATTACCACCAAGCCAGCGTACAGGTTCAAGTATGGACCCAAGGGGAACTGAAATGGTGAGAAAGTGACCGCGCAACTTCTGGTCGAGTACTACCAGGTGCAGTTCAAGCATATCCTCATTCTGTGTAATCCTGCCCTCCAGCTCTGATAGACCCGATTGTAGATAGATGGCAGGCTGCTCTGCGGGCCGGTCAATCGTTTCGGTTCTGCGCCTCGTCTTGCCGCCATGTCTAGTAGCACCGCCGCTCATCACAGGTGTGTAGGAATGTGCTGCCGGACTCTGCTCTGCCGGCTCGCCAGCGCCATCGAAAAGTGTTGCAACTTCAACCAGGTCATGCAACGCACGCTGTCGCAAAGTGCTCTGCATTAGATGAGAGCTAATTTGGATTGCCTGCTGCAACAGTGAACGAGCCCAGGCATCATTATCTATGTGTTTCTGGCGTGCCTGGCGCAATACTGTTTCTGCCTGGTTGATTAATAGCCGGCACAGGTATACCAGCATACGAGTCGAAGTAGTCGCCATCGAATATGTGCCACTGCCTGCCAGTAAGTGTATTTCACCGGGCACCACAGTCGCACGCATCGCATCGTAGATTTCCAGGTAAGCAGCATGACAGGTAGGACACCCAATCAGGTGAAACAAAAGTGGCGCAAAGCGTAAAGTGGCTTGTGTATCGTCATGCAGAAGCGCCAGCACAAAATCGGGCAATTGCTGGTAGAATTCCATATGATAATCGTCGCCAAATCGTGCTCCGTTGTCTGTTATGGAAGTGAGTTCAGCATTTGGTTGTGGCGTGATCGCCAGGACCTGCTGCAACCACTGTGCCAGTGGCAAGTACTCATTGCGAGGATCGGGTAAGCCCTCGTTTTGATCGCGTTCGTTCATGTTTGCTCCTCCAGAGTCTGTGTGCCTACTCTCCTTCTTCATAGAAGCGCGCAAGGTGCTTGTGTTGAACAGAGGAGAAGCGAACAGTCTCCTCACCATGCCAGTCAAGTAAGCCTTCACTAACCAGATGTTTCAGACCCGTTTGCACCTCCTGTTTGGAAAGATCATCCTGCGCCAGGGTCTGGGTAGTCACCGAGACTTCTTCAGTACCGGTGAAATAGTGTCCATATTCTGTCAAACGAAAAGCAACGAGAACTGCCAAATTAGAGCTACTCTTTTGCAGACAATGGCGCAACTTCTTGTGAGCATGATCCTTGTGCTGGCTGAGATGCGCAAGTGGCAAACCGGCTAATAGCGTATGATATTTTTCATCTATTTCCTTGAGCAGATCTCCTGCTCCCAACTCCATAAGTTCCTGCATCACCGCTTGCAATTGGCGAGGAGCAGCGCTCAACTCTTCGATACAATGTTTGAGCAGGTTGCGCAGCTCTTGATGAGAAGCAGCATGAAGTGCGACCTCTTCCGGCGTGGGAAAAGGCGTCGATCCCCAGATAGAATTGGTCACTGTACTCATAGGATTATTTTCTTCGTCGCTGTTCCCCAATGCTTCAAGTTCAGCGAGCGTACTTGCGGGCAAACGGCGCTTGCGCAAACGGTCAATGGCCTTATTTTTCACACTGCGATTAAGAAACGCATAAAATTGCGCATTACTGAATCGATCCAGCGCTGTTTGAGGAGAGTGATCACCACCGCCCAACAATTGCAAGCGCGTAAGTTGCTCGACAATGTGTCCAACTACCTGGTCCACTTCATTAGCATCAAAAGCGAGTGGTCCCAAATAGCGTTGGGCGCGCTGTTGCAAATAGGCACAAAGAGAAGGATAACTGCGTTCTAAATCATATCTAAGATCGTGTGCCGTGAATGGCATGCGCGAATCCTCCGAAAGGATGACGGATCGTGCGGAATTCACACTAAACTTTACGTGCGCTGTATGCACTCTATTTTAACATAAAATGATTTTCACCCGGCAAATTTCAAGACGTAAGGAGCGCGGGAGGAAAAAACAACAGGCGGAGTATGCCCCGCCTGTTGTTTTTTCCTCCCGCGCTCCTAGGAGATTGTTTTACGCTACTCCATGTGGCCGCGATTGCCCATGCGCTGGTGCTCAAACGCCTTCTTAAATGCGCTTAAGCTGCGCTGGACCTCGTTGCGCTGCTCTAACAAATTAGCATACCGCGAGTAAGCCGCAGCCGCAATTTCATGTGCGTCCGCTGTATCCAGCAGTCCCAAAGCCTCAGTGAAAAGCTGATCAGCAGCAGCATAGTCTTTGGCGTCGTGTCGAATCTGGGCAAGGGCCATCAGCGCCTGCCCCTGTGTGACGACGTCCCCGCTTTTCTTTGCGAATGCTAGCGCTTTCTGAGCTTCTTCCTCTGCCTCTTTCTCCTCACCTCGCTTTAGTAACAATTCCGCGAGGCTGGTATGGCAAATAGAGGCTGCAACGTCGTCCTTCAACTCTTCCTCGATGGTGATGGCTTCCCTGTATTCCTTCTCAGCATCATCGAGGTCATTTTGCTTCTCCAGCGTCTTGCCTAGCTGCTGGTGCGTCAGCCCAACGAGTCTCTGCTCATCGCGCATCTCGTAGAGTGCCAGGCTTCTCGTTATATAGTCACGCGCCATTGCCAGCCTGCCGGCAGACTTGTAGGCCTGCCCGATTTCCACATACTTTTCAGCAAAGCTCTGGCTGTCGCGATCCATTTCCTCCAGGGTCGCTAGGGCCTTGTGATAAAACGTGACTGCTTTCTCCAGGTCGCCGTGCCTGAAGTAATCATTGGCGAGATTTGAAAACACCTCCAGGGCGAAGATGGGATCTTTGATTTGTCCCTGCTCTATGGCCGTGTAGGAACGGAGATGATTCTCCATTGCCAAAGTGTAGTTATATAACGAGAAGTACGCTTTTCCTAGCAGATTACGCGCACGTTCTGTACTTTCAATGTCATTGAGACCTTCACCTTGAGTAACAGCTGCACGCAAATCGACTACTGCTTCTTGAAATTCATTTAACCCTAAGTGGATTTGCCCTTGCAGAACAAACAGGCGATAGACCTGGTCAGTTGTGATACGTTCGGGTTGGATCGGCGCTAACAAATCAGCAGCTTCCTGGTATTTCTGCTGCTGTATGAGCACGCCAGCCTGCAGTAGGTCTACATCAATACGCTGATCGGGACCCGAATCAGCAGGTGAGTAGCCAACAGCTCTCGCCTCCGCCGCTCCGGCAGGTGAACCCTCAAGTAGGAAGGTCAAGGGAACATCCAGACGTTTAGCAAGTATGGACAGTGCCTTGAGAGATGGTCGAATTTTTCCTCTCTCAATTGCAGAGATATAAGAGATGGAAAATTCGGGAGCAGCAAGTTGCGCTTGCGTGAGCCCAAGCTTTGTGCGTACTTCCCGGATATTCGAACCCACTCTCGCGGCGACTGCTCTTCCTACATTCGCTGTTTCTATCGAAGCCATTCGAACGCTTCCTTTCTTTCTAGGATATGGGGGACCTATCCTCAAATTATAATCGCTGAAACCGCCAGCTGGCGGAAGCGAAAAAGTCGTCTATTTCTTTGCGACAAACATCGACGCATGGCTCTTTTCCAGCTAATGCGTTGATGTAGATTGACAGCACAAAAAATTTAAGATTTAAACGCATCATCTTGTACCTCACTATAGCATACCCAAGGGTTATAGTCAATGTTTAGAAACCGTATAACTTGAAGTAGTCGCATCTAATTTTATATTTACTACTTTCATATATTTTCCTGTCATCTAATATTTTTAATCATCCTAATACATAAAATATGATCATAAGTATTTCATAGCCGTCTATTCCCACTTGCGCTATTTTATTTAAAATAGGTCGTATTTGAATGTAAAATATTGTTTGCCGAAAAGTATAGTCTACATTTCAACGGCCCAGTCCACTGCGCGCATGCTTTTCTCCACTATCGAATCTCATATAATCACGAATGCGATTTATAGATTGATAGATGTTATATAACATAAGGCCGCATAAAGCAAATACTCACTTTTTTGATCAGAAAGTACTAGGCTTCTTCGATCGCATAAAAAATACTGGCGTGCCACTGGAAAAAAGGTCGTGGGTCTTCTATAATGCACATCATCAGATGCATTCTTGTTTCATAGATAGTCATCCACTTATTTTCTCACGCGGACAACATATGGGTAAAGGAACCTGGTGACCGCAAAGATATTTCCCGGCTTTATACTACAGAGCAGAAAGAGGTAGTCTATGGAGACCATCAATGAATTGCTAGCTACGACAGTTGAACGCAATAGAGATCGTCTCGCGCTTCTTGAACCGGTTGAGGAGTCAAGAATGACTTCCCTGACATATGGCGCCCTCCTGGAACGGGTGCATGGCTTCGCTGGTTACTTACAGGGATTAAAGATAGAGAAAGGTGATCGCATCCTTCTCTGGGCGGCCAGCAGTATAGATTGGATGGTTGCTTTCCTGGGGGCGCAGCAGGTAGGGGCTGTTATTGTGCCGCTGGACGTCAACTCAAGAGAAGATTTTGTTTCCAAGATCGCGCAGACGACAGAGGCAAAATATCTGATCACCACACAGAAGCAGTACAGCGGCTTAAAGCAGCCTCCGGCACCTCTGATAGCTATTGACGACTTACCCAGGGAAGCATTTGATGCGTCAAAGCTTCCACAAATTAATGGCAACGACCTGGCAGAACTTGTCTTTACGTCGGGCACAACAGGCCAACCCAAAGGAGTTATGCTTAGTCATCGCAATATTTCCAGCAATGCCGTCGCGTCGGTCAAGGCCGTAAGCATTGTGAAGGATGACCGTGCACTGTCAATCTTGCCACTCAGCCACATGTTTGAACTGACGATCGAGCTTGCAATATTTCACATAGGGGCCAGCAACGTCTATGCCCGCACACTGTCTCCGGACACATTGTTAAAATTGCTCGCGTCTCAACATGTCACTTGCATGGTGCTGGTACCCCAGGCTCTACAACTCTTTATGAATGGGATTGAGCGGCAAGTGCGACAAATGAAAAGGGAGAAGCCATGGGAGATGCTTCATAGTATCGCGGCACATCTCCCATTTCGTCTGAGGCCATTGCTTTTCAGGCAGGTGCACCAGCGTTTTGGCGGGCATTTTCACTTCTTTGTCAGCGGCGGAGCATATCTGCCACCCAAGCTGCACATACGCTGGGAAAATATGGGCTTCAGAGTGATGCAGGGGTACGGTGCTACCGAGTGCTCTCCGGTTGTTTCCGTCACCCCTTATAATGAACACGTTTATGGCTCGATTGGCAAGCCTTTGCCCGGTGAGGAGGTGCGCATCGCCGAAGATGGCGAGCTGCTGGTTAAGGGGCCAAACGTGGCGCTTGGCTACTGGAAGAATGCAGCAGCTACTGCTGCCGCTTTCGAGGATGGCTGGTATCATACGGGTGACCTGGGTTATAGGGATACGAAAGGAGACCTGTATATAAAGGGACGCAAGAAGAACCTGATCGTGCTTGCAAACGGCTTGAATGTTTACCCGGAAGATGTTGAAAATGTACTCCTTGACAACCCTGCTGTCAAGGATGCCGTTGTCCTGGGATTGATGGAGGATGATCACGGGCCAATCGTGTACAGTGTGCTCTTGATGGAAGATCCGAGCAAGGCTAAGGCGGTTGTTCAAGAGGCCAATAAACAACTGGCCCCGCATCAACAAGTGCGCGGCTTTACCGTCTGGCCCGAAAACGATTTCCCGCGCACGCATACACTGAAGGTAAAGCGCGGTGATGTGCTTGACAAATTGCCGTTGCTGAAAAGTGAAGTCAAAGCTAAGGATTGAGTGACCTGGCACCCCTTGCGGGTGCCAGGTAAAAAGGCGCAAGATGCTCTACCTGGTTGCAACTCCGATTGGGAATCTGAACGATATCACCTTGCGTGCGCTCACTACCCTGCGCGAAGTCGATTTTATTGCAAGTGAGGACACGCGCAAGACAGGTTTGTTGCTCAAACATTTCAATATTTCAAAACCCCAGATCGCCTTTCACGAACATAATGAGCAGCGGGCGGGCCAGCATATCGAGGAGTTGCTGCGGCAGGGTAAATCGGTGGCCCTTGTTACTAACGCGGGCACTCCTGGTATCTCCGATCCGGGCTATACACTTGTGCGCCGCGCAATCAACGCTCACATAGATGTGACTATGATTCCTGGTCCAACGGCCCTGGTCATGGCGCTTGTCCTGTCGGGACTAGCCGTTCACAGCTTTACCTTCAGAGGCTTCCCCCCGCGCAAATCCGGCCCCAGGCGCAGGTTCATCGAGATCGATAAAGACTCGCCCCATACGCTGATCTTCTATGAAAGTCCCTATCGTCTCGAAGCGTTTTTGCAGGATGCATTGGCAGTTTTGGGTGACAGAGAGGCTGCGCTTGCCAACGATCTAACGAAGATGTTTGAGTTAGTCCAAAGAGGAACAATTTCGACACTGTTAGAATGGGTGAGACAGTCGAATCTCAAAGGGGAGTTTATTGTGGTGATTGCGGGAGCGGGGGCTGCGTAGAGGCACTGTCCCCGCTCCCGCAATCACCACAATACATCTAAATCCCCATCACCTCGACCAGCTCCTTCACTGCCTGCGCCGATTTCTGGAGCAATGACCGCTCGTTTTCGCTCAATTCGATCTCTATGATTTGTTCCAGGCCGTTTGCGCCCAGTTTAACGGGCACGCCCACAAACAGGCCATTGATACCGTACTCTCCCTGCAAATAGACTGCGCAGGGCATAATCATCTTCTTATCGAGCAAAATAGAATCAACCATTTGCAGGATCGAGGCGGATGGCGCGAAATATGCGCTGCCCGAGCCAAGTAAATTGACAATTTCAGCCCCGCCATCTCGTGTGCGCTGCACAATCTGCTCGATGCGCTCAGCGGGGATCAATTGTGAGATGGGCACTCCTGCAACAGTACACATGCGCGAAAGCGGCACCATTGTGTCACCATGCCCACCCAGTACATAGGCCTGCACGTCGCGCACGGATACATTCAACTCCTGCGCAATAAACGTGCGGAAGCGTGCAGTATCCAGCACACCGGCCATGCCTATCACGCGATTACGTGGGAAACCGCTAACGTGGTAAGCAAGCTGAGCCATCGCATCCAGCGGATTGGTGACCATGATGATGATGCAATTTGGCGAGCGGCTGACGACCTCCCGGGTTACTTGCGTAACAACCTCCTGGTTCTTCTTGACGAGGTCATCGCGGCTCATGCCGGGCTTGCGTGGAAAGCCAGAGGTGATTATCGCAATATCCGAGTTGGCGGTGTCGGCATAATCATTTGTACCGGCGACCAGTGAATCGTAGCCAAGCACGGGCCCGGCCTGTAGTATATCGAGCGCCTTGCCCTGGGGCATATTTGGTATGATGTCGAACATGACAACATCGGCGTAGCCGCGTTCAACCAGGCGCTGTACCAGTGTGCTACCAACAAAGCCGGCCCCGACCACGGTTATTTTACTGCGCATTACTGTTTCCTTTCGTCTGAAAAATAGCATGTATAGAGGCGCGATTTATCGCACCCCACGGTAGGATAGGGCGAGACCAACATTGTGGATATCTACATGCTTGCCACCCTACCCATCCAGTATTGTATGCCGTGGTTACTCGAAATGGCAACGTGCAGCCTACTTCGTGTATGAGGTGATGAAACGTCTCTCACAAAAAGTCCACATTTCGCTTCTATAATATAGACACATTGCTTATTGGCAAGTAGTTATGGTAAACTCTACTATGTACTATTAACAGTTGCAGATTTCGGAATGTTCAGCGCGGCTTATCACGAATATGTAACAATCCGCACACTTATTATACGAATATCGAAGATCTACAACCGTTAATTACCTTCTTCTTCTCGCGCTCACCTCTTCATTATGTATAGTGTTAAAAAGGTGAGTGGGGTCGTTCTCTCAATTGTTATCGTTGGTATTATTTACCACAAGGAGGCGTTCTCACATGGCGCAAAGCGATTTATCCCAATCCCAACAGCAGAAGGACGAGGAATTACTGCAAAAGTTAGGCTACAGACAGGAACTGCGGCGCACGCTGGGCTTCCTCTCCAACTTCGCGGTAGCTTTCTCCTACATCTCGGTCTCCACCGGCACATTTTCGCTCTTCTATCTCGGGATCCTGGCAGGCGGTCCTGCATTCTTTTGGACCTGGTTCATTGTCGCTATTGGACAGATCATCGTGGCATTGAACTTCGCTGAACTCTCGTCGCACTTCCCGATCGCGGGCTCGATCTACCAGTGGAGCAAGCGCTTATCTGGCCATACACTGGGTTGGTTCACCGGCTGGATCTACTTCTTTGCTGGTATTCTCACCATTACTGCCGTGGCGTTTACCGTGCCTATTCCTTTACTCGCCATCTTCCCAGGCGTCCCGGCAACCATCATTGGGATGCCAAGTGCCGTCTTCATTGCCCTGGTCGCAATTGTAGTCGGCACGATCATTAACGTGGCGGGTGTAAGATTGCTGGCGTTTATCAATAATATCGGCGTCGCAGCCGAGATCGTCGGCATGTTTCTTTTCGCGCTCGTCTTACTGATCTTCTTCAATCACCAGCCGCTAAGTTTCCTCTTCACAGGCTCCAGTGTCTCTCCGCAGTCGCTTGGTGGCCAGTGGACACCTGGGTTTGATGACACATACTTTGGCGCTTTCGCCGCGGCAATGTTCATGTCTTTGTTCGTCATCTATGGCTTCGACACCGCCGGAACGCTGGGCGAGGAGACCAGGGACCCGCAGAGGAATGCCCCACGCGGCGTCTTATGGGCCATCGGACTTTCGGCCATCGCCGGTATACTCTTCCTGGGCGGCACCATCCTTTCGATTAAGCATCCCGGTAAAATTGAGGGTATTGCCAGCAGTACAAGCTTCACACAGACCCTCCCGGCGGTTATCCAGGACGCACTTGGCACCAACTGGGGCAACGTCTACCTGGGAGTTGTCTTCATCGCCGTCTGTGTCTGTACCCTGGCTATCCAATCGGCAACCATTCGCCTGATGTTCTCAATGGGACGCGATGGTCGCTTGCCATTTGGTAGGGCCTGGGGCAAAGTCAACCCGTCCCTCCGTACGCCTGTGTGGGCGGGCATTGCGGTCGCAGTACTCTCTGCAATCCCTCTGCTGGCCCTGATCAACCTTACCTCTGCTATCGGCGTCATTGTAGTGGGCGCAACGGGTTTGATTTACACGTCGTACTTCTTGAACAATATTGCTTCACTAGGCGCTCGCTTGAGGGGCTGGCCCAGGACTAAGGCTCCGTTTAGCCTGGGTAGCTGGGGCATGGTGGTCAATGTACTGGCGCTGATCTATGGTGGTTTAATGATCATTAACTTCCTGTGGTTCGGAGGACTGCGCAGTATCTACACCAACTCGGCGCTGGGGGTGGCTTTCCCAGGTTTAGCCAATGTACCCTTTATTGGTGGTTTCCCGCTCTTTGAGTTGACGCTGCTTATTCTCTTTGTCGTCGGCGCTATCTACTGGTTTGGCTTCAAACGCAGCCAGGTTATAGCCAGCGGCGAAAAACGCGCCGAGGCGCTATCCGACTAGGCATTTTAATGATACAATTGATGCCAGGTACTTATGATAAGTACCTGGCATCAAACCTTCCGGGGATTGAATAGTATGCTGGCAGTGATATTTTTAATTCTTATTTTAGACGCTATCCTTATCCTGGGGATTCTCTGGATTAGCACCAATGCGCTCTACCAGCACAAGCGAGATATCGTCTCCGCCCTGGACGCTCGTCGTTTAGGTAATGGGATGAGGATACTCATGGTAGCGCCGCCTCTAATCGTTCTTGCAATAGTCATCCTATCCTTTTTTGTTGCCCAAAACGATTTCTTCACGGGTTTTACCCACGGTTTCTATTTACTCGCGTTGTGGTTGGCAATAGCGCTCTTAGGCTTTTCGTATCTGCTATTCGCCCGCCTGAAAAACGCTCTACAGTTTGCTGCTATGCTGGGCTTCCTCTGCGCAATCATACCTGTGCTATACTTCACCCCAGTTAATAGCTTCCAGACCATCATCGGACAGGCCGGGCAAGTAGGATATATCTTGCCCTTGGTTTTGGGCGTGGTGATCATTGGGGTGTGCTACGCTGTTCTGCTGCGCCTGCGTAGAGCACTGCGTTAAGGGATGATGTGTTCTGGCATCCCCTCATAATTCCTCTTCATCCCGACCCACCCGCCCCGAAGAAAGAAAAAACTTGGGGACACCCCAAACCCCGGCAGAGGACTTCGTCCCCTGCACCTCTATTTTATGAGTGGGTCTCAGATGTGTTTCGTTGACAAACCACAAACGTATAACATGCACTATTTATCATAAGGTACAATCTGGCTTGACATCTCGCAACAGTTAAGGTATCATACTTCACACGAACGAGATTGGGGTGTCGTTCAATGGTAGGACAGCCGACTCTGGATCGGCTAATTGGGGTTCGAATCCCTGCACCCCAGCCAGGTTGGCGAATACAAAAGAACGCCCATGCTATATCCGAAATGCTTATGCTACTCGTGTATAGTATGGGCGTTCTTTATGAACTAGATAAAAGTGCTTCATGCCTTTAGATAAAAGTAGCTTCAATAAATTCCGCGCAACCACACCTTCTGATAACGCCGCCAAATGGGCGCGACGGCGCGATATACCAATTGCTATCCTCGCATGGATTGTGCTTGGCATGCTAATCTTTTGGGCACTAGGACATGTCGCCCGGTCGATCATCGTATTTGCTATCGCAGCACTTCTGGCATACGCCATCACGCCTGGCGTGAAGTTGTTGGAGCGTGTGGTGCCGCGCGTGGTGGCGATCATTATCGTCTACCTTGTCATATGGGGCGCGTTGGGCCTGCTGCTCTATTTTATTATTAATACGACGATCGGCCAGGTCATCTCGCTAGCAGCGAACGTGAGGCTTTTAGTGACGCAGGGTGCCACCGGCCCACTTGCAGGCTTACTGGAAACCCTGCGGCGATTTGGAATATCTCAGAGCCAGTTGAACGGTGTCTTCCAGCAAATTGTAAACCAGGCAGAGGGCGTTGTAGGCAGCGCGGTTCCCTTAATAACAAGTATCTTCGGCTTCATATTTGATATGATTATAGTAGCCGTGCTGAGTATCTACCTGCTCGTCGATGGCTCACGTGTAATCCAATGGCTACGCACGAACACGCCACTTTTGCAGCGTGAGCGAACACTGATCACGCTGGATACGTTTGAGCGGGTGATTGGCGGATATATACGGGGGCAACTGCTTCTCTCTACCCTGGTTGGTGTCTTAGTAGGCGCTGGCATGGCGTTATTCCAGGTACCATATGCTGTGTTGCTAGGCGTGATGGCTTTTGTGCTGGAGTTCGTACCGATTCTAGGCACGATCACCTCTGGAGTAATTTGTGTTCTACTTGCACTCACCAAGGGATGGCTGATAGCCTTGTTAGTGCTGGCTTACTTTGTAGGTGTGCATATTCTGGAAGGCGATGTTTTAGGGCCTCGTATTGTTGGGAAGGCTGTAGGTGTTCATCCTGCTGTCTCCCTGATAGCCCTGATTGCCGGCGGGGAACTGTTTGGCATCTGGGGTGCAATCTTCGCCTCCCCTATTGCAGGATTAGTGCAGGCAATACTCACTGCTTTCTGGAAACAATGGCGCAAAACTCACCCGGACCAGTTTCCAACCGGAGAAGCTAAGACTACGGAGGCGGAAACTGCTACCAAAGCCGGGGATGCTACTGCACCTGCAGGAGAGATTGCCACTCCAGTGAAGGAAGATGCTACCCAGAAGAGGGAATGAAGCGGGGACGCCCCGCGCCTTTTCAAGGGTAGGCTTTCTTAGGCAAGGTTCAATGGTGAAGACTAATCCTTGACCGTGTGACGAGTCACACCCTGTCACCCTGAGCCCATGTGTATGAGGTACCAACATCGTCAGCACAACTGCTTCCTGACATCGTAGCATCAGGGGGAGTCCTGACCTTTTTGAGAGGCCCGACGCCGCTGTCCGGCGAGCAAACGACGTTCTCGCGATGCCTCCTGCATCATCAGT
>WNGJ01000728.1_pt1 | contig 32468 bp, 26 predicted proteins | sample 5400611 | NCBI WGS metagenome assembly WNGJ01 (sample SAMN13153375, study PRJNA577476) | soil metagenome | isolation source: 40 cm soil or saprolite under Garry oak tree replicate 1 | place: USA:California | collected 2016-06-15
ACCAACGGCAAGTAGGAGGCTTCTCTTTGCGGATGGAGGCTACAGCCTAGTTCAGCCCATTCCGCGTCAAGTCGCCAGCCCGAGCCAAAGGCTGCCTGACCTGTACACACAATCGCGGCCAGCGGGTGGTCGCGGCCGCCGGCGCTCGCTTCACCAGGGGCATGCGCCGCGTCGCGACCGGTACACCCAGTTGGCCAGCGTCTTGGGCGACATCTCCAGCGATAACGGATAACGGTGGACATAATGGAACGTATCAAAACCCCTTTCGGCTTCAGCTCCACCGTTGACGAGGTTCTCCAGGGTATCGATCTCACAGGAAAGCGCGCTATCGTCACCGGCGGCTCGTCGGGTATTGGCATCGAAACAGCTCGTGCATTGGCAGGTGTGGGCGCCGAGGTCACGTTGGCGGTCCGCAGGCTGGATGCTGGAGAAAGAGTTGCTGCGAACATTCGGGCATCCACTGGCAATCCGAATGTTCGGGTCGGCCAGCTCGACCTGAGCAAGATGGCATCAGTGAAAGCGTTTTTAGCCGACTGGCAAAACTCGCTTCACATCTTGGTAAACAACGCGGGAGTTATGGCGCTCCCCGAATTGGAACGCACTCCCGAAGGCTGGGAGATGCAGTTTGCGACAAACTTCCTCGGCCACTTCGCGCTGACGGTCGGCTTGCACAAAGCGTTGGCGGCTGCCGAAGGTGCTCGCATCGTCTCGGTGAGCTCGAGTGGCAACCTGATAGCACCCGTCATATTTGATGATTTGCATTTCAACTTCCTGCCCAGCGAGGGAGTTGCCCCGTATGCCATCGACCCGTCGAACGCCGAGCGTCTTTGGAATGTCGCGCTGAAACTGGTGTCGTGACCACTCGGGCTCGTGTTCATCGGCATCATTCTGACCGCCAGCCAATGAGCGAAACCGTCCGACTAGTCGTTTTTCGCCTTGACGAACAGCGTTATGCCCTGCCGCTCGCTGCGGTGGAGCGCATCGTGCGCGCCGTGGAAGTGACTTTCTTGCCGAATGCGCCTTCCATCGTGCTCGGAGTGATCGATGTAGAGGGCCGGGTTCTCCCGGTGCTCAACGTCCGGCGGCGGTTCGGCTTGCCGGAGCGGGAGATTCGCCCCGACGACCACTTCGTGATCGCTCGGACAGTGTGGCGCGTGGTGGTGTTGATGGTGGACGAGGCCCTGGGGCTCGCTGAGACCTCAAAAACCGCCATCATCGGCGCGGACGAGATTGTGCCCGGCCTCGAGCAATTCCCGGGCGTGGTCAAGCTCGACGACGGCCTGGCGTTGATCCACGACCTGGAAAGGTTTCTCCACCTGGACGAGGCAAGCACCTTAGATGAAGCGATGGAGCGGGCCGAATGAGTCTGAGCGAGGTCCGGGAGTCGCAGTGGTCGCAGCTGACCGAGCTCATCGCCGAGAGGATGGGACTGCACTTCCCGCGCGAGCGCTGGGGCGATCTGCAGCGCGGCCTGGCCGGCGCGGCACAGGAGCTTGGCTTTGAGGATGCCGCGGCGTGCGTCACGTGCCTGTTGTCAGCACCGCCGACCAAAGCGCAGCTCCAGGTGCTCGCGAGCCATCTTACGATCGGCGAAAGCTATTTTTTTCGCGACAGGCAAACCCTGGAGGCGTTCGCCGACAACATCCTGCCCGAGCTGATCCGCGCCCGGCGTGGTCGCGATCAGCGGCTGCGCATCTGGAGCGCGGCGTGTTGCACCGGCGAAGAGCCGTACTCACTGGCAATCCTGCTGCACCAAAGGCTGCCCGATCTGCGGGAGTGGCACGTGACGATCACCGCGACCGATATTAACTCGCGCTTTCTTCACAAGGCCGCCGCGGGCACCTACGGAGAGTGGTCATTCCGCAATGCGCCAGCCGGGCTCAAGGAGCGCTATTTCAATCGCACCGCGGATGGCCGCTTCGCCATCGTCCCGGAGATTAAGAAGCTGGTGACGTTCGCGCACTTGAACCTGGTGGACGACTTCTATCCATCGTTGACGACCGACACCAATGCGATGGATGTGATCTTCTGTCGCAACGTACTGATGTACTTCGCGCCGTCCCAGATCAGCAAGGTGATCGGCGAGCTCCACCATGCGCTGGTCGAAGGGGGCTGGCTGGCGGTCGGCCCCAGCGAAGCGTCACACGCGTTGTTCCCTCAGTTCGTCACGGTGAATTTCCCCGGCGCGATCCTCTATCAAAAGAGCAATGGGCCGCCCCGGACGGAGCAACAATGGACGCCGGCGCCGCTCAGCGAAGCAGCCCAGTTTGTCGCGTCCGCGATCGAAACAAGTTCGCCGTGGACGCCGCCGGTAGCGGTCGCTCTGACGGAATCAGCGCCGGCTGCGCCGCCCGGAAAGCCCGCGCTTGTGGAAACACCGCTCACACCCAATGCCGTGGCGGAATTACTCTACCTACAGGGTCGCTATGCGGAAGCGGCGGACACTCTGGTGACCTCGTTTGCCCGGCAAGCGCCCGGCCCACGGGCGTTTTCTCTGTTGACGCGAGCGCTGGCCAACCAGGGCAACCTCGCCGACGCGCTGGCGTGGTGCGACCGTTGGATCGCCGCCGACAAACTGGACCCCGCCGGCCACTACCTGCGCGCGGTCGTCCTGCTGGAACGGGGCGACCCCGAGCAAACGCGCGTCTCCCTCCAGCGGGCGCTCTATCTTCATCCGGACTTCGTGCTGGCCCATTTCGCCCTGGGCAACCTCGCGCGCAGCCGCGGGAAGATCGGTGAGGCGGAGAAGCATTTCGCCAACGCGCTGCATTCGCTGCGCCGTTACCAGCCGGACGATCTTCTGCCGGAATCCGACGGCCTTACCGCCGGACGGCTCACCGAGACCCTTACTTCAATCACCGACTCGGGGAATGCGCCATGAAAAACGAGACACGTGCCTCTTCTACGCTCGACGCCGGAGGGATCCTTCGCGCGCGCGCGCGCGCGCTGGCGCGCCCACGGGAACGCACCCCGGTGGCGGAGGCGTCACTCGAACTGCTGGAGTTCCGGCTGGCCCAGGAATGCTACGCGCTGGAGACCCGTTATGTGCGCGAGGTGTATCCGCTGAAGGATCTGACGCCCCTGCCCTGTACCCCGCCGTTTGTGCTTGGAATTGTGAATGTGCGAGGCCGGATCACGCCGGTGATCGACATCAAGAAGTTCTTTGACCTCCCGGACAAGGGATTGACCGACCTGCACCGCGTCATCCTCGTCCGCGGCAACGGTCTCGAACTGGGCCTGCTGGCGGATGCCATCGCGGGCGTGCGGTCCATCCTCGTGGACAGCCTGCAGCCCTCCCTGCCAACCCTCACCGGCATCCGCGGCACCTACCTGAAGGGCGTGACGGCCGAACGCCTGGTCGTGCTTGATCTGGCCCGCATCCTCGCGGACCCAAAAATCATGGTGCACGAGGAAGTAGAGAACTGAACACGGGCAACCAACGGAGGCCTGCACCATGAAATGGAATGTCGGAATGAAGATCGGGACGGGGTTTGGACTTGCGCTGGCGATTCTGGTTGCCATCGGCGCTGCCTCCTACCAGAGCACAGCCAAACTTACGGATACGGCCGAGTGGGTGACCCACACCCACCAGGTGCTGGAAAAACTCGAAGCTGTACTTTCCGGAATGAAGGACGCCGAGACCGGGCAGCGGGGCTACATCCTCACCGGCGAAGAGAGGTATCTGGAACCGTTTCGCGCTGCACAGGAAACGATTAACCAAAAGCTCAAGGCGCTCAGGGAGCTGACCAAGGATAACGCCAACCAACAGCGTAGGCTCGATATTCTTGAACCTCTAATCAACGGTAAAGAGGGCAAATTCGCCGAGCTTCTGGAGACCATCGACCTGCGCAAAGATAAGGCCAACGGATTTGACGCCGCCCTGAAGATCGTGCGGACGGACAAGGGCAAGAAGGTCATGGATGAAATCCGCAAGACAATCGATGAGATGACGAGCGAAGAAAACACGCTGCTGACAAAGCGCTCGGACGAGGCGCAAGCCGGTGCCCGAAACGCAACGCTCACCATCGTTTTCGGCACCCTCGCCGCTTTCATAGTCCTGGCCCTGGCCGGCTTCGTAATCACTCGCAACATTGCCAATCCGCTCAAGGAAATCTCCGCGACGGCAGAACGGATCGCCGTCGGCGACCTGGGCGTCACTATTTCCATGAAGAACGGCCGTGAGGACGAAGTTGGCCTTCTGACCCAGGCTTTTGCCCGAATGACGGACTCTCTGAATGGCATGGCCGGAGTCGCCGGCAAGATTGCCGCGGGCGACCTGCGGGTGAAAGTCCAACCGCAATCGGACAAAGATGTCTTGGGAAACGCCTTTTCATCCATGGTAGAGAATTTGCGACGGCTGACAGCCGACATCACCGAGGGCGTCAATGTTTTGGGTTCATCGGCCAACGAAATCGTCACCGCCACCACCCAGCTTGCCGCCAGCGCCAGCGAGTCCGCCGCGGCCGTGTCCGAGACGACCACCACGGTCGAAGAAGTCCGGCAAACGGCGCAGGTCGCAAGCCAGAAGGCCAAGAACGTCTCCGACAGCGCGCAGAAGGCGGCGCAGAGTTCTCAGAGCGGGCGCAAGTCCACCGAGGACGTTGGCGCGGGCATGAACCGCATTCGCCAGCAAATGGAATCGATTGCCGCCAGCATGGTACGGCTCTCCGAGCAGAGCCAGGCCATCGGCCAGATCATGGCTTCCGTGGAGGACCTGGCTGCGCAGTCGAACCTGCTGGCGGTCAACGCCGCCATCGAGGCGGCCAAAGCGGGCGAGCACGGCAAGGGCTTTGGCGTGGTGGCGCAGGAAGTCAAGAGCCTGGCCGAGCAATCGCGGCAGGCGACCAACCAGGTGCGCACGATCCTGGGCGACATTCAGAAGGCGACGACGACGGCGGTAATGGCGACCGAGCAGGGCGGCAAGGCGGTGGAGGCGGGAACCCGTCAAACCGAAGTGGCGGGCGAGGCGATCCAGGCGCTCGCCGGCAGTGTGACCGAGGCGGCGCAGGCGGCAACACAGATTGCAGCGTCGAGTCAGCAGCAATTGGTGGGGGTAGACCAGGTGGCGGGGGCGATGGAAAGCATCAAGCAGGCGAGCGCCCAGAACGTGGCGGGCGCGAAACAGTTGGAGACTGCGGCGCGCAACTTGAACGAACTCGGCCAGCGGCTCAAACAGATGGTCGAGCGCTACAAAGTGTAGAAGGCGAATTCGCGATGAGCACCAAGAAAGACGATTTCCTCAAAAAACTCCAGGCGACCTTCAAGGTCGAGGCCACTGAGCATTTGCAGGCGATCGGGGCGTGTTTGCTGGAATTGGAGCAAACGCCGGCGCCCGGAGCACAAAGCAAGATCGTGGAGGCGGTGTTCCGCGCTGCGCACAGTTTGAAGGGCGCCGCACGCGCGGTGGATTTCGCCGAGATCGAGTCGCTGTGCCAGTCTCTGGAAGACGTGTTCGCCGCCTGGAAGCGGCAGGAAAGCACCCCATCGCCCACTGCGCTCGACGCGCTCCATCGCACGCTCGATGCCATTACAGCCGCCCTGTCCGCATCGGAGGCTGCACTCGGTGCGCGCGCATCCGCGGCTCGGCCATCGTTCGATCAGCCCATCCGGCGCCCGCAAGTCCCCGCGTCAGCGGAAATGGTCCCACCGGCGCAGGTCGCGGAGCAAAAAACTTTCCCCTCGGAAGAGACTGTGCGTATCAGCGTCGCCAGACTGGACGCGCGGTTGTTGGAAGCGGAGGAGATGCTGACAGCGAAACTGACCACTGGCCAGCGCGTGGAAGACTTGCGTGAGCTGGCGCATCGCTTGGAGGCGTGGAGAAACGACTGCGCCGCGGTCGAAGCGGAGGCGCGCGCGTTCCGCCAAGTGATTGATCGGCCGGCGCCCGGCCGCGCCGATCAACCGCTCAGCCCGGGCCTGGCGCGCTTGCTGGAGTTTCTCGATCGGAACCTCGACCACCTCAAATCACTTGAAAGCAAAGTGGCAGCGCTCACCCGGACGGCGGAGCAGGACCGCCACGTCATCGGCAAGCTGGTGGATGACCTGCTGGAGGATTCCAAGAAGCTGCTCTTGCTGCCGTTTGACACGATTTCGGCATCGTTTCCGAAACTGGTGCGCGATCTCTGCCGCGACCAGGGTAAGGACGCGAGCCTGGTGATCCGCGGCGAGGAGGTCGAGATCGACAAACGCATCCTGGAGGAGATGAAGGACCCGCTCATTCACCTGCTGCGCAACTGCGTCGATCACGGCATCGAACCCCCTGACGAGCGCACCCGGCGGGACAAGCCGTCCCGGGGCACGATCACGCTCGCCGTGACGCAGGTCAACGGCAACAAGGTGCAACTGCTTGTCTCCGACGACGGCGCAGGGGTCGACACCGGCAAGGTGAAAGAGTCGGCGGTCAGGCACGGCCTGATTTCGGCAGGGGAGGCGGCCCGCCTCGACGAGCCCGAGGCGCAGGCGCTGATTTTCCAGTCCGAAGTGTCTGCCAGCCCGATCATCACGCAACTGTCCGGCCGCGGGCTGGGCCTGGCGATCGTGCGGGAGAAAGCCGAAAAGCTGGGTGGGGAAGTCTCGGTCGACAGCCGCCCGGGCCTGGGAACCGCTTTCCGCATCGTCGTGCCCGCGACGCGGGCGACGTTTCGCGGCATCCTGGTCGAGGCGACCGGGCGGCTGCTGGTGGTGCCCACCGCCCAGGTCGAGCGTGCGGCGCGCGCCAGGCCCGAGGACGTTCAAACCGTCGAGGGTCGGGAGACCATCTCGTTTGACGGGCGTGCGGTGGCCCTGGTGCAACTGGCCGACGCACTGGAGTTGCCACCTGTGGAGCGAAAAAACACGCCCGGCGCCGGCGCGCCGGTCATTGTTCTCGGCAGCGGCGATCAGCGCATTGCGTTCGCCGTCGACGCCGTTCTGGACGAACAAGAGGTTCTGGTCAAACCGCTGGTGAAACCCCTGTCACGAGTGCGCAACGTTGCCGGCGCCACCGTGCTCGGCTCGGGCCACGTCGCGCCGATTCTCAACGTGGCCGACCTGCTCAAATCCGCCCGCAAGCTTGGCGCACGGGCGCGGTCGGCCGCCGGGACAGCGCCGATGCAAGCCGAAACCAGGACAATTCTCGTCGTCGAGGATTCGATTACGTCGCGGCTGCTGCTGAAAGGCATCCTGGAGTCGGCAGGCTACAACGTGAAAATCGCTGTGGACGGGATGGAGGCATTCACCCTGCTCCGCGCCGAAAGCTTCGATCTGGTTGTTTCCGACGTGGAAATGCCGCGCTTGAACGGGTTCGACCTGACGGCGCGGATCCGTGCCGACAAGAAACTCGCGGAACTTCCGGTGGTGCTGGTGACGGCGCTGGAAACGCCGCAGGACCGCGAGCGCGGCATCGACGCCGGCGCCAACGCCTACCTCGTCAAGAGCAGCTTCGATCAGAGCAACCTGCTCCAGGCCGTACGGCGGCTGATTTAAAAGCGAGTGAACCTTTCATGACCGACCGCAAGATCAACGTACTGGTGGCGGAGGACTCGCCGGCGACATGCATGTTCCTCGTTCACCTGCTCGAATCGGATCCGCAGATCCGCGTCATCGGCGTCGTCAACGACGGCCAGGCCGCGCTGGATCATGTCAAGGAGAACAAGCCCGACGTGGTGCTGATGGATATCCATATGCCGCGCCTGAATGGCTTCGAGGCGACGCGCCGGATCATGGAGACCCAGCCGGTGCCGATCGTTATCTGCAGCGCCACCGCCACAGGCAAGGACATCGTAACCACCTTCCAGGCGATGGAGGCGGGAGCCATCGCCTGCGTCCAGAAACCTCCGGGCCGCGAACACGGCGATTTCGAGGCTATGGCCGCCCAGCTTCTGGAAACGGTCAAACTGATGTCCGAGGTCAAGGTCGTGCGCCGCACGGCCCGCTCGCGGCGGGTGCCTTTGCCTGCGGCGCGCCCCGCGGAATGGCAGCGCGCTTCGGCAAAGATCAAGCTGATCGGCATCGGCGCGTCCACAGGCGGACCGCCGGTGCTGCAAACCATCCTCGCAGGGCTGCCAAAGGACTTTCCCGCACCGGTGCTCGTCGTGCAGCACATCGCACACGGATTCCTCGCCGGTATGGCCGAGTGGCTGAACCAGACCACCGGCTTGCAAGTTCACATCGCTTCCTACGGGACGACCCCGCTGCCCGGCCACGTGTACTTGGCGCCCGACGACTTCCACATGGGCATCGGCGCCAGCGGCGCGATCGTCCTGACCCGGGAGGAACCGGAGAATCACCTGCGTCCGGCGGTGTCGTTTTTGTTCCGCTCGCTGGCCGCAGAATACGGCCCGAATGCGCTCGGGGTGTTGCTCACCGGGATGGGCAGGGACGGCGCCGAGGAATTGAAAGCGATGAAAGACAAGGGAGCAATCACCATCGCACAGGACCAGGAAAGCTCCGTGGTCCACGGTATGCCGGGGGTAGCCATCGCCTTGGGCGCCGCCACGCATGTGCTGCCGGCCGACAAGATCGCCGATGCGCTGGTCGCGCTGGTCGACCCAAGCAATGGCGTATCGAGGAGCTGAGATCATGACTGCAAGTACGCAATCTTCCGCTTCACCCGTGGAAATCCTGATCGCGGAAGACAGCCCCACGCAGGCCCAGCGCCTCCAACACATTCTCGAAGAGCAGGGCTATCACGTCACCGTGACCACCAACGGTCACCAGGCGCTCGAAGCCGCCCGCCAGTGCAAGCCGGCCCTCGTCATCAGTGACGTGATCATGCCGGAAATGGACGGCTACGAACTTTCGCGCCGGGTCAAGGAGGATCCTGAGCTCGGCAACATTCCGGTGATTCTCGTCACCACGCTGTCCGATCCCCTGGACGTAGTGCGAGGCTTGAAGTGTCACGCCGACAATTTCATTCTGAAGCCGTACGACGAGCGCTCCTTGTTGAATCGCGTGCGGTTCGTGCTCGCCAATAGCGAGATGCGTCCGAGCGAGCGCACGGGCATGGGCGTAGAGATCACTATCGATGGACAGAAGCACCTCATCATGGCCGAGCGGGTGCAGATCCTCACCCTACTACTCTCAACCTATGAGGCAGCCATCCAGCGCAACAGGGAACTTGAACACGGCCGGGAAGAGCTCCGATCGCTTAACGCGCAGCTCCAGCGCGCGAACTCGATGAAATCGGACTTCCTCGCCAACATGTCGCACGAGCTGCGCACGCCCTTGAACGCGATCATCGGCTTCTCCGAGATCTTGAAGGACGGACTGCTCGGCAAGCTGGATCCCAAGCAGCGCGATTTCATCGCCCACATCTTCGACGCCGGCACGCACCTGCTGTCGCTGATCAACGATATCCTCGACCTCTCGAAGGTCGAGGCAGGCATGCTGCAGCTCGATCCGGGCGCGGTGGACGTTGCGGCGCTGCTCACGGCAAGCATGCTGGTGGTGCGGGGAAAAGCGTTCGCACATCGCATCCGGCTCGACACCCAGTTCGGTCCGGCGCTCGGCACCATGCTGGCCGACGAGCGCAAGCTGAAGCAGATCGTCTACAACCTGCTCTCAAACGCGGTCAAGTTCACGCCCGACGGTGGCGCGGTGACCCTGCGCGCTAGCCGCTGCGGACGTGCCGACGTGGCCCTCGACGAGGCGCCGGCAGGGCGGCTCGTCGCGTTACCGCCGGGCGAGGACCGCGAGTTCCTCGCGATCACGGTCGAGGACACCGGCGTGGGCATTGCCGAGGAGCACCTGCCGAAGCTGTTCGAGGCGTTCGTGCAGGTGGACAGCTCCCTCGCCCGGGGCGAGGCTGGCACCGGGCTGGGACTTGCGCTGGTGCGGCGCCTGGCCGAGCTGCACGGCGGCACTGTGGGGGTGGCGAGCCGGCCGGGGGCCGGTAGCCGCTTCAGCGTGTGGCTGCCCTACCGCGAAGCTGCGCCGGCTGTGCCGAGTAGCGGGCCGGCGCCCGCGAGCGCGCCCCTATCCGCGCCCGCGGTGCCGCTTGCGCTGGTGATCGAGGATGACGACCGGATAGCCGAGCTGATCACGGCGCAGTTGCGCGCCGAGGGGTTCGAGGTGATGCGCGCAGCCACTGCCGAGGAAGGGCTGGTGCGCGCCGCCAAGCGCAAACCGCAGCTCATAACGCTCGATGTCTTCCTGCCTGCGATGGATGGCTGGGAGTTCATGCGCCGTCTGAAGGCCGATCCGATGCTTGCCGATACGCCAGTGGTGATCATCACCGCATCGAACGAGCTGGACCACGGCGTCGCACTCGGCGCTCGGCGTGTGCTGCAGAAGCCCTTCGCACGCGAGGATCTTATGGCGGCGCTCGCCGGACTGGTTGACTCGCGGCCCGAGGGCGCGGCGCGCGTGCTGGTGGTCGACGACAACGTGCAAGCGGTGGAGTTGCTGGCGACGGCACTCGAGGCCGAGGGCTACCGTGTGATGCGCGCCTATGGCGGTGCCGAGGCGATCGAGATGGCGCGCCGCGCGCCGCCAAACCTCGTGATCCTCGACCTGATGATGCCGCAGGTGGGCGGCTTCGAGGTCGCGCGCGCGCTGCGCGAATCGGAGCACACGGCGCGCATCCCGATCCTGGTGCTAACCGCGAAGGACGTGACCGCCGAGGAGCGCGCGCGCCTCAACAGCGACGTGAGCGCGATCCTGACGAAGACGGACTTCAGTGCCACCGCGCTGCTCGCCGAGCTGCGCCGCGCGATCGCCGGCCGGCCAGCGGGCTGAGAGGACGACCAATGGCGCTAATCCTGGTGGTGGACGACGACGCGAGGAACCTCAGCCTCGCTGCCGCCGTGCTCGAACACGCTGGCCACGAGGTGCTGAGCGCCGAGGGCGCCGCCGAGGGCGTCGAGGCGGCACTCGCGCATGCGCCCGATCTCATCCTCATGGACGTGCAGATGCCCAGCTTGGACGGCGTCTCGGCGCTCAGGCGCCTGCGCGCCGAGGCGCGTACCGCAGCGCTCAAGGTTGTTGCGCTCACCGCGCTCGCGATGAAGGGCGATCGCGAGCGGCTGCTCGCCGAGGGCTTCGACGGCTATCTCGAAAAGCCGATCCGTTACAAGGAGTTCCTCCGCGAAGTGGAGCGGTTGATCGGCGCAGACGCGCCCGGTGGCTGACGGCGAGCCGCGGCTCGCCGAATGCCTGCGGCAGCGCACTGGGATTCTAGTCGCGTTGGGTCTCGTAAATTTCTTCGAACTTGGCGGCGACGCGAGAGAACGCTTCAAGTATTCGCGGATCAAAGTGTTCCGGCCTGGTTCGACCGTCCCCACGCACAATTACGCCACAGGTCGCCGTGTGGTCCATCGGCTCCTTGTAGGGGCGCTTGCTGCGCAATGCGTCGTACTGATCAGAAAGGTTCATGATGCGCGCAGGTAGCGGGATCTGCTCGCCCTTCCAACCGTTGGGATAGCCGCTCCCGTCCCAATGTTCGTGGTGCGCCAACGCAATCTCAGCGCCGAGTTGCATCAACGGCGTGGTCCCGTGGCGCAGGATCTCCCAGCCGACAGTTGTATGCGACTTCATTACGCCCCATTCCAGTGTTGTTAAGCCGCCCGGTTTCAAGAGCACGTGATCCGGTATGCCAATCTTGCCAATGTCGTGCATCGGACTCGCATGGAACATCATTTCGGCGAATGCCGCCTCGCTTCCGAGCGCAATAGCGAGCTCCTTCGTGTAGTAGCTAATTCGTTTGATATGGCCCCGGGTCTCCTCATCCTTGTACTCGGCCGCTAAGCTGAGGGTAACGATTGTTTCAATGTGACTAGCGCGCAATTGCTCGGTTCGCTCCTGCACGCGACTTTCCAACAACCGGTTTTGATCGGCGAGCAGATCAGCGTATTCCTTTAGCCGCAGCAGGTTGCGCACGCGGGCCGCGAGTTCCATGCGATCGACCGGCTTCGTCAGAAAGTCTTCGGCCCCAGCCTCAAGCGCGCGCAGTCGGGCCTGACGGTCATCCCGCGCGGATACAATAATGACCGGGATCTTGCTGGTCCTTTCCACGGCCTTCAGGCGCTTGACAACCTCAAAGCCATCAAGGCGCGGCATCTGGATGTCAAGCAACACGAGATCCGGTGCTTTGCGTACGACCTCCAGGAGCGCTTCAGCACCGTCCCTGGCCTCCGCCGTTGCCCAACCTTCGGCCTGCACCAATGTGGTCAGCAGCGTCCGACTGCGGCCATCGTCGTCGACTACGAGCACGGTCGGCGGCTCTCTGGTCGGCGCAGCCGTGGCGGGCTCGGGCGCGGTTGCGGCGACCGGGCCCTGCGGATTAGGTACTGCAGAGTCGAGCGATTCAGCTTCGGACACTGCGGGTCGCGCTACGGTGGCGGCCTCTGTTCGGTTCTCGCGCATGCGACGTGGCGGTAATCGTACACCCGAACAGCCGGCCCACATCTCGGGGTTCGAAACCCACCCCCGAATCTTGCACGGTCAGGCGCACACGATCTCCCCTGCGCGCACGTTCCCGGCATCATCGCGCCCTAATCGCGAGCTTGCGACTGAACGCAAATCAGCAGGTCGGAATATGTGAAAGAAGCCCCGCGATGCGGTTCAACGGACCAAATCACTGAGAGGCGCGCGCTTCGACGACCACGCCCCTCACACGATCACGACTACAGCGCTCAGTCGCCGCCGGTCGCATCGTCCTCCTGTCCATGGCGCGTGCATGCAAAGTTCGCGGCATCATTGGTGTCGCCTTCACCCTCGTAGGTTGCCTGCTGCGGGTAGGGGCAGAGCGGGCGCGTCATTGTCGTCACCCCGTTTTCGACGTGCGACGCGATGATGCGGCCGGGCGCGACTCCTACCTCGACCCACTGTTCGAGCGCGGTCAGCGCGTCGAAACGGTCGGTCCCGGGGCCACCAGAACAGTGCTGCATTCCGGGCACCATGAACAGGCGGTAGAACTCTTGCGTCTGGCGAAGGCCGTGGCGCCCCTTGCCCATGACCTTCGTCACGCTCTCGTAGTAGTTGATGCTGTTGATCGGCGTGATGTCAGGGTCGCTGAAGCCGTGGTAGTGGATGAGCTTGCCGCCGTTAGCCCGAAACGGATGCAGATCGGGATCGACGGCGTTGATCACGCTCGCCATCGGTACGCCGTTGACGAGCTTGTTGTCGGTGAACCTTACGTCCGTGGTGAAGTTCAGCGTGTGGAAGTCCCAGTTCGGGTTGTCGAAGACGAAATACTTAAAGAACGGGATCCCCAGACCGAGGTGACCGCCCGGATGAGCTGCGTCCGCCCCTGTTAGCCACGCCTGCCAGCCGCCAGGCCCCGTTTCGGCGCCTGGCAGGAGGCCAGGATAGATGTTCGCGCCAGCGCCCGCGTAGATCGCTTTCAGAGCCTCGATCTGCGGTGCCGTCAAGCAGCTCGCGGTCTCGGCTCCTTGGCAGAGCAGCACGTTCGGGTCGAAATTACAGCTGCGTGGATCTGTCAGGATGCCGTCGACGACGCCGTCGAGCGCGTCGCACTGGTTGCTCACAGCGGCCTGGATCGCAGGGAGCTTGGCGGGCCCGATGTAATGCGCCAGCGTCGTATCTCTCAATATCGCCAGTGCCGGCCAAAGGTGGCCGCCCAAATAGTGATGGGTCCAGAAGTTGGCGGGGTCACCTGCGACGATGCCCTGATAGTCATCGGGAAAGCGCTGCGCCTCCATCAGCGCCTGCTGCCCGCCCTTCGAGCAACCGACGAAATACGATCGGTTCGGACCACTGCCGTAGAAAGCAGCGGTGATCGCCTTGCCTTTGACCGTCATCTCATGCGTTGCCCGATAGGCGAAATCGACAATGAGCTCGGGGTGGCCAAGCGCCCATAGCCCGTCCGGGTTCGTGACCTGGTGGCCGGTATCGGTGCTCGCCGTCGCGTAATTGCGCTTAAGCGCGGCGCCCATCGCGCCGTAGCTAATCGTGCCCGCCAGGCCGCCGTTGCCGACGCCTTGGAACTTGCCGTTCCAGGCCGACGCACTCGGCAGCCAGACCTCGAAGCGAACCGCAGGCGTCACGACGCCGGCCACGCGGCAGAACGCCGGAAGCTGCTGCGGTGTTGAGGACCCGGGTGGCGTGAACGGCCCGGCGGAATGGGACTCGGCTAGCATGATGGTGGTGTCCGGCAGCGTCAGGTTCACGAGACTCTCGCAAGTCGCGGGCGTCGCCGAGCGAGCACTGAGTGCGATGACCGCGAATGCCGTCATCAACAAAGCAGAATAGAACACAGGGACGCGGCGAGGATCCATGGCATTCCTCCTCAAAGGGACTATTAGCATCTACGTCGGATAGATGCAGGATTTTGGGACCGTTTCTGAACCTCGTCACCTACCCAAAGGGTGGTGACAGCGCACTTTGCCGCGGCGAACCGCGCGATCGACCCGCACTCCAACCAATTAGACTCTCAATACATCGCGGTCGCAATTTTCCGTCTCAATACAGACGACTATCCCATGGACTTTCGAGCGCGGAGTGCATGCACTTAGCGTTGTAGACCGGTCTTACAGAAGCCGTGATCAAGCCGCGCATCGCACTCGACTTTCGTCTAATTGACTTGTCCTTGATATAGGTGCTTTATCAATGAGGGTGCCAAAAACTCAGAAAAACGAAACTGTCGGGATCGGTTGCTCCGGGTCCCCCTAATGCGGCGCAACGTGGGTGAGCCGTGAGCGGCTGCTGTAAGACTTTTTCAACAGGAGGATGAAGTGCGCATCGCTTACAGAAAGGGGCAGTGCCAGTCCTAAGCCCGGCCATCGCGGTGGTAACCACGCTGATTGAACGACCTTGACGCTCGCAAGGCAACCACCCTTGCCTGAAGGAAAAAACATGATTGCTGACCGCTCTAGATATGCTGGCGCGCGACGATTCCTGTTCGTTGCTACCGCGCTCGCCGCGCTGTGCTCGCTGGGCGCCGCGCAGGCAGACTCGGGAAATGAGTTTGCCACCTGGGAGAACGCGCTAGAAGGTCTCCATGACATCTCCGGCGATTTCACCGTCCGCAACATCGGGCGCTCCTCGATCGCCGGCGACGACGTCCGCGTGCGGTTGAGCAACCTCTACGGCACGCAGAGCATCACCATTGTCAAGGCCACGATTGGGCTGCAGGTAAATCAGGCCCAGCCCGCCTTGTTCCACGACTCGCTGCGCAAGCTCACGTTCAACGGGGGGAAGGAGTCGGTGACAATCGGGGCCGGCGAGTCCGTCTTCAGTGACCCCGTGCATCTGCGCGTCGCGGCGCGGCAGAACGTCGCGGTCAGCATCTATGCGCCCGGCGCGCAGATAAACGACCATACGTTCCCGGCGCCGGAGCTGAACCCGCCCGGCTCGTTCATCTCCGGCGCGGGCGACCACACCTCGGACGTGGAAGGCGATTCGTTCCCGTCTACTTTGGTCTTCGACAATACGCGCGTACCGGGATGGCATCCGGGCGAACTGTTCTGGGTCGATCTGATCGACGTGCAAGCTGAAGCGCGCGGCACCATCGTCGCGCTCGGTGACTCGATCACCGACGGATACCAGGTCAACCTCGGCGGCAATCGCTGGACGGATCTGCTCTCCGATCGAATTGCGGCGCTCGAACCCGAGCAACAGAAGGCCATCGTCAACGCAGGTATCTCCGGCAATACGGTTAGCCGGCAACCCAACCCTTACGACCCGACCAATCAGTGCTGCGGCGCGCCGGCGCCCGTGCGCCTCGAACACGATGTGCTGAGCGTTCCCGGAGTCACCGACGTATTGCTACTCGAGGGTACGAACGACCTGGGCGGCGATGGCGCTTACCCTCCTTCGCCCGCAAGCCAGGTCATCGGCGGAATGAAGGAGATCGTTCAGCGTGTTCACGCCCGCGGACTGCGCATCGTCGGCGCTACGGTACTGCCGATGTGTAATGCGGCAGGCAGCGCCAAGGAGCAGAACCGGCTCACCGTGAACGCATTCATTCGCTCGAGTGGAATCTTCGACGGCGTCATTGACTGGGACGCGGTGATGAAGGATCCAGCCGATCCGACGGTGATTCGCGCGGAATGGCGCCACGACTGTTACCACCCGAACGCTATCGGTGATCGCAAGATGGCGGACGCGGTAGACCTGCGGCTTTTCGGGATCCAAGAGCAAGGGTCGGATCACTGACGAAGGGCGAGTTCGTACAATCGCATACGACCTGGCATCAAGTCGTAGTCTCCCGATGGAGGCCAATTTACGGAAAAAGGGCCTTTGGTTTCCTCACGCGTCGCGATACGCGCAAGCCGGCGAGAATACTTCTGATGCGGGGAGGCGCCGCGACTGAAGCGCGACGCCTCCTCGATTGCTTCAGAGAAACGGGCGCGTCGCGTCAGCGCCCGGGCGGCCGATAGTTCACGTTCTTCTTGCTCGCCTTATCCATGTCCTCCGGCGAGATCAGCGCTACCGTTTTCAAGGTTGCGCCGCCCCCTTGGTTGACGGCGAGAGCGATGGCTGCGGCGGTTACGCTGTCGGGAAGATCGACAATGGCGTATACGTCAACATCGCCGAATGCGTAGTAGAACGTCTCCAGCTTGCCACCCAGTCCTTCTGTCATCTTCGCGATGGCAGTACGACGTTCCGAGCCGCCTTCGCGGGCCAGGCCCTTGGCACCTTCGGCGGTGTAACGCGATTCGAACAGATACTTGGACATGTTATTTCCCTTATAAGCGCATCTCGCAAGGTCGGCTCAAACAGCATCACCCGGCCTCGAACACGCATAAACATCATGCGCCCTTTCTGGCAAGTCGTATCCCGGATTGATGGCGGCGGCACCCGCAAGAAGCACGCAAACCCGCCTGTTACAAGGGGACGGAGTCGGCAAGCGGTAGCACTCAAATCGCATCAGGGGGCGCCGTCAATTGTCGCTTGGGAACACGGAGCCAGACGATAAATCAAGAAATCACCTCCAGATCACCGCTATGACCCTAGTCAACCATTCCCAGCTGTTGACGTACCAGTCCTCCAGGCCACTGGCCAAGCCACTTGGCGGCGTCGAATGCTTTCGCTTCGGCTGCCGTACTGTTATTGACCGAGCGAGCCGTTTCAGCGCGTGCTCACGGATTAGGGCGTCGGTATGCATTCTCGTCGGACGTGTCCTCGTTCAGCGGCACGCACCTTCGGCAGCCGCATTCAGCAGAAATGGCGCGCGAAGCAGACCCTCTGCCACAAACGGTCCGTGACGCGCGGCGTCAGGGTCGAGGCAGTTCGGAACTGCGGCATCCGCCACGCTTAGGCGAAAATCAACCCACGGCTCCGAACGAGCAGAGTTCGCGCGCACGAACACCGAGGTGCCTGGCTTGTCGAGCGCCGCCGGTGACGCGCTATCCGCTGGCGAATTTCGGGTTGCATGTTCGTCGACTGACGCCACGTCGTCCGGTGGTTTCGGCGCGCGAGCGTGGGCGCACGCGACGAGCGTTGCCACCAGCACCACCGCAACGACGAATCCGCTGGATGAACGCAGGCCGCTTTCAGTTCTCGATCGGATCGGCATGTCCGCCATCCTTCGGTCAGGGGGAAGGAACACGGGTGGAATGCCGTCACCCGCATCCCACCCGTCCGCCTCGCCTTCAGGCCTTCAGCGCGATGTTGACGCCACCGGCCGCAAGGTTGAACCGTAGACCGATCGCGGTGGTCGACAGCTTGATCACGACGCCATGCTGGTTTTCCAAATAGATGGCGTCTGCGCCTCCAGCAACCGCCGCGCCGGCAGACAGAGCCACGTAGTTGCCGTCGAAATCGGACAGATTCTTCAGATGGTAGATCTCGCCGGTAGCGGAGATGCGGGTCGCTCCGACATCGACGATCGTCACGCCACTCATCGTGAACTGATGTTGCTGGCCTGCAAAGGTGAAGCTGCCGTCGCCCCACACATAACCGATGCCGGCGGCGACGGCGCCGCCGCTCAGTTCCAGCGAGGCGTCGGCAACGCTCGAGTCCGCTGCCGGCGCCGTTGAGTCATCCCCGGCGAAAGCCGGCGCCAAAAGCGCGGTCCACGTGGCCATTGCAACGCCCGCAATCCATTTACGCATAGTTATGTCCCTTCAGAAGAATGGGCGACCCGCTGCCCATATCCGTCCGGGAGCAAGGGCCGTTCCAGCGAAGCAGATCCTGTTGAGTGCGCCTCGCGAGCGCTGCAACAACAAGCACTTGCGGGTCAGTGTCGGTCGAGAAACTCGGAGGAGAAGTTCAAGTGCCAGCGCCCTGGGGCCAACGGGCGGGCACGGGCGCCAACAGGCGGGCGTCGCTGCTCGTATCATGTTGGCTGAGCTCGGTCGCCGGCAAGCAGGGATTCGACAACAGGGTGTGATCCAGCATGGCTTCTGCCGTAAGGTCCCCGCAACAAGAAGCCGCGGTGCTGTCGGCCGATCGGCAGTACCGGGCCCTGCTGGCGGTTTCGGAAGCGATCGTCTCGCACCGCGATCTGTCGGCGCTGTTCCACGAGCTGGCGGAGCGGCTCCACCAAGTCGTCCGCTTCGATTACCTGGCCGTGCTCGTGCATGAGGCGGCGACCAACACGATGCGCCTGCACGTTCTGGAGGCCCTCGAACCCATACCCCCGCCCCCTTCTGCTATTCCGATCGAGGACCTCCCATCGGGCTGGGTCTGGCAGACGCAGCGCCCGCTGATCATCTCGAACGTGAGTCGGGAGACGCGTTGGCCGGGTCTCGCGGAACGACTGACCCCGTATGGAGTGCAGAGCTGCTGCTATCTTCCGCTGACCACCGCTCGGTGCCGGATCGGCGCGCTCGCCTTCGCGTGCAAGCAACCGGATGCCTACGAGGAAACCGAGTTGGAGTTCCTGCACCTCGTTGCCAATCAGGTCGCGGTCGCCGTCGCGAACGCCCTGGCCTTCCAGGAAATCGAGGCACTCAGGGACAAGCTGCACAAGGAAAAGGCGTACCTCGAGGAGGAGGTCCGCACCGAGCACAACTTCGGCCAGATCGTCGGGGAAAGCGCACCGCTGCGTCAGGTTCTGAAGCTGGCCGAGACGGTCGCCCCCACCGGCTCCACCGTGCTGATTCGTGGCGAGACCGGCACCGGCAAGGAGCTCGTCGCCCGCGCCATTCACGACTTAAGCCCGCGCAAAGATCGCACCTTCGTCAAGCTCAACTGCGCGGCCATCCCCACCGGGCTGCTCGAGAGCGAGCTGTTCGGTCACGAGAGGGGCGCCTTCACCGGCGCTATCGCCCAGAAGGTGGGGCGCTTCGAGCTGGCGCACCAGGGGACGCTGTTCCTGGACGAGGTCGGCGACATCCCGTTGGAGCTGCAACCCAAGCTGCTGCGCGTGCTGCAGGAGCAGGAGTTCGAGCGCCTGGGCGGCACACGGACAATCCGAGTGGACGTGCGCCTGGTGGCGGCCACCAACCGCGACCTGGCTCAGATGGTGGCCGAGGGCCGCTACCGCAGCGACCTGTACTACCGGCTGAACGTGTTCCCGCTGTTGCTGCCGCCGCTGCGCGAGCGCCCGGACGACATACCGCGCCTGGTGCGACACTTCACACAGCGCTTCGCCCGGCGCATGGGGCGGCGGATCGAGACGATCCCGTCCGAGGTGATGGACGCATTGGTCCACTATCCCTGGCAGGGCAACATCCGCGAGCTGCAGAACATCGTCGAACGTGCGGTGATCCTGTCGCCGGGCCCGTCGCTGCAGGTTCCGCTGGGCGAGTTGCAGCCTGCGGCCGCTCAGGCCAACGAGCCAACGGCCGCGGCGACCACGCTGGCCGACGCGGAGAAGGAACACATTCTCGGCGTGCTGCGCGATACGGGCTGGGTGGTGGGCGGTCCGGAGGGTGCAGCGTCCCGACTGGGCCTGAGGCGCTCGACCTTGCAGTGGAAGATGAAGAAGCTCGGCGTCTTGCGGCCCAATTGATGCCACCAGGCAACGAGGTCATCCGCGATGCTGCGAATCACCGTTCACGACTTCCCCGGAGCTGTCACGCTGCGACTCGAAGGGCGCATGGCAGCCCCGTGGCTGCATGCGCTGGAGGAATGCTGGCGGGACATCGCCCGTCGGCGCGAATCAGTCCTTAGCGTCGATCTGACGGGCGTGACGTCGATCGATGCGGCAGGCAAGGCGCTGCTCGCAACCATGGCCGACCAGGGAGCGAGTTTTCTCGCTGCCGACTGCCTCACCAGAAGCATCGTCGATGAGATTACGCGGGCTCCCCTCCCCGACCACTCGAATCCAAGGAGCCGTCGATGAAGCCAGTAGCAATGCACTTTGCCGCAATGGCGGCGAGCGCCTTGCTGGCGCTGTCCGGAGCCGCGGGCGCGGCCGAGGTAACGACCTCGCCCGGCGCGGCGAATCGCAACGAGCTGGCGCCCTCCGCCCCCGGCGCCACACCGACCCCAGGTCAAAGCGCGCTCGAATCACTGGTCGCTGCTGCCGCGGCAGGCAGTGCCGACGCGATGAACGATCTCGGGGTTCTCTATTCCATCGGAGGGGCAGTTCCGCGCGACTATTCGAAGGCGCTCTATTGGTACCAGAAGGCCATCGACGGCGGATCGCCCGACGCGATGAACAACCTCGGGACGATGTATCTGTACGGCGTCGGCCTGCCGCGCGACTATGCCAACGCCTTTCGGTGGTTCGAGCGCTCCGCCGCACACGGCAACCCGCACGCGATGTACAGCGTTGCTGTGATGGCCGAACTCGGGTTGGGCACTGCGCGCGATCCGGCGCTCGCGCGGGCAATGTATCGCAAAGCAGCGGAGTCCGGCTTCACGCCTGCGATGGTAAGGTTGAGCGACGACCTCGCGCGCCGATCCGGCGTCAGCCGCGACCTTGTCGAGGCGTACGCATGGCTCCAGGTCGCGTTGCAAGCCGGCCTTCCCGAAGAGTTTCAGATAACGGTGCTGTCCAAGATCGACGCGCTCGGAGCACGCCTGAGGCCGGGCCGGCGTGACGAGGCCCGCATTCGCGCCTCGCAGCTTGCCGCGCCGACCCGCACCCATGGCCTCTCCGCCCAGCGCGAAGCTCCAAAGCCCGTGGTCAGCAGTCATTCGAATTTGATGTAGCGCGGCGCGTCAATGCGGCAATGCCCGCCCGTTGGCGGCTGCGCCAGTCGATCGGCACTTGGGCACTGGCATCTACCCATCGTCCTCCATAGCGCGTCGACCCAGCCGATCTGTAAGTCCTTGTTGCTGCGGAGCTTGCGAGCGAAACACGGTGGATTTGCCGGGCAGGCACGACCCTTGCTGAATAGGGCGGCACGCAAGGCCGGCAGCAAGGCCCGAGCGGCGATCACCGCAGCAGCGCCGTGACCTCATGCAACGAGAGGGACTTCAGGATGACGAACGGAAATATCGTATGGCCCGTGATGCGCTGGGTCGTCCCTCACGGTTGATCTCCCCTATCCATAGGCATCTCCTTTGGAAGAATGGGCGGGACTTGCCCGCATCCCTCAAAGAGCAAGGGCCGTTCCAGGCAGCCAATTTCTCGCTGTTCCCCCTGGCGAGCCCCGCAGCAACAAGGACTTGCGTATCGGATGAGCCGGGAGGCGCGGCATGGGAAGACAAAGTGCCGGCGAACGCGCGCCAATCGGAGGGCACCGCGCCAGTGGGTGGGCATCACCCCGTGTTCAATGGGACTCGACGCGGGCCGCGTATGCCGGGTCGGGTCGGCAAATCACGATCCCTTTTGAGATGAGAAAGCTCGGCCTCTTCCGGCCTGCGTGATGCCCGCCCGCTGGCGGCCGTGATCGCCGGCTGGCGATCGACTCCCGGCACTTGCCGTTTCTCCCATCGGCGATCTCGCCCAAGGGAATCCGTAAGTCCTTGTTGCTGCACTGCTTACGCGGCAATGCAGGCAAGAGCTGCCCCGCTGGAACGGCCATTGCTCTACAGCAAGGCAGGCAAGGGCAACTGGAGAAGTCAACTGATGAACGAATGGGCCATGGAAACGATTGAAATTGGTACATCAGGGATCGCTGCTTCGCGCATGGGACTGGACACCGAGGCAATCGGAGGCTGGGCCTGGGGCGGCAGTACGGGCGATCTCGAGCGCGTGATGTCCACGATCCCGTCCGCGATCGAACGCGGGATCACTTTCATCCATACGGCGCCGGTATACGGCTTCGGCTTATCCGAAAGAATCGTCGGCGTGATGCTCTCGGGCGGGTTGCGCGAGCGCGCAATCATCGCAACCCAAACGGGGCTGGAGTGGCGAGACGGCAAGGTGCGCAGAAACTCTGCCCCTGCGCACGTCCGAAAAGAGGTGGAGGAGTCGCTGCGACGCTTGCGCACAGATCGCATCGATCTTTATATCGTCCAGTGGCCCGATCCGCTCACCCCCATTGCCGAGACGGCGAAAACTCTCGCGCGCCTGCTGAAGGAGGGAAAGATTCGCGCGATAGGGGTCGCGAATTACTCTGCGGAACAAATGGACGAGTTCCGGCAGGCTGCTCCGATCCACGCGGTGCAAGTACCGTGCAACCTGTTCGAACGCGAGGCCGAAAGCAGCGTCGTGCCGTACGCCCGGCGTCACAACATCGCAGTCCTGTGCTACGACACCCTTTGCCGGGGACTCTTGACGGGGACTATCACTGCGACGACGCAGTTCCAGGAAAATGACCTGCGACGGAGTGATCCCAAGTTCCGCGAACCCAGACTCTCTCAATACGTTTCCGCGGCAGCGGCGCTCGATCGATACGCGCGAGCGTGCTACGGCTGGCCGCTCACAGCCCTCGCGGTTCGATGGGTGCTCGACCAGGCAAACACGATCGCGCTGTGGGGCGCGCGCCACCTGGAACACCTCGACCCGCTAAAGAGGGTGGTGGGGCGGCGCCTGGACGACATGGCGACGCGACAGATCGAGAAAATCATCCGGCACACGGTGAAGGATCCAATTGGCCCCCGATTAATGCCACCGCCCTCTCGAAGCAAGTTGCCGCTGGTGGCGTAGGTCGCCGGCGAATTAACCAGCACAGAACCCAATGGGAAGACGACCCGGCGAAGGGTCTAATAACAACGTGCCAGCCCTCAGACCGCTGGGGCGGCCGCGGGGTCGGTGGCCCGCTCCAGGCTGAGCAGAAACTCATCCGCGGACTCGAACCCGATCACGCGAGCGCCCTGCACTTCACGACCTTGTCGATCGAAAAAGATCGTGCCCGGAGGCCCAAACAGATGGAACCGCTTCAGCAGAGTCTTGTCCTGCGCGCTGTTCAACGTGACGTCGACCCTCAGCAACTGCATGCCGGCCAGCCTGGCCGCGACGCGTGGGTCGCTGAAGGTGAAGCGTTCCATCTCCGTGCATGAGACGCACCAGTCTGCGGTGAACTCGAGCAGAATGGGCTTGCCGTTCGCGTCGGCGAGCGCCGCGTCGAGCTGGTCGATGTCCTGAACAGGGCGCCAGGCGAGCGATTCCGCCTTGATGACGTCACGGCCCGATGCCAGCGCTTGTAGCGGCCGCAAGACGTCGCGCCCACCACTGGCGGCGCCGACGATTTGCGTTGCCCCGAGGACGAGCAGTACCAAGCCGACGCCTTTCCAAAGGCGCTGCCAGCCGGTCGCATCGGCGGGAAGCCCATCCATCACGCGCAGATAGGTCGCACTGACAATAAGCAACGCGGCCCAGCCCAGCATCTGAGCCCAGGCCGGAATCACGGGCGATACCAGCCACAGCGCCACCGCGATGAGCAACACGCCGAACAGGCGCCCAACCGACTCCATCCATCGACCCGCGCGCGGCAGCAGCGAGCCTGCGCTGATACCGACCAGAAGCAGCGGCACGCTCATGCCGGCCGCCATCGCGAACAGTGCTGCGCCGCCGATCACGACGTCGCGCGTTTGCGAGATGTAAAGCAAGGTCCCGGCCAACGGTGCAGCGACGCAAGGCCCGACAATAAGGGCGCTGATCGCCCCCATCGCAAACACGCCGCCGAGCCTGCCGCCGCTCCTGCGCCCCGAGGCCCGCGCGAGGCGCGTTTGCCAGGCGGAAGGCAGTTGCAAGTCGTAGAAGCCGAACATTGACAACGCCAGTGCAACGAGCAAGGCAGAAAAAACGGCGAGTACCGCGGGCTGCTGCAGCGCGCCCGCCAGACCTTCGCCGGCAAGACCGGCAGCGATGCCGAGCGCCGTGTAGACGATCGCCATGCCGAGCGAATAAGCCAGCGCGAGCACGAAGCCGCGCGTCCTGGTCAGGCCATGATTACCTCCATCGCCCTGTCGAGCGCTCTGCCCGACGATGATCGAGGACAGGATCGGCAGCATCGGCAGCACGCAAGGCGTAAAGCTCAGCAGGAGGCCGAGCACGAAAAAGATCGGCAGCACCGTCAGCAACGAACCGGACTTCAGCGCGCCTTCTATGCGCCCCGGGTCGCTCGCCGTGACCGGGTCGGACGCGACCGATCTGACGTCGGCGTCCGATAAGCCCTTCGCCCGTGATGTTGCACTCAGGACCAAGCGCGCAGTGCGTGTTTCAGGCGGATAGCACACGCCTCGATCGGCGCAGCCTTGCAGCTTGGCGGTAAGGGTGAACGGGCCGTTGCCGGATTCGATCGGCAGCCTCACGACCACGTCGTGGCGGTACGTTACGAGCTCCCGGTTGAAAGTCCTGTCGAATTTGATCTTGCCGGGTGGAAATTGTGGCGAGCCAAGCTGCACGCCATCGCTTGCGCCGAAGCCAAAGCGCTCCTGGTACAGGTAATAGCCGTCCGCAATGGTGAAGTGCGCGTCGACGGCTTTGCCGCCGTCGGCGACCGCAGCGGAGAACTTGAACGCATCCTGTGGATCAAGAAAATCGAGCGAATGCGCGGGCTGCTGAACGGGCCAGGCAAGCCATGCGAGCGCGGCAATCACAAGGCGGCCGACCCGGTGCCAGGGCTTCACAGATTCCATTTTCGTCGCGAGTCCATGCAATCCGGCAGTCAAAGGTGGTTTGCGGCTAACGATCGGCGCGGGGCGGGGGATGCCCCGCCGCCCCTGGCGCCGTTGTCTTACTTCTTCATTTCATCCTTGGACACTGCATCCTTCGACATCGCGTCCTTGGACATCGCATCTTTGGACATGGCGTCCTTGGACATTCCATCCTTGGACATGGCGTCCTTGGACATAGCATCCTTGGACATCGGGTCCTTCTTCATCGCATCCTTGGACATTGCATCCTTGGACATTGCGTCCTGTGCGTACACGGCCGAGCCGGCACACGCGAGACAGGCGGTCAGCAGAGCGGTTCCCAGCTTGTTCATGGATATCTCCCAAAATGGACTGAGGTTTAAATGGCAAATGTGCCGGATTTCCGGCGCAGCCGAGCGATCGGCTCACACCGAATCGGTTGCAGCAACGAGGTCAGGTTTTGTGCGAGCGGGCCGTTCTCATGAGCGCAGGCACTCGGACGCGCCGACCGCTTGCAGTACGTGCCCCGTTTGCATATTTTGGACAAAGCCTACGACTCCCAACTCCGCTCGATTCCAGTTCGAGCGAAGTGTCACCGCGCGATCGACCTCGGCCCGGCCACCGCTCAGTGCTATGGGGCCAATCCATTCCCGCACGACATGGTCGTGCGACAAGGTCACGCCGTTGTTCTCACCGGCGGAGACGCGCGAGGTGATCCTGTCCTCGGTGAGCGCAACGAACAGGGCCAGTTGCGCCGGCGAGGAGGATGCGGTCGCGGATGCGGAGACGGACAGCTTTCCGGAAGCGGTGGGTTCGGCGTGGATATGAACGCTCGCACGTGCGGCCTCGGCGCCAACCCGGTTCAATTCGCGAGCGAGGTCGACGTCCCAGTCACGAACTTCGGTGCCCGAGACAAAAAAATGAGGCGTGTAGACGGTCTTGTGCCCGTTGGTCCGAACCAGCCAGCTTTGACGTTCGGCGAACTGCGCCTGAGCAAACGGCTCCCTCCAGCCGATGTAATCCCAGTAGTCGACGTGAAGCGATATCGGGACGACCTGCTCGTAGGGGTATTGACGTGAGGGGAACTGGCTTAGCCGCTTGTCCGCCGGCGGACAGCTCGAGCAGCCCTCCGACGTATACAGCTCCACCAGAGCAGCCGTCTTCGGGCCGCTCATCAAGTCGCAAGCCGCCCAGCTGAATGTCGGCGCCAGAAGCGCAACGGCCAGGGCTGAAGAGATTGGTCGGTTCATCGAGACCTCGGGCGATCGTTCATGGCGATATTCGTCGTGGCAACGCGCCGCTTCTTACTACATGCTCGATGTCGGCTGCGGCGAGACTACTGTGCCTGGCGTGCGTCCTTGTCCAAACAGGATCGCCTTGGACGCCTCCGTGACCGTTGGCGCCGTGTTGATCTGCGCTGCGCTCGATCCACAGCACCGAGGTGATCCCGATCAGCATCAAGGCATATGCCCCGGCGGCGGCAGTCGTCAAAGCCGGCAAGCCGCTGAGCGCCCTGCGTGCGAGGCTAGGCGTCATGCCATTCGAGGGCGCGATGGTCGAATCCCGCCGCCAGCGTTGGTTTGATGACCGCAAAGTAGGGTGACACGTCCGTGGACCGGTCCGTCGCAAACGCCTTCTGGAAGTCGGTGCTCTTTAGTTCTTGCCAGCCCCCATATCGGGTGACCGATCGGTCCCCGCCATGCTCGGCGTGCTGGAAGTGTGATTCGATCGCGCAACGAATGACGGGGCTGCAAGGTAGTGCAGCGAGCCGAGATCGCGCCACAGCGTGCCGTCGCCGGACAGGATGGTGCCGTCGCGATTCGCCTCGGCAAGCTCCGCTTGCACCTGCTCGCGCGTCTTGTATTCCTGTCCGAGCGCGGCGCCGGAACCGACCAGTGTCACGCTGATTGCCAATGTGCTCAATGCCAGTCTGCTTTTCATGATGCGTCCTTTCGTGAACAGTCATCTCTGCCAAGTTGCAAAACGCCGTCAGGTCGTGTTGCCGACGTGAGTCGCGTGGGCGATGCAAGTTCTTACACCGGTGTCTCGAGTAACTGCGCGAGGGCGCTCCTCGCGAAGCCGGCCACCTTCATATTCGTCGAAACGACGCACTTGGTTACCACCAAGTGACTGTGAAATGGACGGAGCACTCCAGAAAATAATGAATCGGGCCGCCCTATGTAACCGGCCGCTGATTGCGTGCGAATTAACCCGCGCCGACCATACAAGGTAAAGCGGGGTGTTCGCCAGACGGAAGCATCAGTCGGATTTCTTCAAGAGATATTGCGGCCCGCATGTGGTCGGTCGGTCGCGGTGCGTCTGCGCCTGTTTGCCGAAGTTAAATCGAGATCAATCTCACGATTGGAGAAAACATGAGTTCTCACTTTTCATTTGCTGTTGATCGTGCATCGGAACCAGGCGACGCCGCTCTTGCGTCACCCGAAGTGAATCGTCCGCGTCGATGGCGCGGCGGCATCGCGTTGGCGGCGCTCGCTGCGGCGCTCTTTTCGGTGGCGGCATCCGCCGGCGACGAACCCCTACGGGCAGCGGATGGTCCCGGACCGGGGCCGATCGGGCCGGGTCCTGGATGCAATCTGATCCCAGCCAAGGCCTCGACGGGAACGAAAGTCGACATCTCGCAGTTTCCGCCCCCAGATTCGCTAACGGATCCGGAACTCGCGGGGCCGGTCCAGCTGCTGAAATCAGGCAAGTTCGACATACCGATCGAATCGCTCACGGGCGTGGACCTCAGCAGCGGTGCCAGAGGAACGGTCACATTGCCCCTCTACAAGGGCGCCGTGAACACCCCGTCTGGTCTGCGGCCCGCCTGGTACGTCATCCTCGATGCAGGCAACCAGGCGGAGGCGGATCGCCTTGGCGTGAACTTCTCCAAAAAGCTGAGGGTGGCGAACGTCGGCGATGCCGCGCGCCCCGCGACCCTGCGGGACGATGGGACATTTCTATTCCAATCGGGCCTCGTGGACTTCAGCCCGAACCGCGTGGTGATACCCGGCTCCGAAGATCGGCCGTTCCCGCCCAAGCAAGCCCAGCCGGGCTCGGTCGGGGATGCGAACTACAGCCCGCTGGTCAGCGCCAACGGCATCATTTACGACGCGCCGATCATCGCCGCGGCGTTGGAAGATGCGTCCATCAATTTCCCGGACGGCGACCCGAACTACGCGCTCGTACATGACCAGGTGATCGCCATTGATCCGGTGCACCGGACCGTTACGCTCAACCTGATCAATGGCTTCAGCTTCGGCAAGCCGGTTCTTTACATCTCGACCGACTCAAGCGACCCCACCGTGTCTGCCATCGAGGGGAACACGTTCGCCCCACGTATGCACAGACTCGAGGTCGGGATCGACGACATCGCCCGCAGCGCGGTCGAGCGGATCTTCATCGCGGTGAATGGCCCATCGGAAGGCGCCTGCGCCAATCCGCAGCGTCAGGGTATTTTTGCCGCGCTGACGGACGGGCATCGGCCGAACAATACGTTTGGCGGCATTCCCACGACCGCCACCGATTACAGCCCGGTCTGGGACGCCAACATCTATGAGTGGACCCAAGACGCCATCGAAAAGGGCTTTCGCGGTCTCCAGAACGAGGAGTTCCGCATCCTGACGCTGGCAAGAGACGGCTACATCACAGGGCCTAACGGCGCACCGTTCGGCAGCGCCGGTCCCGTGATCGTGTGCGGCGTTGCTGCCCGGCTGAACTGAAGGAGGCCAGCCGAGTGCCCGTGCCGCATGCGACCGTCTGAGCTGCTGGTACGTGACACCGAGAGTCGGAGGCATTTTTGCTCCGACTCTCGCCGCAATCAGGCAGGCCAATGACCTGGCCGCGACACCATGAATGCCGACCGGTTTCCATGCGCGAGTGTCGCAAAGTCACTGACATATCCCGCACTTCCGATGGATGACCGCACGCGTCAGCTCACGTATTCGTCCGATCAACCGATCCATTCGAAGCGAAAGGATCGATTCAATCGCGCAGTGTTTGCACAGCGGATCGCGGATACAGCAGCAAGTCGTTCGGATCCATCCAGCATCGTCATTGGCCTGTATGGCCCATGGGGATGCGGGAAGACCTCTACTCTTAACCTGGTTGAGGAGGCGCTGGATGATCATTCCAACGTAGTCGTGGTCCGCTTCAACCCGTGGCTTTACGGCTCTGAAGAACGGCAACTACGCGGCTTCTTCGATACGCTTGCTGCGGCGCTCGGCCGTTCGTTGCCGACCAAAGCCGAGGAGATCGGCAACCTACTCCAGGACTACGGTGGACTGCTGTTGCTGGCCTCCTTCTCTGTCGCGGGGGTGGGCCTGCCAAATCCGAGCGATGCCCGGCCGAGGATCGGCGACTCCTTGGCTGGTGTGAAGCTCGACGAACTGAAGCAGCAGATCGAAGAAGTGCTGGAGCAGGCCGGCAAGCGTGTCATGGTGCTGATCGACGATATCGACCGCCTGGAACGAGCCGAGATACAGGCGATCTTCAAGCTTGTGAAGCTGTCGGCCAGCTTCACAAGTACGAGCTACGTGCTTTCGTTCGACGATGAGATGGTTGCCTCGTCACTCGGGGAGCGATATGCCCAGGCGGGACACGAGGCCGGGCGCGACTATCTCGCTAAGATCATCCAAGTGCCGCTGCATCTTCCGCCTTTTGACGCCATGGAGTTGCGGCAGGTGGTGTTCGATGGCGTTGCGGGCGCTTTGCGGCAGTCCAGAATCGAGCTCGAGGAGGAAGAGGTCAATGCCTTTGCGCGTCACTTCATAGAGGGCCTCGAGCCGCGTCTCGCGACGGCCCGCCATGCCAAGCTGTACATCAACTCCGTGACGTTCGCGCTGCCGCTGCTTGAGGAAGAGGCGCATCCGGTCGATCTTCTTCTGATGGAGGGCATCCGCACCTTCTATCGGAAACTGTATCTGGCAATCCGGGAGAACGCTGAGCTGTTTCTTAGCGGCGGCCGCAATTCGGACCAAAACACGGAAAGCACCCAGCGGCGGCGCATCGCAGACTTGCTCCATGAATCCGCGCCCGATATCACACCAGAGCAGCGCGCAAGTTTGCGTCGTGACCTGCTCGAATCGCTTTTTCCCAGACTTGGAAAAACATGCTACGGGCACGACCGGGAAGCCGACTGGGCGCGGGAACAACGAGTCTGCTCGCGGCAGCACTTTCAGCGTTACTTCACGTACAGCGTGCCGCCGGACGACATTGATCTGGACGCTGCATATACGCAGGCGCTTGACTCTTCCGAGAATTGCTCGACGCAGTCCGAGCAAAACGTGCACTCGTAGGTGCAGGTGACGGCATTAGTCTCGTTCCGCAACGGTGGCGGACTCGTTGATGGCGGTCTATGCTTGCCACGCTGTTGGGTGCCGTTTCCCGCCTCGCCCTCAGGAAAGTTCTTCTTTTGAAATCGCCCGCGGTTATTGCAACCATCCTGGCCCTCGTGCTTGCGTCGGGCACCGCGCACGCCCAACAAGGGCCGGGCGGCGAGCCTGGCCCTGGAGGGGCGAGCAGCCCAATGATGAAGGGAGCGAACAATACGTCCGGCTGGAACCTGATGAGCGCCGAAGAGCAGAGGGCACATCAGGCGAAGATGTCCTCGATGACAACTTACGCCGAATGCAAGGAATACATGGAGAAACATGACCAGGAACTGGCCGATCGCGCAAAAGCCAAGGGAATGGTACTGCGCAGTCCAAATGAGCGAGCGTGTGATCAAATGAAAATGATGGGCCGCTTGAAATAGCATGCCAAAGCTGGCCTCGGAAGGCGGGACGGACGTTGACGGAATCGGCGCGCTCGTCCGTCAAGCGAAAGATCACGACGCTGGTCTGTTTCAGCATTCCCAACGCCAGTATTCGCCGAAGTCGAGGTCGAACCAGCTGTCGGCCAGCGCCACGATTCACTTCACGCTGATCGACCCGTACTCAACCGATCAGACCGAAGTCAGTCGTCGTGCCCGTGGCCGTGCCCATGCCCGTGACCGTGCCCGTGTTCCCTGTGCTCGTCGCCCTCGCCATGGCCCGCGTTCGCCATCGCGTTGCGTTGGTACCAACCGTCGTCGACGAAGTACACCGCCTGACCGCAGGCATGGTATTCGTGGCAATGTTTGTCCCAATGCTTTCGGTGACCCGGCGGCACGGCGGCGGCGGAACGACCATGACAGGCTGCGCGACGATGACCTGCGGGGGCTGCGGATACTGACCAAGATCAATGCGGCCGTACACGCCCGGCTGGCTGAACTGAATGGACACGCCCACATCGGCGGCAATCGCGGCCAGCGGTGCGATCGAGATCGCGGCGGCTAGCACTGGAAGGCCAAGCTTCATGTTGTGATTCCTTTCATGAGAACGGGGCGCTGCCTGCTTCGGGCCTCGAGCACGGATGACATCGGCCCCTCTACTAACGCGGCAGGTTCGCATTGACTGACCGCCGGCGTGCGCCGGATATACACGTCGAACGCGGCGCTTACCGGGCGATCCCTGAGGTCACGCTACGGCGAAAGGATGAAGCCGACGACGGTGGGTCCAGTGCTGACGTTCACCAGGTGCGACGCCGAGCTGCCGGCTGCATCGGTCGCGGTGACATCGTAGATGCCCACATCGCTCCCAGCCATATCCTGAGCGAAGACGAGCGGCAGAGTCGTGCTGTACGTGCCCAACCACGGGCCAGCCGAGGCCAGCGGGATGCTGTAGGGCCCCGACGTCGTCGACGTCGACGCGATTTCGTACGTCCGCCCCGACGAGGTCACAGTCTGCTCCGCCACCAGGTCAGCGGCGCCAGCCGACCCGGCGACCGTTACCGCACCGGAGACGGTATAGACGGACGACGGCGCGAGCGTGGTCATCATGCCTAGGTTCGTCGTGGCGCCGGCCGTTACCGGCACGTTCTGAACGATATAGCTGGCATAGCCTGCCGTCCCGGACGACGGCGGCGGCGGAACGATGACGACGTCGACAGGTCCGGCCACGGTGCTCTGCTGCAGAGGCCAAAGCGTAAACGCGCCGGTGGTTGCATCAGCCACAGTGCCGGTGACAACGACCGGGCCCGACGTCGACTGCTGCTCCGCATACACGTGAGACCCTGCGACAGTCGTTCCAGTGATCTTGCCGGCAACCAATTCGGCAACGGCCGACACGACAGGCTTGAGCAGGTACTTCCCGCTCGCACCGGCAACGACGATCGACTTGCAGGCGTTGAAATCCAACACTAGGTCGGCCATCGTGCCCGCAGTGATGGTGAACGGACCGACAATCTTGTATCCGCTCTGCTGGCCGCTCGGCGTAGTCAGCGCAATCTCAGTGGCACTGCCCGTCAGCACGACCGAGTTGGCATAAGGTGCCGTATTCCCGTTGGCCGCCAGGACCAAGCGCACCTGCTGGTAAGTGCCGGCAGTCAAGGGCGTCTGGCCGAGCGAAATCAAGGTCCCGTTATTCAGGCTTAGCAGGTCGATCCGCCCGAGGCTGGCGCTGACCGGGACCGACGTCCAGCTGTTGCCGTCCGACGAAATCTCGACGTGATCGACCGTGACATAGACGTGGTCGTATCCGCACGACGGGGAATCGGTCAGCAGCACGTTTGCGGTTCCGGTCGAAGTCCCACCGCCGCCACCGCATCCAGCAAGCAGGCCCGCAGCTACAGTGGCAACGCAAGCG